>Ga0136617_10000284_pt1 | contig 40817 bp, 39 predicted proteins | sample AntDrymUQ3222106_2_FD_129672 | JGI IMG/M metagenome (GOLD analysis project Ga0136617, IMG submission 129672) | Polar desert sand microbial communities from Dry Valleys, Antarctica - metaG UQ322 (21.06) | ecosystem: Environmental > Terrestrial > Soil > Desert | place: Antarctica: Dry Valley... | reverse complement strand
GCGCCCGACCTGCTTCATGCGCTTCTTGCCCTCCTTCTGCTTCTCGAGCAGCTTGCGCTTGCGCGAGATGTCGCCGCCGTAGCACTTGGCGATGACGTCCTTGCGGAAGGCCTTGACGGTCTCACGGGCGACGATGCTGGCGCCGATCGCGGCCTGGATCGGGACGTCGTACTGCTGGCGCGGGATCTTCGCCTTGAGCTTCTCCGTCAGCGAGCGGCCGACCTCGTAGGCCTTGTCGCGGTGGACGACCATCGACAGCGCGTCGACCTGCTCGCCGGCGAGGAGGATGTCGAGCTTGACCATGCTCGACGCCTGCATCCCGCGCAACTCGTAGTCCAGCGACGCGTAGCCGCGGGTGCGGGACTTCAGCGCGTCGAAGAAGTCGATGACGATCTCCGCCAGCGGCAGGTCGTATTGCAGCTGGACACGCTCGGAGGAGAGGTAGTGCATGCCCTTGTGCGTTCCGCGGCGCTCCTGGCAGAGCTCCATGATCGGTCCGATGTACTCCTTCGGCGTGAGGATCGAGGCCTCGATCATCGGCTCGTGGATCTCCGCGATGCGCCCCGGGTCGGGAAAGTCCGACGGGATGTGGACCTCGATCTCCGAGCCGTCGGTGAGCGTGACGTCGAAGCGCACCGACGGCATCGTCGCCATGAGCTCGATGTCGTACTCGCGCTCCAGGCGCTCGCGCACGATGTCCATGTGCAGCAGGCCGAGGAAGCCGCAGCGAAAGCCGAAGCCGAGCGCCTCGGACACCTCCGGCTCCCACGACAGCGCGGCGTCGTTGAGGACGAGCTTCTCGAGCGCGTCGCGCAGGTCCGGGTACTCGTCGGAGTCGATCGGAAACAGGCCGCAGAAGACGACCGGCTGGACGTCGCGGTAGCCCGGCAGCGGCTTCAGATCCGGATTCCCCGCCCAGCCCGACTTCGTCGTCAGCGTGTCGCCGACGGCGAGCGCCGAGACCTCCTTGATGCCGGTGATGAGAAAGCCGACCTCGCCGGCGCTGAGCTGGTCGCAGACGACCATCGCCGGCGTGAAGAAGCCGATGTCGTCGATGTCGGCGACGGTGTCGCCGACCATCGACCGGATCACGTCGCCCTTCCTGAAGGTCCCGTCGACGACGCGGATGTAGGCGATCACGCCGCGGTACTGGTCGAACTCGGAGTCGAAGATCAGCGCCCGCGGCGGGGCGTCCGGGTCGCCGGACGGCGGCGGCACCTTGGCGACGAGCTCCTCGAGCACGTCGATGACGCCGTCGCCGGTCTTGCCCGAGATCCGCAGGATCTCGTCTCCCGGCTCCCCGAGCAGGTCGGCGACCTCCTCGGCGACCCGCTCGGGCTCGGCGCCGGGCAGATCGATCTTGTTCAGCACCGGAATGAGCTCGAGGCCGTTGTCGACGGCGAGATACGTATTGGCCACCGTCTGCGCCTCGACGCCCTGCGAGGCGTCGACGACGAGCAGCGCGCCCTCGCATGCGGCGAGCGAGCGGCTGACCTCGTACGTGAAATCGACGTGGCCGGGCGTGTCGATGAGGTGCAGCTGGTAGGTCTCGCCGTCCCGGGCCTCGTAGAGGACGCGGACGGCCTGGGCCTTGATCGTGATCCCGCGCTCGCGCTCGAGGTCCATCGAATCGAGCACCTGGGCGCGCATCGAGCGCGGGTCGATCGTCTTCGTCATCTCGAGAATGCGATCGGCGAGCGTCGATTTCCCGTGATCGATGTGGGCGATGATCGAGAAGTTGCGGATGTGGGCCTGGTCTGCCACGCCCCTACAGGGTAGGGCGCATCCTGGCCATCGTTCGGGTGCGCGCCGGCTGCGGGCGCTCGCGTATGGACCTGCCGCCAAGCCGAGTAGGTTGGTCGTGTCCGCGATAGGAGGAGTTCCCATGTCGGTCGTGAAGATCATCGAACTCGTCGGCAGCTCGAAGACGAGCTCTGACGACGCCGTTCGGCACGCGTTGGACGAGGCCAGGCAGACGCTGCGCAACATCAAGGCGGTCGACGTCGTGTCGACCGGCCTGCGCGGCGACGACCTCGACGAATGGCGCGCGCACGTGCGCATCGCATTCCTCATCGAGCAGGTCGAGCAGTAGCGCCATCCGTGCTGGGCGGGCGTGCAGGGCGCCCGCTCTGCCCACCGGCGCGCCGACGTCCGGCCGCGCGTCCTCAGCCCGAGCGGCGCAGCCGCGCGCGTACGAGCTCGCGGATCTGCTCCGCCTCGGGCACGCGCAAGGCCATCACGACCGCCGCGTAGGCGGCGATCCCCGCCAGCAACCCGCCGCCGACCGAGACGATCTGCGCCGGCAGCGAGCGTCCGAGCACCTCGTCGAGGCCGCGCCAGAGCAGGTAGGCGACGGCGGCGAGCGCGGCCGCGGCGACGAGCATCCGCGTGATCGCGCGCAGCGTCTCGGCGCCCTCGAGCCGGCCGCCGAGCTCGCGCCGCAGGTAGTACGCCTGACCCGCGGTCATCGCGGCGCTCGCGACGGCCGTCGCGACGACGATCCCGCCGATCCCGTACGGCCCCACGAGCGCGAGCGCGACGGCGAGGTTGACGGCGAGCGTCGCCGCGCCGAGGGCGGTCGGCAACCAGGGCCGCTGCAGCGAGAAGAACGTCCGCGTCAACAGCAGGTTGACGCCCGCGAACGGCAGGCTGAACGAGAACCAGAACAGCGCCTCGGACACGATCTCGGTCGAGCCGGGCCCGAACGCGCCGCGCTCGTAGACCAGGCGCGTGATCGGCGTTGCGAGCACGAGCGTGCAGGCCGCCGCGGGGATCAGCAGCAGGAAGATCTGCCGCGTGCCCGTGCCCGTCAGCTTGCGCAGGCCGTCGACGTCACGCCGCGTCGCGAGCCGGGCGAGCGCCGGGAACAACACCGTCGCAACCGCCACGCTGAACATCCCCTGGGGCAGCATGTAGAGCCGGAAGGCGGCGTCGATCGCGCGCGGCACGGCATCGGAGACCGTCGATCCGAGCGCCGAGTTGATGAACAGGTTGAAGTTGATGAGGCCGAGGCTCAGCGTGATCGGCAACATCAGCGTCAGCACCTGGCGCACGCGCGGATCGCGGAAGTCCAGGCCCTTGCATTCGAAGGCAAAGCCCAGCCGCCGCAGCACCGGCAGGCACATCGCGAGCTGCACGACCGTTCCGGCGAGCACGCCGATCGCGTAGGCATAGAGCTGCTGCGGCCCGTCGAACGCCGGCTTCAGCGCGACGAGCACGCCGATGATCACGACGTTCCAGACGAGCGGCGCGAGCGCCGGGACCGTGAAGTGGTCGTACGCGTTGAGCATCCCGACGAACAGGCCGTTGAGGCCGAGCAGCAGGACGATCGGAAAGAGCACCTGCGACAGGCCGACCGTGAGCTGATCGAGCTGCGGCGAGAAGTCGTCGCCCGTCAGCGGCGGCATCAGGTACGGGGCGACGAGCACGAAGAAGACGCTGACCGCGGTCAGCGCGGCGACGATCAGCACGACGAACGTCGATGCGAGGCGGTAGGCGTCGCGGCGCTTGCCCTGCTCGAGCAGCTCGGTGAAGACCGGCACGAACGCCGCGCTCAGTGCCGCGTCGGCGAACAGGCTGCGCACGAGGTTGGGGACCTGGAAGGCGACCGTGAATGCCGAGAACGCGCCGCTCGTGCCGAAGTAGCTGGACGCCACGACCTCGCGCACGAGGCCCGCGATCCGCGACAGGCCCGTGAGCAGCGAGAAGATCGCCGTGTTGCGGGCAATCCGCCCAAAACTGCCCGTCCGCCCACCCGCTTCGGCCGCCATCGGTGCGCTACTCTAGGGACCGCCGCGGTCCTGTCCGCGGCGCTTTGACGCCATGGCCAACATTCACTCCCAGAAGAAGCGGATCCTGCGCTCCGAGCGCGAGCGCCTCGAGAACCGCCATTACACGTCCGCCGTCCGCACGTACTTCCGCCGCCTCGAGGCCGCGGTCGTCGCCGGGGACGACGAGCTCGCCGACAAGGAGCATCGCGAGCTCGTGAGCCTGATCGACAAGTCCGTCAAGCGCGGCGCGCTGCATCGCAACACCGGAGCCCGCAAGAAGTCCCGCGCCGCCCGCGTTCGCCGCGGCGCGCCCGGCGCCTGAGCACCGCGCCGCTGTCAGCGTGCCGCCGGCAATGTGGCGTCGTCCGCGTCGCGCTGCGCGCGATGGACCGCGTCGACGACGTCGTGCGGGCTCGCGACGCCCGCGAACTCGAAGTCGTAGTCGTCACCAGCAGCGGTGTCGAAGTTCACGTTGCCGATCGCGAGCATGCGCTGTAGGACCGACTGGTGCGTGTTGACGTTCTGCACCCGCTCGATGAGCGTCTGCTGCTCGGCGCGGGCGACGATGCCGCGGCGGATGTGCAGGCGGTGGGTGGAGATCGTGTACGTCGTGAACAGCCGCTTCAGGTAGCCCGCGGCGAGCACGACCACGAGCAGGACGATCACGACGACCGTGACGAGGCCCGCATCGACCTTCTCCTCGGCCATCTGCGTCGCGACCCCGGCGAGCGCGCCGCCGAGCGCGACGAGGACGAGTCCCTTGATGTAGAAGCCGATGATCGAGCGCCAGGACGGATGGCCCTCGAAGATGATGCGCTCGCCGGGCTCGAGATCCATGGCGGCGAGGATACGCGGTCGTCCGGCCGTCGCTTGCCTTCACACGTTCGCGTAGGGTTTCGCCGATGGGCACGATCACCGTCGTCCAGGAGGGCCCCGTCGGCGCTCCTGCGGATCTGACCTACCGGCTGATCGCCGACGACACACACCACCAGCAGTTCCTTCCGGATGGCTTCTCGGACTTCGAGGTGGTCGAGGGCGGGGTGGGCGCGGGCACCCTGCATCGCTTCAAGGTGACCGCCGGAGGCCGCACCCGCGAATACCTCATGCGCGTCGACGAGCCGCAGCCCGGACGTGTCCTCACCGAGACCGACCAGAGCTCGTCGCTCGTCACGACCTTCACCGTCACCCCGGCAGGCGACACGTGCCTGGTGCGCATCCAGACGCAGTGGAACGGTGCCGGCGGCATCGGAGGCTTCTTCGAACGGACGTTCGCACCGCGCGTCATGCGCAAGATGTACACCGACGAGCTGGCGAGGCTCGACCGCTACGCGCGCGAGCAGGCGGCAGCCGCGGCCTGAGACCAGGTCGCCTCGAAGAGCCGCCGGCGGGGTATCACTCCTCCATGAGCGATCCTGCTGATACTCCCCAGCGTCCCAGCGTCGAGATGCCAGCGAGCCTGCCGGATATCGATAGACCGCCGCTCGAGGCTGTGCTGGACAGCCTGCCGTCGACGGAAGAGGTCGTCAAGAGCGCACAATCGGTTGACGAGATCGTCCGTCAGCAGCCGAGCGTCGACGAGCTCTTAGGTCGCAACCGGTAGTCGTTGACCGCGCGCGCACGCCGGCGGCGCCGCGCGTAGCAGTCCACGTGGCCACGTGGACTATCCGGCGCGCTCCGCGCTGCGCAGCCCGCCGCGCGCCCAGAGCACGGTGAGCGCGAACATCCCGACGAGGCACGCCGCAGTGATGCCGACCTTGTCCGGCTCGCCCGAGACGAAGCCGCGCGCGGCCTCCAGGAACGCCGTCGCCGGGTTGAACCGCGCAACCGCGTGCACCCAGCCATCGACGAGGTTCAGCGGCACGTAGACCGGCGCGAGGAACAGCAGGACGAAGACCGGCATCTGCATGACGGGGCCGGCCTGCATCGTGCGCATGCGCATCGCGATCCCGGCCGCCCACAGCGTCGAGACCGCGCTGACGCAGAGCGCGAGCACGAGCAGCGCGGCGAAATCGCCGATCGAGCCGTCGATCTGCATCCCGCTGATCAGGCCGGCGAGGAACACGACCGCGAGCACGAACGTCGCCCGCACCATCGCGGAGACCATGTAGCCGATGATGATCCCACCACGGTTGGGCGCCGCCAGCAGCAGCCGGCGCGCGAAGCCGAACTCGAAGTCGGCGGCGATCGCGAAGCCCGTGAAGACGCCGCCGAAGGCGGCCGCCTGAATGCATACGAAGGCGAACTGAAACGACGTGTAGCCGGACTCGTAGTCGAAGTCCGGCACCCGCTGCAGGCCCGACAGGCCGCCCGCGAAGGCGATGAAGAAGAACAGCGGAAACAGCACGCTCGGCAGCAGGAATGCCGGGTTCGTGAAGGCGTTGTGGATCCCGCGCCAGGCGACGATGAATGCGACCGAGCGCGTGCGGCCAAGCGCAGTCATGTCCGCACCAGCCGCGTGCGCAGCGCGCGGGCGCTCAGCGCCAGGAACCCGACGATCGCGATCGCGCTGATCCCGAAGGCCTGGGCGAGCGCCTGCCCGTCCCAGCCGGTGATCACGAGGCTGCGGATGCCCTCGACCATGTAGGAGACGGGGTTGTAGGTGGCGACCGTCGCAAACCAGTCCTGCTCGATGAGGTCGCGCGGGTAGAACGCCGAGCTGAGGAACAGCAGGACGAAGAACAGCGGGAAGAAGCCCTGCACGGCTTCGCCGGTCCCGGCCCGCAGTGCGACGAACGTGCCGAAGCAGGCAAAGGCGGACGAGATCACGATCGCAAGCGCCAGCAGGACGAGGGCGCCGCCGACGCCGCTTGCGATCCCCGCGCCGAACGCAATGCCGACGACGAGGTACAGCACCGCGCTGATGACGCCCATGAACAGCGCACCGCCGAGCTGGCCGGTAAGCAGCGCCGCGCCCGACATCGGCGTCATCGCGAGCCGGTCCAGGAACCCGCCCTGGATGTCGCGCGCGAGGTCCTGGCCGCCGTTGAGCGCCGCAAACAGCGCGCCCTGCATGAACGGGATCGCGAGCGCGAAGTCGAGGTAGCTCGCCGCCGGAAAGCCGGGCACGCTCGTGGCGGCGGCGAGGCCCGAGGCGTTGACGCCAAGCAGGATGAGCGGAAAGAGGACCGGGAAGACGAGCTGCGCCGGCTGGCGCAGGATGCGCTTCACGGCGCGGCCGGCGAGCAGGCCGACCTGCGTCGGCATGCTGCTGTGCGCGAGCCCGGTCACGACCGCGCGCCGCTGCTCGCAGGGGCTTGGGGGGCGAGCGGCATCGCGAACCCTCGCTACGCCGCGGCCCGTTCGCCCGGCGCCCGCTCCGGCGCCAGCTCGCCCGGGGGCGCATCGGCGGCGCCCTCGAGGCTGCGACCGGTCTTCGCGAGAAAGACGTCGTCGAGCGTCGGCTCGTGCAGGGCGAGGTTGGCGACGGAGATGTTCGCGGTGTCGAGCGCGCGCACGATGTCGGCGAGCTGATCGGCGCCAGAGTCCAGCCGCACGGCGATCGACCCGGCCTGGCGCGCCTGGACGGCTTCGCCGAACGACGCGAGCGCCGCGCTTGCGGCAGCACATTCGTCGGCGTCGTGCGGGACGAGCTCGACGGTCGGCTTGGCGACCTGCGCCTTCAGCGCCGCCGGCGTGCCCTCGGCGACGATCTGGCCGCGATCGATGATCCCGACGCGGTTGGCGAGCACGTCGGCCTCCTCGAGGTACTGCGTCGTCAGGAAGACGGTCGTGCCCTCCTCGCGGGCAAGGCGCTCGACCTCTTCCCACAGGGCGGTGCGCGACTGCACGTCGAGACCGGTCGTCGGCTCGTCGAGGAACAGGATCCGCGGGCTGTGCAGGAGCGCCAGCGCGAGATCCAGGCGCCGCTTCATCCCACCGGAGTAGGTCGCCGACTTGCGGTCGGCCGCGTCGGTGAGCCCGACGCGCGCGAGCAGCTCGTCGCCGCGCCGGCCGCGCTCGGCCCGTGGGATGCCCTGCAGCCCGCCCTGCAGGCGCATGTGCTCGCGCCCCGTGAGCATCGGATCGAGCGCCACGTCCTGCAGCGCGACGCCGATTGCGGCACGCACCTTCGCGCCCTCCTTGACGACGTCGTAGCCGGCGACCGTCGCGCTGCCCGCGGTCGGCGGCAGCAGCGTCGTGAGGACCTTCACCGTCGTCGACTTGCCGGCGCCGTTGGGGCCGAGGAAGCCGTAGATCTCGCCCGCCGCGACATGCAGGTCGATACCGTCGACGGCGCGCACGCCGCCCTTGAACTCGCGCACGAGGCCCTGCACGTCGATTCCACGCTCTTCGGTCATGAGCCGCAGAATACGGGTTAATGGTTGAGCTTGTCAACCATCGCCTACATCTATTATCCTGTCAGTCAATGGCTTCGACCGTCAAACGTCCGGCGCCCGCCCAGGAAGCCTGGTCGCTCATGGGCAGGCTCTTCTGGGAGATGCGCCCGCGGATGATGCAGGTTGCCGCGGAGTTCGGGCTGACGCCACCGCAGATGTTCGCCCTGCGCGCGCTGGATCCCGACAGCCCGATGCCGATGCGCGAGCTCGCGACGCTGCTGCATTGCGACAGCTCGAACGTCACCGGGCTCGTCGACGGCCTCGAGGCCCACGGCCTCGTCGAGCGCCGCTCGGCCGAGCGCGATCGCCGCGTGCGCATGCTCGTCGTCACCGAGCGCGGCGTGCAGGTGCGCGAGCGCCTGCAGGAGACGATCCAGCAGGTCCCGCCCGCGCTCGCGTCGCTCAGCGCCACCGACCAGCGCGCCCTGCGCGACATCCTGCGCCGCGCGCTCGGTTGAGCCACCGGCGCGCGACGGGGCAACAACGTCGGGTTCGGCTGCGCGCCGGACTACGCCGCGATCTTCGCGATCGCGCTGACCATCTCCGTCGGATCGCTGAGCTCGCTGGCGCCGTGGGACGCGAGCTCGAGGTCGGCGAGCGCCTCGAGCGCGCGGCTCAGGCGCTCGGCGTCCGAGCGCCGCGCCTCGGCGATCCGCCGGTCGAGCGCCCACGGGCTGCCCTTCATCCCGGCCTTGATCTGCGCGGGGTTCGCGCCCGTCTCCAGCTGCTGGGCGATCGCGAGCACGTCACGAACGCGGCGGGCGAGCAGGCCCACGAGGCGTGACACCGACTCGCCCTGGGCGGCGAGCTCGAGGTAGGCGCGCGTCGCGGCGGGACCGTCGCCCGCGACGAGCGCGTCGACGAGCCCCCAGACCTGGCGCTCGGCCGAATGCGCCGCCACCTCGTCGACCGCTTCGGCGCCGATCCGCGCCCCCGCGCCGAGCTCGAGCGCGAGCTTCTCGAGCTCGCGCAGCAGCCGCTGCTGGCGCTCGCCGACATGGGCGACGAGCGCCTGCGCGGCGTCGCGGTCGATCGAGACACCGAGCCGCGCCGCCTCGCTCTGTAGCCACTTCGGCAGCTCCCTGGCCTTCATCGTGCGCTCGGCGGCGACGCTGCCGCCGGCCTTCTCGACGGCTCTTGCAAGCTGCGCGCTGACCTTGAAGCGGCCCTCCTCGCGAGCGAAGAACGCGATCGTCGTCTCCTCCCCGAGGCTCGCGAGGGCCGGCAGGAGGTGCGTCGCGACATCGGCGTCCTTCCAGCGCTCGGCGCCGTCGACGATGAGGAAGCGCCGCCCGATGGCGAACGTCATCGCGGCGAGCGCGCCGGCGACGACGTCGGGCGACGATCTGTCGCCGGCGAAGCATTCGACGCCGTTTGAGCCCGACTCGCGCTCGGCGAGCGCCCGCAGCGCCGCGCGCCGCTCTCCGATCCGGCCGTGATCGTCGCCGTGGATGAGGTAGGCGGGCTTGAACTCGGGCATCGCGGCCGAGTCTAGATCCGATCCCCGTCGCTCACCCGCATCCGACCGTCGCGCACCGAGATCCGCACCGTGCCGTCGCGATCGGTGCGGCGCACGATCGGCACGTGCGCCAGCGCGGCGAGCGTCGACGGGGTCGGGTGGCCGTAGCTGTTGCGGGCTCCGACCTCGATCACCGCGGCCTGTGGGCGCAGGCGCTGGAGCAGGCCCGGCAGCCCCGGATCGTCGCTGCCGTGGTGGGCGACCTTCAGCGCCTCGACGACCTGCAGGTCGAGCCCCGCGACGACGTTCGACTCGGCGTCGGCGGTCAGCAACAGGTCGAACGTGCCGTCGCGGACGTGCAGCACCGTGGCGCGATCGTTCGGCTCGGCATCGCGCGGCGCCGCGGGCGAGCGGTGCGGCCACAGGACGCGCAGCTCGAGCGGGCCGACGCGCAGGAGCTGGCCGGCGTCGGACGCGATCCGCTTGACGTGCCGTGCGGCCGCGAGCCCGCGGACCGCGCCGTGCGACGTCTCCTCCTCCCCGTCGAGCACGAGCCCGACGGGGATCGCGCCGAGCACTGCGGCGGCGGCGCCGTCGTGGTCGAGCGCGTTGTGGGTGAGCACGAGCACGTCCAGGCGCCGCACGCCCGCAGCGCGCAGGCGGGCGAGGACCGGCCCGCCGGGCGGGCCGGTGTCGACGAGGACGGCGGCGGCGGCGTGCTGGATCAGCGTGGCATCGCCCTGGCCGATGTCGAGGAAGGAGATCGTGAGGTCGCGCGGGGGCGCGGGCGGCGCGCTGCGCCACGCGAGCGCGGTGCCGGCGACGATCGCCGCCACGGCGAGCCCCGTGACCGCGCGGCGCCGGGCCGCGCGTGGCAGCCGCCGCCAGGCGAGCGCGGCCGCGGCGGCGCTCGCGTAGAGCGCGAGGACGCCGAGCGGCCCGGGCGACGGCACCGCCACCTCGGCGAGCGGCACTGCCGCGGCACGGTCGGCGAGCCAGGTCAGGTAGCCGAGCGGCAGCGCGGCGAGCGCCGCGACCGGCGCCGCCAGCGCCGGTGCAAACTGGCCGAGCGCCCCGGCGATCGTCCCGAGCCACATGACCGGCGCGACCGCGGGCGCCGCGAGCAGGTTCGCCGGCAGCGACACGAGCGAGAGGCGCTCGAAGTGCAACGCGATCAGCGGTGCCGTCCCCAGCGTGGCCGCCGCGGTGACGGCGAGCACCTCGGCGAGCACGCGCGGCACGCCCGCCGCACCGAGCCGCGCGCGCAGCGCGGGCACGAGCGCGAGCATCGCGAGCACCGCGGCGAAGCTGAGCTGCCAGCCGGCGTCGGCGGCGGCGCGCGGATTGCAGGCCAGCGTCAGCGCCGCCGCGAGCAGCAGCGCGTACCAGCGCGACGCGGGACGCCCGGCGAGCGCCGCGAGCAGCCCGGCGGCGCCCATGACCGCCGCCCGCTGGATCGACGGACCGGCGCCGGCGAGCGGGACATACGCCGCGACGAGCGCGAGCGCGACCCACAGGCGTGCGCTCAAGCCCAGGCCCGCCGCGGCGCCGAGCGCAAGCACGAGCGTCGCGAGCAGCACGACGTTCGCCCCGCTCGCCGCGACGAGGTGCGCGAGGCCCGTTGCGCGGAAGTCCTCGCGCACGTCCGCGGTCAGCGCGGCGTCCTGACCGAGCACCATCCCGCGCGCGAGCGCGGCCTGCGGCGCCGGAACGCCGTTCGTGAGCGCCCGCTCGCTGCGGGCGCGCACGCCGTCGAGCGCGCCGAGCAGACCGCCGCGCCGCGCGCCGGTGGCGCGGACCGCGGACGCCAGCAGCAGCGCGTGCGCGCCGCGGCGGCGCTCGTGGGCGTCGTGCGGGCGCAGTGGCGCGAGGCGGCCGCGGATCTCGAGCACCGCGCCGGGCGCCACCTGCGCCGGCCAGCTCACGCGCGCCGGGGCCTTCACGAGCACGCGCTCTCCGTGCACCCGCGCGGCGACGACGCGGGTGCCGAACGAGCGCGTGCGAGGGTGCTCGAGCACGGTCGCGCGCGCGGTCGTGTCGCCGTAGGCGAGCGCGCTGCGATCGAGCGCTGCCAGCCGGGCGTCGGCGACGACCGCGCCCGCGAGCAGCGCGACGAGGGCGCCGAAAGCGAGCGGCGCCGCCCGCACCGTGACGAGCACGAACGCGACCGCGAGCGCGAGCGCCGGCGGCCACCACGGGCCCGCCAGCAGCCCGGCGACGAACGCGGCCAGGAGCGCGTGGCGCGGGTGGTCGGTGAGCGCGGCGTGCAGCCGTTCGGCCAGCGCCGCGGCGCGCTGCGCGGCTTTGGTCCTTGCCCCTGCGCGCGCCGCCGCCGGCGAGGCTGACCGCCACGTCACACCGTCACGAGCGGGGTCAGTGTCGCGAGCCGTTTCGCGCCGATGCCGGGAACCTCGCCGAGCTCTTCGACGCGTGCGAAGCCGCCGTGCTGCTGGCGATAGTCGAGGATGCGCTGGGCGATCCCGGGTCCGACGCCGTCGAGCGTGTCGAGCTGCTCGAGCGTCGCAGTGTTGAGGTTGACCGGCGCGACGGGTGCGACTGCGCCGCCCGCCGCAGCGCCGCCTCCCGTGGGCGAACCGCCTGCCGCCGCCCCGCCGGCCGCCGCAGCACCCGCCGGCGCCGGCGCACGCTCTGGCACGAGCACCTGGCGCCCGTCCTCGAGCTTGGCCGCGAGGTTCACGACCGTCAGGTCGGCGCGCCCGCGCGCCCCGCCGGCGCGGCGCAGCGCGTCGTCGACCCGAGCGCCCGCGGGCAGCTCGTAGACGCCGGGGCGCCGCACGGCTCCCGCGACGTGGACCGTCAGGCGCCCGCCGTCGGCGCGCCGCACGCTGACCGCCGCACCGCTACCGCCGTCCGCGCGAGCGGACCCCGCGCCGCCGTCGCCGCCGCGCGCGGGCGCAGGCGCAGACGCAGACGTCTGCGCGAGGACGTAGCGCGCACCCAGCAGGCACACGGCAAGGCCGAGCGCGACGTAGAGCGCCAGCCGCGGGCGGTCGAGGTCGGACACGAGTCGAGGCTACGTCGCGATCCGCGCACGTGGACGCGCGGATCGTGACGATTCAGCAAAGCAACCGCACGGCGATTGCGCAGGCCCCGCCCCCGCCCTCAGCCGGGTCGAGCAGCGTGAGGGCAACGCGCGGCGTGCGCAGGCCCGCGCCGCCCCGCCCTCACACCGAGTCGAGCAGCGTCAGCACCGAGAGCACCGCCGTGCTCATCCGCGCTCGCCGGGATGCGCAGCTTCGCAAAATGACGTCATCGCATGTGGCGCGGGACCGCTGGCGGGGCCACTCGCCTACTCGAAGTGCGCGTCAACGAAGCCGAAGCTCGGATCGTCGTCGTCCGGGGTCTTCCACGAACGGTCCTGGTTCTTGCACGTCAGCCGCACGATGATCTTCGAAAGGCGCCGCACGACGAGTTGAACCGATGCCGTCTCGCTGGCGCTGTCCAGCTGGTGCTGCTCCAGCTGCTTGCCTTCCTCGTACTCGTTCTTGTAGAACGCGACCTTGACGCGGTTGCCCGACGCCTCGCCCTTGAGGAATCCCATCTCGGACACGAACGTCGTCGCTCCTTCGGGAACAGTGATCTCGAACTGATAATAGTCAGCGGCGTACTCATTGTATTCGGACGAGCCGAAGTCAAATCTCATCCCGTCGTCGCGCTCTGGCCCCTGCTGAAGCTGAGCCGGCACGCCGTACTGGACGTTGATGAGGGTCACGGACCTCGCGTCGATGTCCAATGCGGAGCGCGTGGTGTCGTCGACCGTCACGAGCCCGTCATCGAGCATCTCGGGCTTGAAGTCGGGATTCGGCGCCGGGGCGGTACGCGACGGCTCCAGACCGGGATTCGACTGCTCCGAATCGGTACTCGTCAGCGGCAGGGGCGAGGTGACGGCGCCGGAGCTGTCTGGGGAGCCGGCGACGGTCACGGTCCGCGTCCGTGTCTCCGTCTTGCCGCCGATGGCAGCGCCTGTTGCGACGCCGACCACGACGACCACGACGGCGGCGAGAACGGTCGGCCTCGCGTTCATAGGCTCGCTCCGATCAGGTAAGCCAGAGTGAACGCGGATGCGAGGATCACAAGGTCGACGGCGAACCGTGTTCGCGGTTTGAGTCCGCGACGGCCGGGATCGGCGCGTTTCTTCTGCTCTGCGGCCGGTGCGATCTCCTGCGCAAGCCAGCGCATGAGCGCGCCGACGGAGGGCGCGCGGCGGTCGGTGTCCTTCTCCATTGCGCGCTGGATGACGCGGTCGACGGCGCGCGGCAGCTCGGCCACCACGCGGGAGGGGACGGGCGGTGGGTCCTTGACGTGCGCGAGCATTGTCGCCGCCTCCGTGTCGCGGATATAGGGGTTCTCGCCGGTGATCGTGCGATAGAGCAGGCAGCCGAAGGCGTACACGTCGACGCGGCCGTCGATCATCCGGTCGCCGCGGGCCTGCTCGGGAGCCATGAAGGCGACCGTCCCGACGACGTTGCCTGTCCGAGTATGAACGGCGGCGGCCGAGCGCGGCTTGGCAAGACCGAAGTCGGCGAGATAGGGGCGCCAGCCGTCCTTCTGGCGCTCGAGCAGCACATTGGACGGCTTGACGTCGCGATGGATCAGATCCTGCTCGTGGGCGGCGTCCAGCGCCTCGGCAATCGGCAGCAGCAGCGCGACGGCCTGCTGAAGTGGGAGCGATCCATGCTCCGCAAGGACCGCCGACAGGTCCGGTCCCTCGATGAGCTTCATCGCGAGGAACAGGCGACCGTCATCGAGCACGCCGTGGTCGAAGACCGGCAGCACCGCATCGTGGTCGACGCGCGCAGCCATCTGGGCCTCCCGGCGAAAGCGCTCCTCGAATCCCGGATCGGCCGCGATATCGCTTGCGATCACCTTCAGCGCGACGCGGCGATCGAGGCTGAGCTGCGTCGCCTCCCACACCTCCCCCATGCCGCCGGCCCCGAGCCTGCGCTCGATCCGGTAGCCATGGGTCTCGAGGCCGGGTCGCAGGTCATCTGACTCAGCCACGGACGGCCCCAGGGCGTGACGGCGTTCGGATCCCCACGGGGCGAAATGCGAGGACGCCCCCGGCCGCGCCGGTCACGGCGCCGATCAGCAGCGCGTTGGCGAACACGCTGTCGCCGATCGTCGTCTGGCCGAAGGCCAGCGCCCGCAGGATCGCCAGCACGAGCGCCCAGACGACGCCGGTGAGCGCCCCCCAGCCCGCGGCGATGAGCTGTGTCTGTGGCCTGGCTGTGCGCGCCATCGCAAAGCCGGCATACAGAGCGCAGACGAGCACCGCGCCCATCAGGATCAGCAGCTCGGGCACGAACACGTACGCCGGCAGCGCACCGCTGTAGTCGAAGATCCTGCCCCTGCCCTCGTCATCGAGGCTCGCGAGCAGCTTGCCCCGCTTCTCGTCATCGACGGGAAGCGCCCTCCCGTTGAACTGCGCGAACATCGCGAGCCCCGCCGTTTCGATGCCGATGTCCGGCACGAAGAGGACGGTCTCGATTGCGGCGCCGACGTTGGATCGCACCAGGCCAGTGGCCTGCTCCTGACCACGGATGCTCTGCACCTCGACATGAACGAAGCCGACCAGCATCGTGACTGCGAGCAGCGCTGCGAGCCCAACCAACGACCTCGCCGCCGCCCGAAGCGGCCCCGCGATGACCGGCGACAGCTGTACGCCCGGACGGTCGGGCGCCACCGCCCGGGCGGCGTGCCGCGCGCCGATCGCCGCACCGGCGCCAGTCAGGAGCACGCTCAGGAGCAGCAGCGAGCCGATCGAGAACCTCAGGTCGGGGCCCTGCTCGCCGTTCTGGCCGTTGACGGCCAGCGCGACGATCAGCATCACGCCAGCGAAGATGACCGCGCCGCCTGCGGACCATGCCATCGCGTCTCGTGCTGACATGCCGGTCAGCGATGGTGCCGCCGCTCGAGCACCCATCGCGGCCCCGAAGAAGGGCGCTGTCCCGAAGATCAGGGGCAGCAGCCGGAAGCCTTCCCCTCCTCCGGCCTCTCTCACCGGGGCGAGCGTCGACGCAACGGTCATGCGCAACGCCTCGGTGAGGACGCCATCTCCGGCGTGGGGAAGGCCGATGAGCGTCCTGTCCGGGCTCACGACCGCCGTGATCAGGCCTACTACGAGGCAGGTGAGCAGAGCGACGCCTCCGACGATGGCCGCCGCTACGGCGCCCGGCGTCTGCAGCCGCTGAGCGAGCTCGCCGGCGAGCTCCCCAGCCCCTGGCGCGACCCGCTCAACGCGCTCGGCGGCACGCGGAGGCCCGTCGACGTACCGTGGTGGCGACACAGCCGCTGGCGGCGGCTCGGGTTCCTGCGGCGCGCCACACTCCAGACAGAACTTCGCCGCCGCTGGAACCTGCCTCCCGCATTGGCCGCAGAACATCGTGTCGCTCATTGTCTTGCCGGGTCCTTCCTGCTTGTTCACGGATCACCAACCTCCACTTCGACGCTCGTCCCTGCGGCACGATTCGCACTGCTTGCGCGACGTCCGCTCATGGGAACAGCCGGTTGCAGCGCGCGTCGCTGGACGGATCGATCCCACCTTTATGCTTCTCGCGCAGGCCGGGGGGGTCGTACAACCACCTACCGTGCTCGCGCACGAGGCGAACGCGACCGCGAAAGATGTGACAGCGGCTCGCGTCGCCTTTCTCACCGCGATCCCGCGTGGCGAGGATCACCCGCACGCTCGCACGGTAACCAGCGGTCCCGACCTCCTTCACCGCCACGACGTCAACCTCGGGGCTGAAGCCGCGCATTCCGGTGCTCCACTCCTCGAAGCTGTGGCCCGTGCGGTACTTCGACGAGAAGCGGTCGTACGCAGCCGAGAAGTCACCGCGATCGATTGCCGCCCAGTGGTCGCGCACCGCGTTCTCTGGCCCGGTGTCGGCCCTCGCCGGTGCTGCGCCGCCCTCATCGCTGCCCGTGGTCGGATCGCCACGAGCGGGGCCGCGGGTGGCTCCGGTGGCCGACGCTGAGTCTGGGGTGGATGCCCCGGCGCCCCCCGGCGCTGGGGACGCTCTCACAGCCGGACGTGTGGCCGCCGACCGACCGGGCTCGGCGTCGTCTCGCGTCGCGAGCAGCGCGACCGCCGTGGCCGCGCCCGCGACGACGAGCCCGAGCCCGGCCGCGATGCGCGCCACCCGCATCCGGCGACCGCGCGGCTCAGCGGACCGATCGGCGGGGACGACCGGCGGCGGCGCGACCGGTCTCGGCGGCACGATCGGCTCTTCCCTGTCCGCCGACGGATCGCAATCTACGCAGAATCGCCGTCCGCCAGCGGGTGCGCCGCACATCTCGCACGGCGGGCCCACACCTTCGACAGGCTCGGAATGCGTCGAGTGCAAGACCTGATCCGTCGCTGATGGCGGCGCCGGGACCGCCGCTGCGACCGGTGGCTCGTCCGGCGCGAGCTCCTCCATCATGCCGTCCAGCACGATCGTCGGGTCGTCATCGGTCGGCAGCCCCATCGCCCGCGACGGGCGAGCCAACTTACCGGACCACGACAGCGCGGCGCCGCAGGATCGGCAGAACCTGTGATCCGGCGCATTGTCGTGCTGGCAGCGAGGGCACGCCGCGCGTGCCATACCGGCGCTGACTTCAGGTTCGGCCGCCTGCAGCCTCGAGCCGCACGAACGACAGAACTTCTGGTTCGGCCGTGTCGCCGTCTCGCAGATCGCGCAGGTCACAGCTCTCCCCTCCGGACCAGTCCCGAGTTGAACGCGATCTCGACGACACGAGCGCGCTTCTGTCCCGGCCGCATCTCGCCGATGTCGAAGCGCTCGAACAACCCCCGCATATGGGTCTTGACCGCCTCGAGCGATAAGTGCAGCTCGGCGGCGATCTGCTGGTTGCTCGCCGGAGCGTCGTACGAGCTGCCCAGCTTGTACGGCCGGCACAGCTCTCGCAGCACCTTGATCTGCATCGGCGTCAGCTGGTCTGGGGTGATCGTGCCGTCAGCCTGTACGGTGCTCGTGAGGCTGCCAGCATGCTTGTGGCGAAACCCGACCAAGGTGGCGCCGATCCGGATCTGGTCACCGTCGACCAACCGGTGACGTCCGTCTAGGCGATGGCCGTTGACAAACGTGCCGTTTCGCGACAGCCCGTCGTCCTTCACGTACCAGGCACGGCCGACGCGCTCGACAACCGCGTGCGTGCGGCTCACCTGAGGGTCCCAATGGACCGTGACGATGCTCTGGCTGTGCCGGCCGAGTGTGACCAGCTTCCGTTCGTCGGTGAGCGGTAGCAGGAACAGCTCATCGCTCGGCAATTGCAACAGCAGCGCCGGGCAACCCTCCCGGTCGATGCTGAGCACATCCTTCAGCTCTGAGCCCCGCTGAGGTTTTGGTGGTCGGCTCATCTCACGGCACTGTCTTACGGGACGGTGGATCGGAATACCCATGATCGGACATCGACCGCGCACCGGTACCCACCAAAAGGATGGAATCGCCCATCCCTGCCGGGATGCGACAGTCCATCCCTCTGGGTGCTGGTCGTCGGGGCTGGTCGAATCGAGACTGCCTGCATGGATCTCACCGTAGAAATCACCCAGCACGTGTCCGCTTCATCGCATCGGGTGCTTGACGTAACAGCCGCGGACGCGGCGAGATTGCTCGCTGCCCTGCCGGACGGCGCCACCGAGCGAGAGCTGCCGGGAAGCGCCGCGCACGCTTACCTCGACGCCCTCATCGTCAAGCCGTGGGGCCACGAGCTCCGCGTCTACGACGACCGCTGGACGGACATCTGGCGGCTCGCGATCGAGCCGGGAAAGGGCACGTCGCTGCACGCGCATCCGCGCAAGGACACGTGCGTGGTCTGCATCGGCGGCGCGGCCGTGCTTACGACGGGCGCCGGCGACGAGATACCGCTGGCCGAGGGCAGCGTGGTTCACATCCGGGCCGGCGCATTGCACGAGACCTTCGCCGAGGGCGGAGCCGACCTGCTCGAGGTCGAATTGCCGCGCGACAAGTTCGATCTCGTGCGCATCGACGACCGCTACGGCCGCGCGGGCCAGCGGTATGAGGGCGCCGCCGCGAGCCGGCGCGAGCCGTGCCGGCTTGACCCGTGCCCGACGGGACCTCCCCAGGCTCGGCTGCGCCGCCACTGCGCGACCGGCTGCTTTCGCTTCAACCTCGAGAGCGCAGGCTGGGCGCAGCGCAGCGCACGTGACCTCGTCGTGGCGATCCCGCTCGAGACCAGGTCGATGCTCAAGCGCGATCTGCGCGTGCTCACCAGCGATGCGCTCGCTGCCGTCAACGATGTCCAGATGCTTCTCACCGTCCGCAGCAACCATCGATGAAGGAGAACCGATCGTGCCTCGTCTTCGCGCTGCCATCCCCACCGGTCCCGGCTTTCAGGACCACGACGTCATCTATACCTATTACCGGCTCAAGGAGGCCGGCTGCGAGGTCGAGGTGGCGACCGCCGGCGGTGACCCCGTCACGGGCAAGTACGGCGTGGGCGTGCCGCTCGACAGGCGGGCGGCGCCGTGTATCCCATTCGAGGCGCTGGCCGTCGAGGACTACGACCTCGTCGTGCTCACCGGCGGCCACGAGGCCCCCGACCGAGTCCGGCAGGTGCGGGCAGTGCTCGAGTTCGTGGCCGGCATGGATGCCGCAGGGAAGGTCGTCGCCGGCCTCTGCCACGGGCCCTGGATCATGATCTCCGCGCAGATCATGCGGGGACGCCGCGTCTGCGCGTACGCCGGCATGCGCGACGACATGATCAACGCTGGCGCCGACGTGGTCGAGGGCGACGTGATCGTCGACGACAACCTCGTCACCTGCTCCTACTACGGCGAGGTCGGCGCGTTCATGAAGACCGTCATCGAGCTCGCCGAGCGACAAGCGCGATGACCGCGGGCCACCCGGCATTCTTGTGCACGAGTCCGATGCGCGCTGTGCGGTGGCGCAGCTCGCATGGCGCAGCCTCAAGGGCCCGATCATCGCGATGAGCACAGGAATCCTTCCATCGGAAACCATATGTACAGTAGACAGATTTTCTGATCCGTCAACCCTGCAGCTCCAACGAGGCCCGGCGTCGAGGCGCCTACGGCTGCGTCTGCGCCGGTCGGTCATTGCGCCGCTACCGTGGTCGGCATCGCGCCAGCGAACGGGACGGAAGCGCCGGCCCGGCGAGGAGCTTCGGCACTCCGCGCCTACCGACTGGCCGGTAGGCGCTCGCCGAGCGCGAGCGTCACGGCCTGCACCGCGTCCGCCGCCGCCAGCACACCCTCGATCTCCCACGTCGCGATCCCCACGACGGGCTTGCCGGCCTTCAGCGCGAGCGCGATCTCCGACAGCGTCCCGTACCCGCCCGCGATCGCGACGAGCGCGTCGGCGCAGCGCACGACGAGGCCGTTGCGCAGCTCGCCCATCCCGGTCGCCACGGCGACGCTCACGAACGCGTTCGCGGCCGCGCGGTCGTCGCCGGGCAGGATGCCGAGCGTCGTCGCGCCCGCCGAGCGCGCGCCGCGGCACGCCGCCTCCATGACGCCGCCGAGTCCGCCGGTCACGACGACCGCCCCGCGCCGCGCGAGCTCGGCGCCGACCGCCTCGGCGGCCGCGAGCAGCGGCGCCTCGACGTCGCCGCCCGCCCCCACGACGGCGACGTACGGCGCCGCGCCCATGGCAGCCGGCTACGCCGCGCGGACGACGACGTTGACGAGCTTGCCCGGCACGACGATCTCCTTGACGACCTCGTTGCCGTCGATGAACTGCTGGACGCGCGAGGACTCGCGCGCGAGCGCGACGAGCTCGTCGCGCGACGCATCCGACCGCGCCTGCACGCGATCGCGGACCTTGCCGTTGACCTGCAGGACGAGCTCGAACGTCGGCGTCTCGAGGTACTCGGGATCCGCCGACGGCCACGGCTGCTCCCAGACGCGCTCGCCGGTCAGCAGGTGGTACGCGTCCGCCGAGACGTGCGGCGCGAACGGGAACAGCAGCGACGCGGCGGTGGCGAGCACGAAGCGCACCGCGCCCGGCGACGCCGTCCCGCGCTTGGCCGGCGTCACCTCGTTGAGCAGCTCCATCACCGCGGCGATCGCGGTGTTGAAGTTGAAGCGCTCGGTCATGTCCGTCGTGACCTTGTCGATCGCCCAGTGCGCCTTGCGCAGCAGCCGCTCGTCGTCGCTGCCGAGTTCGTCCGGGTAACTAGCGCCTTGGGCCGGCAGCTCGTCGGCCGCCTCGGCGGACAGGCGCCACAGCCGCCCGAGGAAGCGGTGCATGCCCTCCGAGCCCGTGTCCGACCAGTCGCAGTCCTGGTCGGGCGGGCCGATGAAGAGGATGTAGGCGCGCGCCGTGTCAGCGCCGAAGCGCTCGACGATCGTCATCGGCGAGACGACGTTGCCGCGGTTCTTGGACATCTTGTCGCCGTCGCGCAGGATCATGCCCTGCGTGAAGAGCGCCGCGAACGGCTCCTGCATGTCGTCGGGGAGATGACCGAGGTCCGACAGCGCCTTCGTGAAGAAGCGCGCGTAGAGCAGGTGCAGGATCGCGTGCTCGACGCCGCCGATGTACTGGTCGACCGGCATCCACTGCGCGACGGCCGCCGGGTCCCACGCGGCGCCGTCGTTGTTGGCGTCGCAGTAGCGCAGGAAGTACCAGGACGAGTCGACGAAGGTATCCATCGTGTCGGTCTCGCGCTCGGCGGGACCACCACACTGCGGACACGGCACGCGCACCCAGTCCTCGGCGGTGGCCAGCGGCGAGCGCCCGCGCGGCTTGTAGTCCTCGACGTCGGGCAGCAGGACCGGGAGATCCTCCTCGGGCACAGGCACCGCGGCGCACTGCGGGCAATGGATGATCGGGATCGGCGTGCCCCAGTAGCGCTGACGCGAGATGAGCCAGTCGCGCAAGCGGTAGTTGACCGATGCGCGGCCCTTGCCCTCGCGTTCCAGCCAGCGCACGATCGCCCCGAGGGCGTCGCGGTTGTGCAGGCCGTCGAACTCGGGCGCGGAGTTGACGAGCGGCCCGTCGCCGCTGTAGGGCAGCTCCCCTCCGGGAGAAGGATCCGCGATGACACGCCTGATCGGTAGCCCGTACGCCTGCGCGAACGCGAAGTCGCGCTCGTCGTGCGCGGGAACGGCCATGATCGCGCCCGTGCCGTACTCCATGAGCACGTACTCGGCGACGTACATCGGCAGCTGCTCGCCATTGACCGGGTTCGTGACCGTGCGGCCGAGCGGGACGCCGGTCTTCTCCTTGTCGACATCGCCGCGCAGCGTCGTGTCGTCGGTCAGCGCGCGGTTGACGTACTCGCGAACCTCGGCCTCGTGCTCGGTGCCGGCGGCGAGGCGCAGCACGTCGGGGTGCTCGGGCGCCATGACGAAGAACGTCGCGCCGAACAGCGTGTCGGGCCGCGTCGTGAAGACCGGGTAGTCGACGCCGAGCTGCTCGTTGCGAAAGACGACCTCGGCGCCCTCGCTGCGGCCGATCCAGTTGCGCTGCATCGTCTTGACGTGCTCGGGCCAGCGGATCGTGTCGAGGTCCTCGAGCAGCCGGTCGGCGTAGTCGGTGATTGCAAAGAACCACTGCTTGAGCTGGCGCACCTCGACGAGCGCGCCGGAGCGCTCGCCGCGCCCGTCGACGACCTGCTCGTTGGCGAGCACGGTCTCCTCGACGGGATCCCAGTTGACCGCCGCCTCCTTCTGGTAGGCCAGGCCGCGCCTGAAGAGCTCGAGGAAGATCCACTGCGTCCAGCGATAGACGCGTGGCTCGTGGGTGCCGAACTCCCGCGTCCAGTCGATCGAGAGCCCCCAGCGGCGAAACTGACGCTGGAACTCCTTGATCGCGGCGTCGGTCGAGTCGCGCGGGTGCTGGCCGGTCTTGATCGCGTGGTTCTCGGCCGGCAGGCCGAACGCGTCGTAGCCCATCGGGTTCAGCACGCGCCGGCCGCTGCGCCGGTGGAAATGCGCGACGGCGTCTCCCACCGAGTAGACCTTCAGGTGCCCGATGTGCGGCTCGCCGCTCGGGTAGGGCAGCATCACGAGCACATACGAGGTCGGCCGCTCGTCGCTCGTGTCGTTGGCGACCTTCCAGGTGCCCTCGTCGGCCCAGACCTGCTGCCAGCGCGGCTCGATCTCGGCGGGGTCGTAGTGGTAGTCGGCGGCGGCCATGATGCAGCGGCGAAGGATAGAAGCCGCGGCATTGTCCCTGCACAAGGGTCAAACCGGCGCGCCACCCCCGGACGGCGCGCCGGTCGGGCAAGTATGCCTACCGGTGGTTGAGCCCGGCGGGCGCCGTCAGCCCGGCGGCCGCGCGCAGCGCTTCGGCCTTCGTCGTGTGCTCCCACGTGAAGTCGGCGTCGTCGCGGCCGAAGTGCCCGTACGCCGCCGTCTTCTGGTAGATCGGCCGGTGCAGGTCGAGCTCCTGCCTGAACGAGCCGGGGCGCAGGTCGAAATGCTCGTCGACGAGCTCCTGCAGGTGGCTGCGGCTGACCGCGCCGGTGCCGAAGTCCTCGACCATCACGCTGACCGGATGCGCGACGCCGATCGCGTACGCGACCTGCACCTCGCAGCGCTCCGCCAGCTCCGCCGCGACGATGTTCTTCGCCACCCAGCGCGCCGCATAGGCAGCGGAGCGATCGACCTTCGACGGATCCTTCCCGCTGAACGCGCCGCCGCCGTGACGCGCCATCCCGCCGTACGTGTCGACGATGATCTTGCGCCCGGTGAGGCCACAGTCGCCGACCGGGCCGCCGATCACGAACCGTCCCGTCGGGTTGACGAGGAACTGCTTGCGCAGATCGGCGGCGTCGAAGAGGTTCTCGGGCAGCGTCGGCAGGACGACGTGCTCCCACAGATCGTCGGGGATGCGCGACTCCACGCCCTCGGCGTGCTGCGTCGAGATCAGGACCTTCTCGATCGCCACCGGAAGCCCGGCCTTGTAGCGCACCGAGACCTGCGTCTTGCCGTCCGGGCGCAGGTAGTCGAGCGTGCCGTCCTTGCGAACCTCGGCGAGCCGCTTGGCGAGCCGGTGCGCGAGCGCGATCGGCAGCGGCATGAGCTCCGGCGTCTCGATCGACGCGTACCCGAACATCATGCCCTGATCACCGGCGCCGGCGATCAGCAGCTCGTCGCTGTCGGAGGCGCCCGACCGCACCTCACGCGACGCGTCGACGCCCTGCGCGATGTCCGCCGACTGCTTGTCGATCGCGTTCAGGACGGCACAGGAGTCGGCGGAGAACCCAAGCTCGGCGTCGACGTAGCCGATGTTGCGGATCGTCTCGCGCACGACGGCCTGGATGTCGACGTAGGTCTCGGTCGTGATCTCGCCCGATACCACGACAAGGCCCGTGTTCACGAGCGTCTCGCACGCTACCCGCGACAGGGGGTCATCGGCCAGGCAGGCGTCCAGGACGCCGTCCGAGATCTGATCGGCCACCTTGTCCGGATGGCCTTCGGTCACAGACTCGGACGTGAAGAGATACTCGTCGTCTTCGAAGGTAGTCATATGGCGAGAACGCTATCGGTCCTCGCTGCGGCGGGACTTGCGCTCGTTGAAATCGATGATCAGCGGGATCCCGTCCATCGCGAAGCGGGAGCGCAGGCGGTTCTCGATGTAGTACGCGTAGTCGCGCGTGACCCGCTGGCGGCTGTTGACCTGGATCGCGAAGCGCGGCGGGCGCTCGCCGATCTGCGCCGCGTAGAGCAGCTTCAGGCGATGGCCCTGCTTGGCCGGCGGTTGGCGCGCCTGGACCGCCTCGCCGAGGAAGCGGTTGAGCTCGGGCGTCGGGATCCGGCCCTGCATCCGATCGCCGAGCGCGACGACCTCGAGCAGCAGCCGCTGCACGTGGCGGCCGGTCAGCGCGCTCGCCGTCAGGATCTTCGGGCGCAGCCGCAGCTTCTTGGCGACCTTCGCGCGCTCGTGGTCGAGGTCGGCCTCGGTCATCTCGGCGGCGTCCCATTTGTTGAGCACGATCGCCGTCGCGCAGCCGGCGCCCATCGCGAGCTCGGCGATCCGCATGTCCTGCGCGGTGACGCCGTCGTTCGCATCGCAGACGACGAGCGCGACGTCGGCGCGCTCGGCCGCGCGCTGCGAGCGCAGCGTCGTGTAGTACTCGACGGACTCCGAGACCTTCGACTGGCGCCGCATCCCGGCGGTGTCGACGACGACGAGCCTGCGGCCGTCGACCTCGAGCGGAAGGTCGATCGCGTCGCGCGTCGTGCCGGCGACCTCGGAGACGATCACCCGCTCGGAGCCGACGAAGCGGTTGACGAGCGAGGACTTGCCGACGTTCGGCCGGCCGATGACGGCGAGCCGGATGAGGACCTCGTCGGCCGCCTCGTCGTCCTCGGGCAGCAGCTCGACGAGGCGGTCGAGCAGGTCGCCCGTGCCGAGGCCCTGCGCGGCGGAGACCGCCATCGGCTCGCCGAAGCCGAGCCGGTGCGCCTCGACGGCGAGCGAGAGGTCGCGGACGCTGTCGATCTTGTTGGCGGCGACGACGACAGGCATCTTCGAGCGGCGCAGCAGGTCGGCGAGCTCGTCGTCGCCCGGCCGCAGGCCGGCCTTGGCGTCGAAGACGAACAGGGCGACCTGGGCGTCGGCGAGCGCGGCGCGTGCCTGGTCGCGAATCGACCCCGAGATCGGATCGCGGTCCTCGTTGTCCATGCCGCCCGTGTCGACGAGCGTGAAGCGCCGGCCGTTCCACTCCGTGGCCAGCTCCTTGCGGTCGCGCGTGATCCCGGCGCGCTCGTGCACGACCGCCTCGCGCGAGTTCGTCAGGCGGTTGACGAGCGAGGACTTGCCGACGTTCGGGTAGCCGACGACCGCGACCTTCATCGCACTGCCTGCGCGAGGCGCACGATCTTGTGCGCGACCTCGTCGACGCTCAGGCCGGTCGTGTCGACGCGTAGCGCGTCGGGCGCCGGCTGCAGCGGCGAGTGCTCGCGGCCGGTGTCGCGCGCGTCACGTTCGCGCTGCTCGCGCAGCACCTGCTCGGCATCGATGCCGAGCTGCTGCGCGCGGCGGCGCGCACGCTCCTGCGGCGACGCGGTGAGGAAGACCTTGAGCTCGGCGTCGGGCGCGACGACCGTGCCGATGTCGCGGCCCTCGGCGACGTAGTCGCCCGCGCGGATCATCGCCCGCTGCAGCGCGACGAGCTGGCCGCGGACCTCAGGCCGCGCGGCGACCTGCGAGGCGAGCTCCGAGACCTGCGGCGTGCGGATCGCCTCGGTGACGTCCTCGCCGTCGAGCGTCACCTGCCCGCCGAGCTCGATCGAGCAGCCCAGCGGATCGGCCGCCCCGCGCAGCTCGGCGAGCGCCACGCAGCGGTACATCGCACCGCTGTCGAGGTACGTGAAGCCGAGCGCGTCCGCAACGGCGCGCGCGACCGTGGACTTGCCCGCGCCCGCGGGACCGTCGATGGCGATCAGCATCGCCCTGAGGATAGGCGCGCCGGCGCGCGCGCCACGCTCGGGGCCGGGCGCGGCAGCAGGTCGCGCCGGAGCATCGATGCATCCCGGCGAGCTCGCTCAGGAGGGCGGCGCGCCGCGGTCAGGCGCGAGACGCGTCGAACTCGCCGTCCTTGGCGCCCTTGAGGAAGGCATCCCACTCGCGGCGGGTGTAGATCAGGACCGATCCGTCGGGGTGCTTGCTGTGTCGCAGGGCGACGCCTCCGTCGGGCAGGAAGGCGGTCTCGACGCAGTCGTTCGCACTCTGGGAATAGCTGCTCGTGTGCCAGCTCGCGCCGCGCAAGTCCGAGAGTTCCGAGCCGTGTGTGGGCCGTGTGCTCATGTCCATCTCCCGTCGGATTGCGGCGATCATAGCAACCGACTTGCGCTGCGAAAGAGCGGCCGCGAGCAGTCGCCGCAGCGTCTGAGCGAAGGGCTCGACGTCCTCGAAGTAGATGTCGCCGCCGCGGCTATGCGTCGTCGCGACGTCCTGATCGTCGCGGAAGCGCAGGACGATGAACGCGCCCGACATCGCGGCGTGGGCTCCCACCGCGGTGGGCAGGACTCGAAGCTCGACGTTGGACAGGGCCGAGACGTCGACGAGGTGCCTGAGCTGGGCGCGCATGACCTCTTTCCCGCCGACCGGCCGGCGCAGCGCCTCCTCCCCGATCACGGCCAGCAGCTGGAGCAGATCGTCGTCGGTCAGTCGCCGCTGGCGTGCCATGCGCGCCGCCAGCGTGTGCTCCATCCACCGCGGCGTGGCGCCCGGGTTCCACGCGCGAAGCACCGCGCCGGCGTTGTCCGGGGTCTGGAGCAGTCCCGGCACGACGCTGTCCTGGAACTCCTCGACCTTCCAGGCCCGGCTCTCCATCCGCGCGTAGTCAGTCACCGCGACGGACACGTCGGCCTCCCGGTCCTCGCGCGTGCGGGCGTCGCCAGCGGAGCGCAGCAGCGCGTCGCGCTCGGGGTTCCGCACGCCGTAGAGCTCGAGCATGAAGAACACGTCAGGCACCCGTGGAAGCAGGTCCCGGACTCCCAGCGACTCAGCGTCGAGTGCGCGCGTCCCATGCGCCTGGCGACCTCGTCGCCGGCCAGCCCGGCGGCGGCGCGGAGCTCTCGCAGCCGCGCCCCCAGCTGACGGCCTCGCAGCGCGGCATCACCCGCTCCGACTCTGACGGCGACGCGCTCGCTCACGGCTCGCGATCCTATGTCCGAGACGCGTGATCACCGAAACATTCCTCGCTCCTGGCCTCACGCAAGTTGCGTAAGGCGGACGCCCGTCGGCATGTTGCGCCGCTCCAAGTGCCTTGCGATCGTCCAACACGAACGATGCCCTCCTTTTGTCCATGCGCACGCAGGCGGCCGCCGGTCGCTCGGGTCTGCCACACCGCGAAGGCCGAGGCCGAGCCGCCTGGAAAACATGTCGCGCTAGTACACGCGTCCGCAAGTTCCTACGCGCTGTTCATCAACCGCACGCCGGGGGAAGTGAGCGAGACGTTCCTTGCAGGCTGAGCTCTCGATCGAGAAGTGGAGGAAGCGCGGGCTCGTAGAGCGCCGGCATCGGCCGATGCATTCACCGACGCAAGGGGGCGGCGGACCGCGCAGGCGCCCGCCGTCCTACGCCAGCCGCGCGAGATCCTCCGCGGCCTCCATCCCGACGACGTTCACGGCTTGCACGTCGTCTTCCATCAAGACGTGCACGCCACCGCGCAGTTGCGCTATGTGGCGAACAGCGTGCGCAGAGACAGCGCGAAGCCCGGCAGCAGCGGCGAGGTCAGGTCGTCGTCCACGGTCAACTCGAGCGAGAGGTCGAACAGCACCGCCTTCGGCACAGACCGGCGGAAGACGAGGATCTCGTCGGCCGCCGTATCGACGAGCCACAGCTCGGGGAGGCCGCCGCGCTCGTACGCCGCTTTCTTCGCCCCGATGTCGTAGCGCCAGGTGGAAGGCGAACGCACCTCGACAACGAGGTCGGGCAGTGGGTAGGGACGGTCGTCGTGGCGCCCCGGATCGCGACCCTCCGCGTACCACATGAGATCCGGGCCGAAGACGTTGCGCTCGTCGAGCTTCACGTCGAGCGGGATCGAGACGCGACCCCGGCCGGGCTGCTTCCTCGCCCACGCGTCGAGCGCCCGAAGCAGATCCATCACGACGACCTGGTGAAGGTTCAGCGGGTCGTGCACGACGACCTCACCCTCGACGAGCTCGCTGCGAACCTCGTCGAACCCCAGCGCGAGGTACTCGTCCGCCGTCATGCGCTGACCGACCGCCATCGCGTTCATCGTAGACCCTCCCCTTCTCACCGGCCATTGCCTTCCATAGGCGCCGGCGAGGCGATCCTCGTCCCCTCAGCAGTCACGCCAGCCGCGCGAGATCCTCCGCGAACCCCGGGTACGAGACCGCCGCGGCCTCCATCCCGACGACCTCCACCCCCTCCTGCGAGGCGAGCCCGGCGACCGCGCCGAGCATCGCCATGCGGTGGTCGCCGCGGGCGTCGATCACGCCGCCGCGCAGGCCGCCGCCTCCGGCGCCCGTGACCACGAAGCCGTCGTCGGTCGCCTCGATCGTCGCGCCGAGGCCGCGCAGACCCTCGACGACGCCGGCGATCCGGTCGGACTCCTTCACGCGCAGCTCCTGCGCTCCGCGCACGACGGTCTCGCCCTCGGCAAAGCAACCGAGCAGCGCGACGAGCGGCAGCTCGTCGATCGCCAGCGGGACCTCGGCGGGCTCGACGACCGTGCCCTGCAGCGGGCCGGCGGTCACGTCGATGTCGGAGACCGGCTCGGAGACGGCGACGGTGGCGGCAGGCGCCTCGAGCCCGCCGATCACGATCGCGCCCATCCGCTCGAGGATCCGCAGAAAGCCGGTGCGCGTCCAGTTGACGCCGACGTCGCGCACGAGCAGCCGCGAGCCGCGGACGAGCACGCCGGCGGCGATCATGAACGCCGCCGACGAGACGTCGCCGGGCACGACGAGGCTCTGCGCGTCGAGCTCGTCGGTGCAGGTCACGCGCACCGCGCGGCCGTCGCGCTGCACGGCCACACCGGCGCCGGCGAGCATCCGCTCGGTGTGGTCGCGGCTCGGCACCGGCTCGACGACGCTCGTCGTGCCGTCAGCGCCGAGGCCCGCGAGCAGGATGCAGGACTTCACCTGGGCGCTTGGGACCGGCAGCTCGTACGTGATCGCGTGCAGACGCGTGCCGTACACGACGAAGGGCGGGAAGCGGCCGCCGCTGGCCTCGATCTGCGCGCCCATGAGCGCGAGCGGCGCGGCGATCCGGTCGACCGGCCGGCGGCGGATCGAGCTGTCGCCGTCGAGCACGAAGATGCGCCCCTCCTGCGCTGCGAGCCAGCCCGGCAGCAGCCGCATGAGCGTGCCCGCGTTGCCGACGTCGATCGGGCCGCCCGGCTCGCGCGCCTCGCGCAGCCCGCTGCCGCGCACGACGACGGCGTCCGCGTGCTCCTCGACGAGCGTCCCGACCGCGCGCAGTGCGCGTAAGGTCGAGAGGGTGTCCGCCGCGCGCAGGTAGTTCGAGATCCGCACCGGCTCCGCCGACATCGCACCGAGCAGGGCGGCGCGGTGGGAGATCGACTTGTCGGGCGGCGCGACGACCTCGCCGCGCAGCCGCCTCGCCGGCGCGAAGCGCACGCTGCTCACGACGGCGCACCGGCGCCCGGCGACACGCGCGCTCGGCCGCTCACCGCGCGCCCGCCGGGTAGCCGAGCTGCGCGACGAGCCCGATCGCCCGCTCGGCGTCGGCCGCGCGCACCCACAGCGCGATCTCGCCGGTGTGGTTGTCGGCCTCGGGCGCGAGCGACATGTCGGAGATGTTGATCCCCGCCCGGCCGAGCGCGAGCGCGATCGTCGCGACGACGCCGGGCTTGTTCGGCACGGCGGCGCGGATCTCGCGCAGCGCGCCGCCGCCACCGCCCACGAGCCCGACCGCGAGCAGCGCGTGGCGCTGCTGCGCGGCGGTGTCCTGCCACGCCCGCAGCTCGGCCCCGTCGGCATAGAGCAGGCCGCGCACCTCCCCCAGCCGCCGCACGAGAACGTCGATCTGCGTCCCGAGCGCGACGCGGTTGGCCGCGTAGATCTGCGCCCACAGCGCCGGGTTGGATCCCGCGACACGCGTCGCGTCGCGGAAGCTCGGCCCCGTCGCGGGCAGCGTCTCGCCGCCGAGCGCCGCGGCAGCCTGCGCGACGAGCAGGTTCGCGACGACGTGCGGCAGGTGCGAGACCGCCGCCATGAGCCGGTCGTGGTCGTCGGGCGCAATCGCCGTCGGCACGGCGCCGAGCCCGGTGACGAAGCGGGCGAGGCGCTCGTACAGGACACCGGGCGTCGCGTCGCGCGGCGTCAGATACCAGGTCGCGCCCTCGAAGAGGTCCTCGCGCGCGTGCGCGACACCCGTCGCCTCGGCGCCGGCAAGCGGATGGCCGCCGATGAAGTTCTCGCGATCGATCGCGTCGAGGAGCGTGCCCTTCGTCGAGCCGACATCGGACACGACCGCGCCGGGCAGCGCGTCGCAGAGCTCGCGCACCGCGTCCTGCAGCGCATCGACGGCGACACCGGCGATCGCGACGTCCGCGCTGCCGATGTCGGCGATGCTCGTGACCGCCTCGTCGATCGCACCGCGCTGCAGCGCGACCTCGAGCGCGGCGGGACTGCGATTCCATCCGACGACGTGGGCGCCGAGCCGGTGGCGGGCGGCCATGCCGACCGAGCCGCCGATCAGGCCGACGCCGGCAAGGGCGACCCTCACGCCACCCCGCGGCGGGCGCGCACGGCTGCTGCGAGCCCGTCGAGCACGCCGGCGGTCGCCTCCCAGTCCATGCAGGCATCGGTGATCGACTGCCCGTAGGTCAGCGCGGCGCCGTCGGTGACGTCCTGGCGCCCGCCGACGAGAAAGGACTCGAGCATGACGCCGACGATCGCGCGGTCGCCGCCGGCGACCTGCTCGCCGATCTGCGCCGCCACGGCGGGCTGGCGCGCGGGGTCCTTGGCGCTGTTGTCATGCGACGCGTCGATCACGAGGCGCTCCGCGAGCGCGGCCTTGCGCAGCTTGGCGAGCGCTGCGGCGACGCCGGCAGGCCCGTGGTTGGGCTCGTTGCCCCCGCCGCGCAGGATGACGTGGCCGTCGCGGTTGCCGGTCGTGTGCATGATCGCCGGCGTGCCGCTCACGTCGACGCCCGCGAACGAGTGCCTGGCGGCGGCGGCGCGAACCGCGTCGACGGCGACCTGCACGTTGCCGTCGGTGCGGTTCTTGAAGCCGACCGGCATCGAGAGGCCCGAGCCGAGCTGGCGATGGATCTGGCTCTCGGTCGTGCGCGCGCCGATCGCCGCCCACGAGACGGCGTCGGAGATGTACTGCGGCGTGATCGGGTCGAGGAACTCACAGCCGACCGGCAGGCCGAGGCGGAGCACCTCGAGCAGCAGCTCGCGGGCGGTCCGGACGCCGGTGTCGACGTCGCCCGAGCCGTCGAGATGGGGGTCGTTGATGAGCCCCTTCCACCCGGTCGTCGTGCGCGGCTTCTCGAAGTAGACGCGCATCGCGATGCAGAGATCGTCCTCGTGCCGGCGGGCCTCGTCGCGCAGCCGGCGGGCGTACTCGAGCGCGGCATCGGGATCGTGGACGCTGCACGGGCCGACGACGACGAGCAGGCGATCGTCGGTCGCGTCGAGGATCGCGGCGACGACGTCGCGCCCGCGCAGCACGACGTCCGCCAGCTCGGGCTCGAGCGGCAGGCGCTCGAGCAGGTCCGCCGGGGTCGTCAGCGGCAAGACCCGCGCGATGCGGGTGTCGCGAACGCGGGCGGACTGGTCTGAGCGCGTCGGAACCATCGTCAGGCCGCCGCGCCGATCCGCTTGCCGGCGATCGCGGCGACCTGGTCGAGCTTCGCCGCGAAGCGCGCGAAGTCGTCGCAGTGCAGGGCCTGCGGACCGTCGCAGATCGCCTCGTCGGGCGCCGGGTGGACCTCGACGATGATGCCGTCGGCACCGGCGGCCGCCGGTGCGAGCGACAGCGGCTCGACGAGATCGCGGCGGCCGGCGGCGTGGCTCGGGTCGACGATCACCGGCAGGTGGCTGAGCTGCTTGAGCACCGGCACGGCGGTGAGATCGAGCGTGAAGCGGTAGGCGGTCTCGAACGTGCGGATCCCGCGCTCGCAGAGCAGGACGTTCTCGTTGCCCTCCTTCAGTACGTACTCGGCCGCCATCAGCAGCTCCTCGAGCGTGCTCGACAGGCCGCGCTTGATCATGACCGGGCAGCCCGCGCGGCCGACCTCGGTGAGCAGCGTGTAGTTCTGCATGTTGCGCGCACCGATCTGGATCACGTCGGCGACCGCGAGGACCGGCTCGAGGTCGCGCACGTCCATGAGCTCGGTGACGATCGGCATCCCGGTCTCGGCCTTGGCCTCGGCGAGGATTCGCAGGCCGGCCTCGCCCAGCCCCTGGAACGCGTACGGGCTCGTGCGCGGCTTGTAGGCGCCACCGCGCAGGAACATCGCGCCGGCGTCCTTGACGATCCGCGCCGTCGCGAGCGTCTGGTCGCGCGACTCGACGGTGCACGGGCCGGCGACCAGCGCGAAGTGCTCGCCGCCGACCCGGCGGCCGCCGATCTCCAGCACGCTGCGCTCGCCCTGGCGGACCTCGCTGGACGCGAGCTTGTACGGCTTGAGGATCGGGACGACGCTGTCGACCCCGGGGCTGCCCTCGAGGCCGAGCCGGGCGACGTGCTCGCGGTCGCCGATCGCGCCGATGACGGCGACCTCCTCGCCGCGCACGAGATGAGAACGAGCGCCGGCGGACTGCACTCGTTCGATGACGGCCTGGATCTCCTCACCGGAAGCCGCCGATTTCATGACGATCAACATGCTCAAGATCCTTTCGAAGAAACGCCTGGGGACGGGAGTACTGCGGGCGCTCGGCGAAAGATGCGGAAGGGTGCTGTGAGCCGAGCGCCTAGATAAATCGCCAGGCGAAATAACGACGCGCGAAGACCATGAAGCTGCTGCGGGCGCTGTCGTCAGATCGGATCATGCGCCGCTGAGCTTAGAGCACCTGGGCGAGGGCGTCGAGGAAGCGGACGTTTTGGCGCGGCGTCCCGTACGTCACGCGCAGCGCTCCGGCGCGGCCGAGCGCCCTGCCGGCGCGCACGAGCACGCCGCGCTCGGCGAGGCCCATGACGACCGCGGCCTCGTCGGCGTCCTCGGGCAACGCAAACCAGCAGAAGTTCGCCTGCGACTCGGCGGCCTGGATGCCGAGCGCGTTCAGCCCCGCCTCGATCTCCACGCGCGCGACGATCGCGCGCTCGACGCGCTCCGCGACGGCGTCCTGGTGTGAGAGCGCCTCGACCGCCGCAGCCTGCGCGGCCGCGTTGCAGAAGAACGGCTGGCGCACCTGGTCGACGGCACGCGGAACGTCCTCGCTGCCGCACAGCCCGAAGCCGACGCGCAGCCCGCAGAGGCCGTAGACCTTCGAGAACGTCCGCAGCAGGACGAGGTTCGGGTGGCGGTCGAGCAGGTCGAGCGTCGTGTCGGGGTCGTCGAGCAGGTTGAACTCGCAGTACGCCTCGTCGACGATCAGCGCGACGTGGTGCGGCACGCGCTCCGCGAAGGCGGCGATGTCGGCGAACGGCAGCGCCGTCGAGGTCGGGTTGTTCGGGTTGCAGACGATCACCAGCCGCGTCGCGGCCGTGATCTCATCGGCCATCGCGTCGAGGTCGTGGCGGTCCTCGTCGTCGAGCGCGACGGTGATCGCGCGCGCGCCCGACGCGGCCGCGAGGTGCTGGTAGACGCTGAACGACGGCCACGCGTAGACGAGCTCGGCGCCCGGCTCGAGCAGCGCCTCGCCGGCGGCGAGCAGGATGTCGCAGGAGCCGTTGCCGATCGCGATCCGGCTCGTGGGAACCCCGTAGCGGCCGCTCAGCGCGCGCTTGAGCGTCGAGTTGGAGGGGTCCGGATAGCGGTTGGCGCCGGTCAGCGCCCGCGCGGCGGCGTCGACGACCTGCTTCAGCGGCGGGTCGGGCGACTCGTTGGACGCCATCATCGCGACATCGTCGGGCAGCGAGTAGCCGTCGGCGACCGGGTAGGTCGGGATCCGTCGGATGCGTGCGGAGAACTCGATCGACACGCGCCCATTGTGGCGCACGTCCGACGACGGCAGTCCGAGCCTACGCCGCCTCGCCGAGCTGCACGTAGGAGACTGCGGTCGGCAGCGCGACGGGAGGCACGAGTCCCATGCGCCGCAGGCGCGCCGGCCGCCGGGCCTCGGCGGCGGCGAGCTCGACGAAGCGGGGCAGGTCGGCGGCACGCTCGCGCTGCGGGTGGTGGCCCATCCCGTCCCAGACGGTGACGCGGGCCTGCGGGAAGGCGGTCAGCACGCCCTCAGCGTGGGAGCGGGGGACGACGAGGTCCTTGGATCCCCACAGCGCGCGCACCGGTCCGTGGTAGCCGACCCGGCGGCGGAAGAAGGCGTCCTTCGAGCGCCCGGCGTCGGCGGTCGCCTTGACCGCCATCTGGACGCCCGGGGAGGTCCGCCGCGCGCCGGAGCGCAGGCGGCCGAGCATCTCGCGGTCGGGCATGCGCCCGTTGGCGACCATCGCCATGTAGATGCCCGTCGCGGTGATCGGGTTGGCGAGCGCGAACGGCAGGGCGTGGCGCATGATCTGCGATACGACCGGGGCGCTGCTCAGCTCCGACACGGTGATGCGCCCGAAGCAGCTGGGTGCGAGCAGGACGAGCGCGGCCACGTCCGCGGGAATGCGCTCGGCCAGCGCGGTCGCCACGGCGCCACCGAGCGAATGGCCGACGAGCGTGAAGTCGCTGACGCCCAGGCAATCGATGCCGTCGGCGAGATCCTCCGCGTAGGCGGAGATCTCAGGACGCGCCGGGCGCTCGGAGTTGCCCATGCCCGGCAGGTCGAAGGCGACGACCGGGCGGTGGGTCTGCGCGACGAACGTCTTCCACCGACCGAGCAGTCGAACAGGCCGTGCACGAGCACGAGCGGGCGCCCCCGGCCGGGCCGCTCGCGGTAGGCCAGCACGCGGCCGTCGGGGAGGGTGAGGTTCTTCGAGCGGCCGGTGGTCATCGCATGACATAGATCGGCATCGCGCGCCGCGCACATGAGCGGCGCGACGCGGGCGCCGCCGAACGGAGGGAGGGTCTGCGGCCGGCCAGCCTCCAGACTGTCTTCGCCGAGCACGCAGGGGAGGCGCTGCAACTCGGCGACCTCGGCTCGCTGACATGCATGCCCATATGAGCGCCGTGAGCCGGTCGCTGATACGCCGGGGCAGCGCGCTGCCTACGCTGGGCTGCCGGCCGCCCGAGCGACGCAGTAGCCGCCGTAGGCGACGAGGATCCCGCCGAGGACCCCGCTGTAGGCGCCGTACCCGAGCAGCTCGGTCTCGCGGAACAGCTTGACGACGAGTACGACGGCGACGAACACGCCGGCGATCAGGTGGACCTGCGCCCACAGCATCGGCGATCCGGGCAGGCGCGCCGGCGTCAGCCTGGCGATGACGATCTGAAGGACCATGATGCTCGCGAGGATCATCGCGACCACGCCGTAGGCGGCGTTGGGCTCCTGCACCCCGGTCCGCGTCGGATCGAACGCTATGTCGAGGTCTCCGAGGTCGACGCTGTGCCACGGCAGGACCAGCAGGTCGACGATCAGCGCCAGCCCGCCGATGAGCACGATCCGCTCGCCCTGCGACAGCTTCGCCAGCGCGCGCATCGCTACTGCGCGCCGTCGAGGTCGAGCCGCAGCTTACGCGCCTCACCGAGGTAGACGTGGCGCGCGACGTGGTTGTCGGGCGCGTAGTAATGCACGAGCACGCGGATCACGCGCGGCAGCGCGCCCGGCACCGGCACCTCGCGCGCGCACAGCAGCGGGACCTGCGAGAACCCCATGTTGCGCGCGGCGACGGCCGGGAACTCGGCGTCGAGGTCCTCGGTCAGCGTGAAGACGCAGCTGACGACGTCGCTGGGATGCAGGTCGTTGAGCTTGAGGATCTCGCGCAACAGCCACTCGGTCGCCCCGAGGATCGCCTGGGCGTCGTTGCGGTCCACCGACGAGGCCCCGCGCAGGGCGAAGAGCCGCATAGGGCGGCGAGCTTAGTCGGCTCGTGCGACGAGTGAGTCGCGCGCTGGCGCGTACTACCGCGAAACCGGCGCCGCCGACGTCCTGCGCAGCCCCTCCACCTCGGCGGCCTTCAGCCGCCGGTGTGCGCCCTCCGGCAGGTCGTCGAGCCGCAGCGGGCCGAAGCGCACGCGCTGCAGCGTGCGCACGCGGTGGCCGACGGCCTCGCACATCCGCCGCACCTGGTGGTTGCGGCCCTCGTGGATCGTCAGCTCGAGCACGCCGGGGCGCAGCTGGCGCACCTTCGCGGGCGCGGTCCGCCCGTCGTCGAGGTCGACGCCCTCGCGCAGTGTGCGCAGCGCGCGCTCGCTCACCAGCACCGGCCTGACGGCGGCGCGGTACGTCCGCGGGACCTCGAAGGACGGATGCGTCAGGCGCTGCGCGAGGTCGCCGTCGTTCGTGACGAGGATCAGCCCCGTGCTGTCGGCATCCAGGCGCCCGACGGGGTACAGCCGCGCCCCGCGCGCCGGCACGAGGTCGACGACGGTGCGGCGCCCGTGCGTGTCGGCCGCCGTCGACAGCACGCCGAGCGGCTTGTTGACGACGAAGACCATCCGCTCCTCCGGGCCCTCGAGGAAGCGCCCGTCGACCGCGACGCCGCTGTCGGCGTCGACGTCGCGGGCCGGGTCGGTGACCGTCCTGCCCGCGACCGTGACGCGCCCGGCGCGGACGATCTCCTCCGCGCCACGACGCGATGCGACACCGGCGTGGGCGAGGAACTTCGCGAGGCGCATGCATACGATGGTCGCACGTGGCCGCCAACCCCTTCTATCCGATCATGACGCACTTCACGCTGCCGCTGCACGCGACGCGCGAGGAGCTTGTCGCGCTCGCGGCGGACTGGGCGCAGGCGCACGACCTGCACCTCGGGATCGAGCGCTACTTCCCCCGCTACAGTCCTGCCGCGCTGGCGCCGGGCGCCGATCTCGACGCGGCGATCGCGGAGTTCGAGCCGGTGCGCCGGATCTGCCTGCGCCGCGGCGGCTTCGACGTCAGCGCGACGAACGAGATCGAGCATCTCGTACGCAACCCGGACTGCTTCGTCATCGTGCTCGAACCGGTCACCGAGGACGGCCTGCGGGCGACAGCGCTGACGGCGCGGATGGGCGACGAGGGGGTCCTGCGCTGGTGGGTCGCGCTCGTCCGCGACGCGATCGCCGAGATGCACCAGGGCGCGTGGGCGACCGAGCCGGCGGGCGGGCGCACGCACATCGCCGACCATTTCCACACGGCTGGGGCGCACGACCTGGCCGCGAGCGGCGTTCGGATGCTGGCGGCCACCGGCGGCTCGGTCTTCGAGTTCGACGACCTCGCCTGACAGGCGCTCTGCGCGAGCGCGCAGAGGCAGGGCTACGATCGGACTGTGGATCTCGAGCTCTTGGAGCGCACGCTGACCGCTGCCGGCGAGCCTGCCTTCCGCACCCGCCAGGTGTGGGCGTGGGCGGCGCGCGGCGCGGAGGGCTACGAGGCGATGACGAACCTGCCCGCCGCGCTGCGCGCGCGGCTCGCGGATGCGGTCGCGTACTCGACGCTCGAGCTCGTCGACGAGGCGCACGCCCGCGACGGCACCGTGAAGTCGCTCTTTCAGACCGCCGACGGGCGCCCCGTCGAGGCGGTGCTCATGCGCTACCGCGATGGCCGGTGCTCGCTCTGCCTGTCGTCGCAGTCGGGTTGCCCGCTGACGTGCACGTTCTGCGCGACCGGCGCGATGAGGTTCGGCCGCAACCTCACCGCGTCGGAGATCCTCGACCAGGCGCTGCACTTCCGCCGCTTATTAACGACGGCCGGAGGAAGTCCAACCCCGTCAGACCGCCGGGCCGGACGCCCGGCGGAGGACTCCCCCGACCACGCGGTCTTCATGGGCATGGGCGAGCCGATGATGAACCTCGACAACGTGCTCGCCGCCTGCGCCCGCCTGCCCGACATCGGCATCACGCACCGTCGCACCGCGATCTCGACCGTCGGCTGGGTCCCCGGCATCGACCGCCTCGCGCAGACCGACATGCCGATCCGCCTCGCGCTGTCGCTGCACGCTGCCGATCCCGCGCTGCGCTCGCAGCTGATGCCCGTCAACGACCGCTATCCGCTTGCCGACGTGCTCGCCGCCTGCGTGCGCTTCTACGCCGCCAAGCGCCGGCTCGTCTTCGTCGAGTACGTCATGCTCGCAGGCGTCAACGATCGCTACGAGCAGGCCGTCGCGCTCGCCGAACTGCTGCACCCGAAGGTCTTCAAGGTCAACCTCATCCCGTACAACCCGACCGGCTCCTACGACGGATCGGGGACCGACGCGATCGCCGCCTTTCGCGCCGTGCTCGAGGAGCACGGCCTGCGCGCGACGGTGCGCCTCACGCGCGGGCGTGACATCGCGGCGGCCTGCGGCCAGCTCGCGGCGGCGCGGGCGTAGGCGGTCAGGCCGCCGAGGCGTCGCCCGCGCGCTGCTCGCCGACCCGCAGCAGGCGGTCGCGCAGGTCGGCCTCCTCGTCGGGCGACGGATCCCACTCGGCCACGCTCGGCAGTGCCTTGCACGAGTCCAGCCCGAAGAGCTTGAGGAACAGGTCGGTCGTGCGGTACAGGACGGCGCCGAACTGCGAGCGACCGGCCTCCTCGATGAAGCCGCGCTCCTCGAGCGTCGCGGCGGCGGACTCGGCGGCGACGCCGCGGATGCGGCTGATCTCCGGCCGCGAGACCGGCTGCAGGTAGGCGACGATCGCGAGCGTCTCGGCCTGCGCGGGCGTCAGCGGCGGCGTGCGCGGCTTGGCGAGCAGGCGCCGCGCGGCCTCCTCGGCGACGGGATCGGTCGCCAGCGCGATCCCACCCGCGACGCGCTTGAGCTGCAGGCCGCGCGCGCCGGGCGCGTACTCGCGGTCGAGCTCCGCGAGCGCCGCGGCGACCTCGTCGGCGTCGCATGCGGTGGCCTCGGCGAGGTCCGCGACGCTGACCGCGTCGGGCGAGAGGAACAGCAGCGCCTCGACGATCCGCGCAAGCTCGCTCATCGCGAGCATCTGCGATCTGGGCCGGCGCGATCCACCGTCGAGCGATGGCACGATGTCATGACGCCACCGCCTGCACCGCCGCGGCCTGCGTGGCGGCCGCGATCGCGATCTCGCCGAACGGCTCGGGCTGGTCCCACGTCGCCTCGCCCTGCTTGTAGAGCTCGAGCAGCGCGAACAGCGTCACGGCGACCGTCACGCGGTCGGCGCCGCGGACCGCCTCGTCGAACGTCGTCGCGCCGCGCCGCAGGAGCGCGCGTAGGTGCGCGAGGCGATCGGCGGTCGTCACGCGCGGCATCGTCAGGTGCGTGAGGTTGAGCGTCGGCGGCACGCGCAGCAGCCCGCCGAGCGCGGCACCGAGCCGGCGCGGGTTGTAGACGGCGCCGGCATCGGCGAGGTTCGTGCGGCGCAGCGCCGGCGGCAGCGGCGCGGTGCGGTAGCGCACACCGTCCTCGCCGGCCAGCCGCGCCGCGAGGTGCTCGGCGGCGCGGCGGTAGCGCTGCGCCTCCAGCATCCGCGCGAGTAGCTCCTCGGCGGCCTCGCCCGGCTCGAAGCCGGACAGCTCGTCGGCCTCGCGCGGCAGCATGAGGCGGGACTTGAGCTCCAGCAGCGCCGCGATCAGCACGAGGAACTCCGTCGCGACCTCGAGGTCGAGCTCGCCGCGCGACTCGAGGTGCTCGAGGTAGGCGATGACGACCTCGGCGAGCTGCACCTCGAGCAGGTCGATCTCCTCGCGCAGGACGAGCGTCAGGAGCAGGTCGAACGGGCCGGAGAAGACCTCGAGGTCGAGCTCGAGCGAGGTGACGGTCATTCAGCGCAGGCTAACGCCAGCAGGAGACGTTCAGCCGTCCTGCGAGCCTGTGTCAGCTCGCGGCGATCAGCAGCGAGATGCCGAACAGGAGCAGCAGGATGAGCAGAATCGAGAGGACATCGAGCCCCTTGACGCTGCCGCGTTCGTTGTTGTTTGGAGCCATGTCCGGGAGCGTACCGCGTACGCGCCAAGCTAGCGCTGCGGTCCGAGGCCCATCGCGGCGCGCACGTCGGCGAGCGTCACGGACGCGATCGCGCGCGCCTTCGAGGCGCCCGCGGCGAGCACGGCCTCGAGCGCCTGCTCGTCCGCGCGGATCGCGCGATAGCGCTCCTGCAGCGGCGCAAGCGCCATGACGACGGCCTCGCCGACGGCGACCTTGAGGTCGCCGTAGCCGCGCGCGCTCGCCAGCTCCTGCTCGACGCTCGCGGACGTCACGCCGCGCATCACCGCGAGGATCTCGATGAGGTTCGTCACGCCCGCCTTGTCGTCGCCGCGGCGCAGCACGGGCGGATCGTCGGAGTCGGTGACCGCGCGCTTGAACTTGCGCCGGATCGTCTCGGGCTCGTCGAGCAGCAAGACCGTCCCCTGCACGCTGCCACCGCTCGTCGACATCTTGCGCTCGGGCTCCTGCAGGTCGCGCACGCGCGCGCCGACCGCCGGAATCCGGTGCTCGGGCACGACGAGCAGCCCTTCGCCGAAGCGTGCGTTGAAGCGCTCGGCGATGTTGCGCATGAGCTCGAGATGCTCGCGCTGGTCCTCGCCGATCGGCACCTCGTGCGCGCGGTAGGCGAGCACGTCGGCCGCCTGCAGGACCGGGTACAGCAGCAGCCCCGCGGAGACGAGCTCGCGCTGCGCCGAGGACTTGTCGCGGAACTGGTGCATCCGGTTGAGCTCGCCGAGCGCCG
>Ga0136617_10000283_pt1 | contig 40900 bp, 38 predicted proteins | sample AntDrymUQ3222106_2_FD_129672 | JGI IMG/M metagenome (GOLD analysis project Ga0136617, IMG submission 129672) | Polar desert sand microbial communities from Dry Valleys, Antarctica - metaG UQ322 (21.06) | ecosystem: Environmental > Terrestrial > Soil > Desert | place: Antarctica: Dry Valley... | reverse complement strand
TAAACACAGTTACTTTTAGATTGCAAGTGTGGTTGATTGTGTTTTGCAAGTGTGTTATGCTTTAGTTCATGATAGATGATTCGCTGAATAAACTTCGTTCCAACTGCCCTGTAAATTTCGGTCTTGAGAATTTCGGCGACAAATGGTCGCTTCTTATCATTCGGGATATTGTGTTTTGGGGAAAGAAAACGTACGGCGAATTTCTTAAATCGGACGAAGGCATTGCCACGAATATATTGGCCGCCCGGCTGGCATCTCTTGAAAGAGAGGGAATTCTTGGCAAGGCTCCGCACCCGGCCGATAAGCGAAAGGATTTATATACGCTCACCGAAAAAGGCTTGGAATTGATACCGCTTCTCGTCGAGATCGTTGCCTGGAGCGGTAAGCTTGTGGAATGGCAATCGGTAGCCGGCGCGGGAACTCCCGAACAGATCCGTCAGGTAAAGCGTTTCGCTAAAATTAAGGATAAAAGAAAGATTATCGAAGAGATCAGGAATGCGGTCAGTAACGGCAGCTATTTTTTTGCCCCGTCGAGCGTAAGCGTGGCAGAAGTAAAGGATGAAACGATCTATAGTTTTCAAAGTGCTTGATTACCGCTTCTCGATTACTTCTTCGGCCGTTCATTTGCTTTTAAAACTCGTTTTCGAAGTCTGATGAATTTTGGCGTGACTTCGATCAATTCGTCGTCTGCGATAAATTCCAGAGCACGCTCCAGTGACATTTCGCGGACGGGAACGAGCCGCATTGCTTCGTCGGCGGATGACGTTCGCATATTGGTGAGTTTCTTTTCCTTGATCGGATTTACGTCCAGATCGACTGCGCGGGCGTTTTCGCCGACGATCATTCCTTCGTAAACCTTGATCTGCGGTTTGACGAAGAGCACGCCGCGTTCCTGCAGGTTAAAGAGCGCGAACGTGTTGGTTTCGCCCATGCGGTCCGAAACGAGAGAGCCGGTCGGACGCGATTTCAATTCGCCCTGCCATTTGTCGAATTTCAGAAACATCGTATTTAAAAGGCCTGTTCCTTTTGTTTCCGTTAAGAACTCGCCACGAAAACCTATCAGACCGCGCGATGGAATCTCGTATTCGAGCCTTACCCGTCCGGAACCGTTGTTTATCATCTTGGTCATCTGACCTTTCCGGCGGCCGAGTGCTTCGGTGACTACACCGATAAACTCTTCGGGCACATCGATTACGACGAGCTCGAGCGGTTCGAGCAATTCACCGTTTTCACTGCGTTTGGTAATGACCTCGGGCTTCGACACCTGAAGCTCGTAGCCCTCGCGGCGCATCATCTCGATAAGAATCGCGAGCTGCAATTCGCCGCGTCCGGAAACTTTAAATTGATCGGGCGAAGCAGTTTCCTCAAATCTCAGCGCTACGTTGCCGAGCAGCTCCCGCTCCAGGCGATCCCGAATTTGCCGCGACGTGACGAATTTCCCGTCAATGCCCGAAAAAGGCGAATTGTTTACGCCGAAGATCATTGCGATTGTGGGTTCGTCGACCGCGATAATCGGAAGCGGCTGCGGATTTTCGACCAGCGTAATGGTTTCGCCGATGTTGATGTCGTCGAAACCCGCAAGTGCGACTATCTCGCCGGTACCGGCATTTTCTACGGGGGCGCGATCCAGACCTTCAAAGACGAAAAGCTCTTTCACACGAGTTTTCTGGGTTGAGCCGTCTATTTTGGCTACAATAACCTCCTGGTTTTTAGCGATTTCGCCCGAAAACATTCTGCCAATAGCAAGCCTGCCGACAAACGGGTTGTAATCTATATTGGCGACCAGAAGCTGAAGCGAATCGTTACGAACGGCGTGCGGCGCGGGAATTGTTTCGAGGATCTGGTCGAAAAGCGGTATCAAATTCGTCGATTCGTCTGAAAGCTGTTTTTTAGCGACGCCGTCGCGTGAGATTGCGTAAAGGATAGGAAATTCGATCTGTTTATCGTTCGCGCCGAGATCGATAAATAGATCGTAAATCTCATCGACTACCTCTTCGGGCCGTGCGTCCTGGCGGTCGATCTTGTTGACCAGAGCGATGCACGGAAGTTTAAGTTCTAAGGCTTTACGCAAGACAAATCGGGTCTGCGGCAGACAGCCTTCCGCCGAATCGACGAGCAAAACAATACCGTCAACCATCTTTAGAACTCTTTCGACCTCCCCTCCGAAATCGGCGTGACCCGGCGTATCGACGATATTGATTTTATAATCGCCGTAACGCACGGACGTATTTTTCGCCATGATGGTGATGCCGCGTTCGCGTTCGAGATCCATCGAATCCATAACGCGTTCCACAACGGTTTCATTGTCGCGGTAGGTCCCGGATTGCTGCAGCATGGCATCTACGAGCGTCGTCTTGCCATGATCGACGTGAGCAATGATTGCAATGTTTCGTATCTTGTTTGTTTCTAGCATAGAGATTATTCCGCCGCAAAAGGCAATCGAAAATAATGACGGATTCGCGGTTAAAAGGCAACCGCCGGATAATAAAGACCGGTTGATAGGCAAACCGGTCTTTCTTACTCCCTATTAATTATTAGTCCCTATTAATTTTTGAAGAGTTGGGCTCGGGCTCGCTGACATCGGCGGCACAAGGGAAATAAGAGAGCCTTATCATAGGCGCGTAAATAAAAACGTTTAGTTGCCTATATAATAAACTTGCATCGTCGTTAAACAATCATTTTTAGGCGACTGGTGATATTTGAGTTATAAGGCAATGAGGAGGAATTTTATATGCACAAAATAAAAGATCGGACAAAATGGCTTCTGTCCGATCCGAATTAGAAAATGGAATGGGCTCAACGAGGTCTGTCATTGCTGATCACAAGATTATTCTCCACGCCGAATACTTCCGAAACTCCATTAGCCAGAAGATTCATCAGATTGGCAGTTCCGCGATTAGGGACATATCCCTCGAGCGCGACCCGGCCGCCGTCGACAATGATTCGAACCGACGGATTTGGCTCACGGATATACGGATACAGTCCGGCCGAGTTAACAAATTCACGAACGATGCGTCGCCGGATCGAATTATCGAACGTTGACAACGGCAAATCTTCGATGTTATTAACAACCCTTCTAACACCGGGAATCCTTTGCACCACGCGTTCCGCCGATTTTCGAGTTCCCAGCGAAAGTACTTTTCCCTGTAAAATTACCGTATCTCCTTCGACCTCGAACGCGATATGGTCGAAAATACCGTAGTATGGCAATCCGATTATTTTCTTGAAAACTTGTCCTTCGATGCTGCTTACCGACTGTTGTCTGCGGTCGGAAAAACCTTGCGCATTTATATCGATAATTGAAAAGGCCAAAATTGCGAAGATCAATGCTATAAAACTACTAAATATTTTCATTACCCGAGCTCCTCCATATATAAAATTAGTCATTTATAATGACATTGTTTTGACGAAAATTTTGCGGTAAAAGATGTCCGAAAACGATCTGATTTTACGCTTCAGCGTGTCCGAATCGAATCGTGGGACAAGAGCATACCTGAAGCTTGAATTCAAACAAGTTGATTATTCAGTCGGACAGCCAATCTGTCGAAGGGCCTCGTAAAGAACGATGCCGACGCTTGTTGCAAGGTTCAGGCTGCGTACGTTTTTGTTCGGCATCGGAATCGTCAGGCAGCGTTCTTCGTTCGCACTCAGAAGCTCTTCCGGCAGCCCGCGCGTTTCCGGGCCGAAAACCATGCAGTCGGTTTGTTGAAATTGCCAGTCCGTATAGGGCCTTTTCGATTTGGTAGTCAAATATATAAATCGTGAATGGGGCAAACTCTCGAACAACCCTTCGAGATCAAGGTGGCGGCGAAGTGTGACGTCGTTCCAGTAGTCCAGGCCGGCCCGCTTCAATGTCCGGTCATCCATTCGAAAACCCGTCACGCCCACGATATGGAGATAGGTGTACGTCGCAGCACAAAGACGGGCGACGTTTCCTGTATTCGGAGGAATTTCTGGTTCCAGGAGTGCGACGTGCATCATTTTCGAAAATATGGTCATTTAGCGGTTCCAAACCCCGTAGAATCGGAATTATTACATCTACTCGACAAAAACCGTATTTATCAGCTCGCGCGTACGGAATGGTGGAACTCTCCTGGCGCCGTTGACCGCCGCGACTTCTCAGCTGATATCAAGTTTTGCTTTTCGCAAGCATCCTAAATTGCCCGAAATTCATCAACTATTTCAGTTTTACAGCACATCTGCGCTAAACAAAACTTTGTGTTACAATCCGCAATTGTGCATTTTGCGGACTTAAAGGAGAAACCCTGAAGTGTTTTTGCGTTTCAAATCTCTAATATCGATTATTTTGTTGACTCTTGCATCCGGGTTGATTATTTTTGGCCAGGAGAATGCTCAGACGAAGGATGAGAAAAAGCCCGTAGCGACGGTGGCGCCCGTTATTTCAGCTAAGGACGCTGCAAAGAATCCTAATGCCGAACAAATCATCGAGACGACCATTTTTATTTATGGTTTAGGGGGCGGCAGGGCCATACTGAATCAAATACGCAAGACCGCGATCGAACGCGGAAAGATCAGTGTTGCGAACGCGGCGGGGACGTTAGAAAAGGCGAACTATCAGCGTTGGACCTCGCGCGGTGAAAATTTAAATAAAGAAAAAATTAGACTCGATCAAGAATTTCCGTCGGCCCGCTATTCACTTGTTTTTAACGACGAAAAAATTTTCGGTATTTTCAACGACTCCGTGTTCACACCGCGTGAAGATGCTTCGCGTGCCTTTCAGAATCAAATAGTTTACGGCCTTGAGACGCTTTTGCGGTACAAGGAAAATGAATCAAAACTAGAGCTTGTCGGGCGCGAAAAGCGATTCGGCGTCGACCTCCATATTGTGGACGTCACGGACAAGCAGAATCGTAAGACGCGTTTTTATATCAGTGCTAAGAGTTTTCGGGTAATGATGCTCGAATATGAGGACGGAGATATTAAATATCGCCGAAAGTTTTACGATTATAATATTGCTCAGGGCACTCTTGTTGCTTTCCGCAGCGTCCTCTATGCCGGCGACAAGATCGTAGAGGAGACCGAGATCGGGACTGTCACCTACGGCCAAAAGATCGATGACGGCATGTTCTCCGCAAGCTAACTCGACTAGAGATCCCGCTCAAGCCGTTCGTTTAATTCAAAATTAAAAGATGGTGTTTTTAGATTTTCTGCAAGCATGCTTGCGTTCCAGTCTAATCCCAGTTTGGTCGATGTTTTTGCAACTTTAATCCGGCTCGTTGGTGCATAGCTTTGCAATTTCAAATTTGCAAAGGAGAAACAAACAATGAACCGGCCTAAACTAATTTCTTCGATAATCCTTTTCTTCTCAATTTGTCTGATATGCGTCACGACGACGCTTGCTCAAAACGATACCAAGCCTCAAATCGAACCGAACTACGAGGCGATCCTGCATGTCTTACTGGGATCGGGCGATGCATCTCAAAGCAGCGTCTTGCCACAAAGCCTTTCAGGCGTTTCAAAACAGCTCAATACGAATTTCGCCTTTTCAAACTATAAGCTAATCAATACATATTTTGGTCGTGTCGCCAATTCGGGAAATCTCGATTACAAAAGCATTTCGAATATTTATGGCGTCGAGCAGCCGGAGAGTGATTCGCCGAGTTTTCTCGATTGGCGACTCGTCGGGCTGAAGGCTGCACAAGCCGATTCAGGACGGGCCGTATTTCAGATCACTTCTTTTCGATTTGGTGCCCGTGTTCCGTTAAAAATAGGAAGTTTTAAAGACGAAACAGGAAAATCTCAGTCCACGATCAACTACGAATCGCTTGGTCTTTCGCTCGACAAACTTAGTGTGCCCGAAAACGTGCCCACGCTTATAGGCACGCTTTCGCTGCCGAAAACTACCGGAACCGTATTTCTCGTATTGATCGTCAAATCCGTCGAAAATTAATTCATTGCGAAATATTTCGCAACCTTCACGGCCTTCAGGCGTGATTCAAATCGTAAGGCGGCTTTTGTTCGGATTGAAAATCTATTGTAAAAAAGTATGAGTGTATGGCTTTGGACAAAATCGAATCGCGAGGCGCGGAGGCAGGTGCATTCGCCGTGCCTGAAAAGATTTTATCGGACCACGCTCTTATCGAAGCTACGAAAAACGGCGACGAGGCTGCGTTTGCGGCCATCGTCGGACGCTATCGAAATCCGATCACGAACTACCTTTACAGATTTTTGAATGATTACGAAGAAGCGGTCGATCTTACACAGGAAACATTTGTTCGCGTATATTTTGCAATCGACCGTTATCACACAGAATACGCTTTTTCGACTTATATTTATAGGATCGCTACGAATTTGGCGATCAGCGAGATACGAAAGCGAAAGCGGAGGACGATACTTTCGCTGACAGGTTTATTCCAAACCGATTCCGATGATACGACCGAATTTCAGCCGCCCGATCAGAGGGCGCTGCCCGATGAGGATTTGATCGAAGACGAAAAGGGTCGCGTGATCGCAAAGGCAATTGCCGCCCTTCCGGTAAAGTACCGTGTCCCAATAATCCTTCGGGATGTCGAGGGTAAAACCTACGATGAGATTGCGGGTATTCTTGAGCTGGGTCTGGGAACAACGAAATCTCGTATAAGCAGGGCGAGAGCTTTGCTGAAAGAAAAATTGCAGCACTATTTTTAAGGACTTTTGTAAGAATTTGAAAAAGAAGATGATTCACGAAGATAAAAAAATCGAAATGGCGGAAACGGAAGTTTTGAGTGCTGAGGAACGGAAAGTCGCCCTGCTGCTTGGGAATCTGAAAAGGGTCGGTGCTCCGAAGAATTTCGATTTTCGGCTAAAGGCCAGGATAGCCAACGCTTCGGCCGCCGATTATAAACCGAACCGCCTGCTTCCAATCCTTAGATATGCGATGCCGTTGACTCTTGTGGTTTTGATCGGTACTTTTTTCGTACTGAATGATACCTACAGTGTCAGCGATGCTCCGGCCGTGACGGAAACGTCTGCGGCGTTAGCTCCGATTAAAGCTGAAGACTCGCCGCAAACGAATTATGTAAAACCACCGATCGAGGCCGGACAGCCAATTCTTCCAACCGTCGCTTTGGAGAAGAAGAATCAGGAGTTTGCGGCGGCAGGGCCAAAGCAGAAACCGAGATATTTTCCCCCTGCCCGAATCCAAACTTCACAATCTGCTTCGGGAGGTTCATACACGAGAACGGTAAAGGGTCCGGGCGAGATAATCTATCCGCGAGGGTTTAACCCGCCAGTAATCGCGCAGGTGAAGCCGGACGCCTCGGAAGGCGCCGGTAAGTTTACAGTCCCTGAAATACTTACGATGATTGGTATCGACGCCGATTTTGACACAAAGGTTTGGAAGATAAAATCGGTCACGAAGAACGGCATGGCCGAACGCGCGGGCGTGCGTGCGGGCGATTTATTGGAAGCGATAGATGGCCGGCCGGTTGGTGGAAAAGCAAATTATACCGGAAGCCTGGGCGCGAAATTCCTGAGTGTTCGGCGTGAAAACAAGACCGTGCAGATTCAGTTGAAAGAAAAATAGATTGATTATACACTGATTTTCCCATGGTAGCTTCGTCTGTTCTACTTGGTCGTTGTTAAACCTATTTCCGATTCCGTGTCACTTTTGCCGACGGTCGTTGGAGGCAGCAAAAACAAGCCTATCAAATAAAGGACGACCGTAAAAAACTGGATATAACCCGTACCGGCCGAAAACCTCGGTAAATCCAAAAGCCAGGTAAAGGCTTCCTTGGTTGGGTTTTCGATCATTCCTCGAAGCCAGGTGTCACTTTCCGGGGCACTCAAACTCGCCAGAATCAAATACTTCACTGCAAACGCCAGCCCGAACAATGCGCCCAGGCTCTTCAAAAGCTTTTTGGTATCGAAATTGGCGAATAGGTTATTCCAAAGTGTCCAGAAAAAGCAAAACGCCACTATCCAAAAAGGCAGTCCCTGCTCGGGCAGCAGCGCATTGAAGAGCTGTGTCGAACCTGCAAAAAGAGTGAGCAAAATCAGCGCATTAGAAACATTCTTGATGAGCGGAAAATCCTCGGCGAACCATCCTTCCAAGCGAATCAACCCAGCCCGTACGAATAAAACCAGCAATATGACCGCAAAAATCAGACAAAATAGCGGCGGTTTCAGGAAAATAAATGAACTGTCGCTGCCATTCAAACGCAATCCGCCTAGCAGGGCGGCGGTAAGAAAAATGAATGGTAGAAACAGGTATATGAGATAATACTTTTGTTTCGCAACGCCTGGTTTGCTGCTGGCCGGTGCTTCGAGGGATTGCTTGACTACCGCGGTTTCGATTTCGGAATCGGAAAACTGCTCGATTGGTTCGCGATCCTTAACGGACAAATTTTGAAATACCGCTTTGGCTTTTTTTGTCGATTGTTTGTCCATGAATCTTGATATTCTGGCCTATCCCCGCGCCATAGGCTACGAATTCGACACTATTTCCGGTCTCGTAAAATTTTTAAGGGATTGAAGTCATCTGATGTGATCTTTAATCCTTCTTCGAGCTCATTCCTCAACTCGGCTGGTGTTTTCAGTTGCAAAGCTGGATCCGTCGAGACGAAATTTCGATCCAATAATACGACCCGGTTTAAGGCTTCCAGACCTTGTTTGAAAAGGGCATCGTCGTTCGACACGCGACCCCAACCCTGGCGATAAAAGCTGTATGCGGTGTAAAACTGGGTGTTTGCATCGCGTTGTTCGGAATCGGCCTTTCCGAAATTGTCACGCGCCAGGACAAAATTGTCCTGACGAAATGCGGATAATCCTTCGTTGAATTTTGCCTGATCGATTTCGTAGGTCCCCGCGATTACCTGTCCTTTCGTAACTGCATCTTCTACCGTAGATCTTGCCTTTATGGAAACCTCATCTATCGTTTTAGGTTCGGCCCAATAAAGAAAAACGATGAAAATGCCGTAGACTGCGACGAGAATGACGCCTAAAATTTGGATATACTTTTGGTTCACGGTATAATTGCCTGACTCAATAAGAATACACCGTTTACAAGGTCTATTTCCATTTCGCTTTAAATTCGAATGCATAAAAAGATTCTTCATTTAGTTTTTGCGCTAGTTATTTGTTTTCTCGAACAATCCTTCACTTATTCTCAGCAACCGGTCGACCAGGCCGATCAGAAGGATAAATGGATTCGTGTCCAAAGTAATAACGGCGAATTTTCGATCGAGATTCCAGCGAAATACAAGTTTTATTACAACAAGGATGGTTTTTATATTACGGAAAATTCAAATGATTATAGGTTAGCGAACATGAGAATGCTCAACACTTTCAACGCAGGAACACTTTTGAGTTTTGAAGTTTATGAGGCCAAGAAAGACGCTCTGGACAAAATATATAGTGACGATATTTATAAGAAAAAGGACATCGATAAATCCAAGCTCAAACGAAGCGATCACACAATTCAACAAATCGTGCAAAAAACGGATAAATCCTATTTGGTAAGGCAGTATTTTAGCTCAAAAACACATATTTACATTTTGACTGCAGCATCGAGGGTGAATGAAACAACGGATATGCGGCGTTTTTTGAATTCCCTGGTTTTCAGTCCGAACACAAAGGACGGTCCGAATTCGAAAGACGGTTTGCTTTCAGCATTGCCGACAACCGAAGTTGGCATTGAGTCAAAGCCTGACGACGAACCCTTTCCGGCACAAGCCAAAACCAAGCCACCGGATAAGCCTAAGGACGAAAATCTTAAATCCTTTGTAATAATTAGCAAACCCCAGGCGTCGTATGTTGAGCAGGCCCGACAAAAAAGGGTTACTGGTACGGTTCGTGTTAAAGCCACATTATCTTCCGAAGGTTTTGTGCCAAATATCGTCGTCTTAAAACGCTCCCCGACGGATTACTTCTTCAGGCTTTGTTTGCCGCAATCAGAATAAAATTCTTACCCAGGGAAAAGGACGGAATTCCTGAAACGTCTGTCGTTACGATAGAATACGGATTCAATATTTATTGAAATTATGAGAAGCACTATTTTATTTATACTTTGCGCTTTACTTTGTTTACGAACTCAGGCGCAAAGGTTTACGGCCGATCTGGTTGTCATTAACGCCAACATCCATACGATGAATACCGGACAGCCGATTGGCCGTTCGATCGCCGTGCTCGGCAACAAGATAGTCGCGGTCGGCAGCGACGCGGATACCAAAGCGTTTGTCGGACCGAAAACAAAAGTCATCGACGCTAAAGGCAAACTTGTCGTTCCGGGATTTAACGACGCTCATGTGCATTTTCTCGAGACCGGCGTGCAGCTTTCGTCGGTCGATCTTCGAGATGCGAAAACACCGCAGGAGTTCGTCGAGCGGATCGGAGCCTTTGCGGCAAAACTACCGAAAGGCCGATGGATACTCGGCGGAAAATGGGACCACGAAAACTGGACGCCGAACGATTTGCCTACCGCGGCTATGATCGACGCCGCGACGCCGGACAATCCGGTTTTCATTGACCGGCTTGACGGACACATGGCGCTGGCAAACAGTCTTGCTCTTAAACTTGCAAAGGTAGATAAAACGACAAAAGATGTCGAAGGCGGCGAGATCATCCGTGATGCAAGCGGCAGTCCCACGGGTGTTTTTAAGGACTCGGCCATGGGATATTTCGTTAAAGCGATACCGGAGTATTCCTTTGAACAAAAGCTCGAAGCCGCGCAAGCCGCGACCGATCATGCCGCGAGCCTCGGAGTGACGAGCGTGCAGGATATGTCCGCCGGCACCGATGTGGGTGTTTATCAGGAATTGATGCGTCAAGGGAAACTTAAAACACGCGTTTACGGCTGTTCGCCGCTCTCGGATTTCGCGCGTTGGGAAAAGGCCGGCGTTCGTTATGCATTTGGGGATGCGATGCTCCGCGTCGGATGCCTTAAGGGCTATTCCGACGGAAGTCTGGGATCGACCACCGCATGGTTCTTCGAGCCGTATTTGGACGCACCAAAATCGGTCGGACTCGCCTCGGATGAAATTCCAAAGATGCCGGAGATGATCCTGAATGCGGACAAGGCCGGACTTCAGATAGTGGTACACGCCATCGGCGACAGGGCGAATGCAACAGTATTAGATAATTTCGGCAAGGCGGTACAAGCAAATGGAACCCGTGACAGGCGTTTTAGAATCGAGCACGCACAGCACCTTCGGCAGGAGGATATAAAACGGTTCGGTGCTCAAAAAATTGTGGCCTCGATGCAGCCGTTCCATGTAATCGACGACGGCCGCTGGGCGTGGAAAAGACTTGACCAAAAACGGATAAAAGGAACTTACGCGTTTCGGACACTTTTAGATTCGGGCGGTGTGCTGGCTTTCGGTTCGGATTCTCCGGTCGCGCCATTGAATCCGCTTCTTGGCGTTTACGCCGCCGTTACCAGAAGAACACTTGACGATAAGAATCCGAATGGATGGGTACCGGAACAAAAAATTTCGGTCGAGGAAACTGTCCGCGCGTTTACGTGGGGTTCGGCATACGGCGAATTTCAGGAAGGGGTGAAAGGCACAATTGAAGTCGGGAAACTAGCGGATTTTGTCATTTTGTCGGATGATATTTTTACGGTTGATGCGATTAGAATACGGGAAGTAAAGGTTTTAACGACGGTGGTGGATGGAAGAGTAGTCTTTTCATTAAATGATAAATGAAGGAAGCATGAAAAGCGTGCTGATTCCCCGCTATGTTCCTTGTCAACGAAAGAAACACACTTCCTACCGGTCGTCGCCGCTTTTGGTCACATGCAGATTTTACCTTAATGAATTGAATTTGGATACGGACAAATTATGAAGAGAATTACATTAATAGCAATACTGATTTTTGGGTGTTCGATTTTGTCCTTTACACAGGACGAATTGAACAGCAAAGGCAAAAAAGTCGCGAAGAACGAACAAAATAAGGCGATCTTATGGAAATCCGGAGAAAAGGTCGTGCGAGGAGCCGCTTTTACTAAAGGGACGAAAAGAGTTTCGGTTGAAAAAGTTCTCGCCGGGCCGGACAAATATGCCGGAAAAACAGTTTCGGTAAAGGGCGTTATTGTCCGTTCGTGTAAAAAGGAAGGCTGCTGGATGGAGATGGCGGACAAGGAAGGCGGCAAATCGGTGCGTGTTACATTCGGCGATCATGCTTTTTTTATTCCGCTGAATTCGGCAGGGATGAATGTCAAGGCCGAAGGCGTTTTCAAGACAAATGTATTGTCAAAGGAGAAGGTCGATCATCTAATCAATGATGACGGCGCGAAGTTTGAAAATCGCAATCCGGACGGCACCGTTACCGAGGTTTTGTTCGATGCAACGGGCGTTGAACTGACTAAGAATTAGGTTCACTCAAGCTTCGATAGACAGAGCCTGTCGGAACCGGGAACGGTAGTGACCGGGGGTTCTTTCTTAGTGACCGGGGGTTCTTTCTTATAGACAAAACGGACAGTCGCTCCCGCGCCGGTTCTGACCCGTAAAAAGACTCGGGCGCATTGCTGCAACTGAGTTTTTTTGTATATCTGAGGCTGAGGCCTTAGAACTTAAATCTCAGGCCAAGCTGTGCCTGTCTGGGTTCGCCGAAACCCGCGGAAACCGTGCCGTCGAAGTTGAACGTAAGCGGCCGTGGCACGCTGCGCTGATTTCGATTATTAAAGAGGTTAAATGCTTCAAAGATGGCTTCTAAAGACATTGTCTCAGTCAATTTGAACGCCTTGGAGGCTCGTACGTCAATTGTAAAAAACTCGTTCTCGAGCCGTTCGGTATTTCGTCTGACCGTTGCGCCCGGCCCCGCTTCGCCGATTGGCCGCAGCGAAAACGGCTGTGCCGAGCGATATTGCAGGATCGGTGAGATGTTTATGTCATATGGAAGAAGAAATGTCGCAAATGCATTAAAACGGTGGCGTTGATCGCGGTCGGACCAGTTGTACTCGGGTTCGAAATTGTTGACATCGGCGTAGCGGAACGTGAATGGATCACGCTCGTTGTCGTCGTCCGATTTATCGAACGACAGCAGGTAATTGACCTGGAATTGATATCGGCTTGCGAATCGCTTATTCAATGTAAAGGTTACACCTTGATAGAGCGATTTTGCGGAGCTTTCCGTGGACCGAATCTCGCCGATACCAGAACCGTCCGCACGTGCGAAAGGCGAAGTTCCGCCGTACAACAACGGATTGCCGCGATTGACGAAACGTGTTAACCGGTCGGTCTTGGCATAATTATATGCTACGAGAAACGCCGTGTTTCGAAAGAGCTCACGTTCCACGCTTGCGCTGTATTGGATTGTACGCGGATTCTTAAAATTGCGTTCGAAAACCGCGATTCCGGGGTTAAACGGATTGAACCCTGCAGTGGGAACGATGTTCGGAAAAATCGGAAACGCCGCAGGTGGTACGTTGATCGGAGGCGCCGCCAAAAATCCGGCAAAGAAAATATTTCCCGCTATGGCCCCGTCCGTATTTCGCGGCCCCGCAACCACGAGACCCGGAATCCGCGCGTAATAAATTCCCGCACCCAGCCTGATCGCAGTCTTGCCGTCATCCCCAGGTGACCACGACAAACCCAGACGCGGAGAATAACCGTCAGTGAAATCAGGTATTTTCCCGTCGGACGGGAAACGCGGATCGTTTAGAAATTGTCCATACCTTGTTTCCGAGGGATCGTTTATCGGATCGGGCTGGAACTGACCCTCCCAACGAAAGCCGAGGTTTAAGGTCAAATTTCGCCTTACCTGCCAATTGTCCTGAATGTACAGGCCCGGTTCGATTGTCGTGTATGCTTGTGTTCCCGCTTCTTCAACCGTCCTATCCCCGATAGGTGCAAACTGCAGATAAAGTGCCAGTCCGGAGACATCCCGATTACCCGGGGCGACCGGAGCGATATAATTTTGAAAGCCCTGGATGGCTGCTTCGATCGTGGGACCGGCAAAGATATAGCGTCCACGGGCGAAACCGATAAACGTCTGCGAAACCCTCGTGCGATTTAAATCGGCTCCGAATCTGATCGAGTGATTGCCACTGATGACCGTGAAATTGTCTGTAAACTGAAGCCGTACATCGTCGGACGGAACGGGTAAGAAAAACGGCCGTCCAAACCGATATGAGATCGAACCATCGAAAGTTCCGATCGTCGTATCCGGAAGATCCGGCCCATCGTAAAATCGCGGGCGTTCTTCCTTTGCATATTGGAACCGGAATTCGTTCAGAAGATTGGCCGAAAAATTCGTGACGAGTTGTCCGATAAACGAATTCGAGCTGTCGGTTTCGCGGCCGTTTGCGCTCGTTCCCCACGTTGGAACATCGAATGTGCCATTTATCTGTTCGGCACGGCTATAGTTGTGGCGCAAGGTCAGCAGGTTGTTGTTATTCAGTTGAACGTCGACCTTTCCGAGGAGAACGTCCGCGACGTTTGTGCGGTCGATAATACCTTGCTCATTGGGCGAACCGAAGCGGGTGGCGAATATATTAATGAGCCGGGGATCGATAAAATTGGGCTTGCTGCTTTGACCGTCATTTCTTTCGTAGGCAACGAAGAAAAACGCTTTGTCTCTCTTTATCGGTCCGCCGACATTGCCGCCGAACTGATAGTTGCTAAAATCCTCGGTCGGAAGTCCCGCATCGACAGCGTCGGGATTCTGACTGGAAAGGGTTTGATTGCGAAAAAATATGAAAGCGGCGCCGGAAAACGCGTTGGTTCCGGACTTGGTCACGACATTTATAAAACCACCGGAGCTGCGTCCGAACTCGGCGGATGCTCCGACGGGAACCACAATGAATTCTTTGACCGATTCCAGGCTGATGGTGAACGCCGGTCGCTGCCCGCCCCGTTGTTCGCCAAAAAACGGATTATTGGAATCGGCGCCGTCGATCGATATATTGTTTTGAATGCCTTTTTGTCCGTTAATCGAAATTTCGTCGCCGTCCGGGCCTTGGACGATGGAAACTCCCGGCGTCAGGAGAGCGAATCGTGAAAAATCGCGTCGGTTGATCGGCAGGTTTTCGACCGAACGCTCGTTGATCTGCGTTGATAGCTCGGTGCGGGCTATCTCGACGCCTTCCGGTTCAGAGGAAACATCAACGGTTTCTACGGCGGTCCCGACCTTCATTTCAATGTTCAACGATAACGTTTGACCGATGGTTACATCGACATTCTCATAGACCGCCTTTGAAAAGCCCTGAACATCGGTCGTTACACGATATTTTCCGAGCGGAAGCAGCGGCGCACTGAAAAAACCGTCGGAATTCGTCGAGACGGTTCTTTCAAAACCCGTCTCCGTATTTCTTACATTGACTGCGGCTCCGTTAACAACGGCACCGTTAGGATCGACAACCGTTCCCTGAATGGTACCGGTTGTCGATTGCGATTGTGCAAATATACCCATGCTAAGAAACATTGAGGCAGCAACGGCACATAAAACCCGCAAATTTCTAGTCATATATTTTCCTCTACTGATTAATGAGTTAGGACCTTTCCTTACCCAGTACTAAGAAACTACAATCGGCGATTCGCCATGGCGACGGAAAGTGTTGTAACAAGAAAGTTAAATTAAGGTTAAGGAATAAAAAAAACACTCGGATTATAATGCCGACCATCTTGGAAAAACAAATCAAACGATGTTAAATTTAAACCTATCAAGAAATGGTGTGAAGACGATTAAGTTTTGAGAACGGGAGTTGTTATGACAGCCTCTACAGTCGCAACCGCTGCAGTTTCTGATGAAGCTCGTATAATAGGCGTGCTGACATTGGCGTTCAGCTCTGACCCGATGGCGCGTTGGTCGCAGCCTGACCCACAGAAGTATCTAGAGAATTTTCCGCTTATCGCTGCGGCATTCGGCGGAAATGCTTTTGCCAACGAAACGGCCTATTACGCAGACGGCTACGCGGGTGCGGCGCTTTGGCTTCCACCCGGTGTTGGGCCGGATGACGAAACTTTGACCACGCTGCTCGAAAGGATTGCGCCTGAAGAAATCAAGAATGATATGCCGGGTATTTTCGAACAGATGGAGAAATATCATCCTACCGAACCTCACTGGTATCTGCCTATGATCGGTGTCGATCCGTCGCAGCAGGGCAAAGGAGTCGGCTCGACATTGATGAAACACGCGCTCGTACCCTGTGATCGCGACGGTGTGATTGCCTACCTTGAATCGTCAAATCCCAAGAATATTTCGCTTTACGAAAGACACGGTTTTGAGGTCATCGGAGAAATTCAGGTTGGCAGTTCGCCGACCCTGCGCCCGATGCTTCGTCAACCGCGATAGGCACGAAAGCCTGTTTAGACTCGGAAATGTTATACTCACTTCCTGATTTAAATAAGTAGTTTTAATGCCGGAAAAGACTCTACCACGCACTGCGGTACCTACCGGACAGGCTGTAATGGGGACGGCTTCGGCAACAGCCAAGCCCCGCTATGACCGCTCAATAGTTGAAGGTCCGCTCGGACGCGCCGTTTGGAAAATCGCATGGCCAACGATGTTGACCAATATGATCGGCGGGATGCAGGGAATCGTCGATCACGTGGTTGTCGGAAACCTCGTTGGCTACACTGCAAATGCCGCAATCGGCGTTAGCTGGCAGATCTTTCTCGTCGTCATAGTCTTTATTTCTTCGATTTTCACCGGAATGAGCGTTCTTGTCGCCCGCTTCGCGGGTGCAGGCGACGAGGAAAAAGTAAATCGAACGGTTTATCAGGCCTTTCTTACGGCGATATTCATTTCGCTCGGTATCATGGCACCGGTCGGCTATTTTGCATCGCCGTGGCTGCTCGATCTTGTCAATGCCGATCCGGCCGTCAAAGCGGAAGCCCTGCCGTTTCTGCGAATAACGTTTGTCTTCAGCATGGGAATGCTTGTATTTTTTATGCTCAGCGGAGCATTGCGTTCCGCGGGAGACGCTCGAACCCCCATGATCCTCGGAATCGTGATGACCGTTTTAAACCTCGTCCTGAATATTGTGCTGATTCGCGGGCTCGGTCCCATTCAGTCTTTCGGAACCACGGGCTCGGCAATGGGCACGAGCATAGCATCGGGAACTGTCGCCCTATACGCCCTCTGGAAGTTATGGCGCGGCAGTTGGGTCGTATCGTTTCCTCGAGGCGGTAGTTACGCTCCGGATTGGAAACTAATCCGAAAGCTCTTCAAATTCGGCCTTCCTGCCGGCATTCAGGGAATCGCAATGAACGTCGGCGGCGTTTTCATGCTTGCCTTTATTGGTTCGCTTGCTCAAAGCGCCGCCGCGCAGGCGGCATTTGCAGTGTCCTACACGCAGCTCTTTTCCCTTATTACATGGACATCCGTCGGCTTGATGGGTGCCGCCGCGGCAGTTGCCGGCCAGAATCTCGGTGCCGGCCAGCCCGATCGGGCAAACGCGGCCGTACATACCGCAGCGCGATTCGGATTGATCGGAGCGGCTTTTATTGGCCTTTTCTTCTTTTTCTTTCCGCAGGAGTTGCTCGCTATCTTTGGAATGACCGAACCGGCGGCCGTCGAAATAGGTACCCAACTTTTGCGCGTCCTGAGTATTTCGGGTCTGTTCATTTCAACCGCTTTAACATATACCGGAGGACTGCAGGGCACCGGGGACACCAAGAGCCCGCTTTACATCTCGATCATATCGCAGGTCATCATACCGCTTGGTATTTGTTTTTTTATACAGCAGACAAGCGTCCTTGATCCGATCCACATCTGGATCGCTATCCTCACCGGGCATATTACGCGTTGTGTGTTAAGTGTTGTGCGCTTTAGTCAAGGGAAATGGCGCGGAATTGCTGTCGACATCGAACCAACCGAGGGATAGGACGACGAGACCCGGTGGGGCAGCGACGATGAATACTTTAAAATCGCGAGACTTGAAACTAATATGTGCCGAAATATCAAAACCCTACACAATTTTCAACCCCCCGCTACCGAAGACGAAATCCGGGCCTCTTCACTGCAGTTTGTCCGGAAGCTCAGCGGGTTCGCGAAACCTTCTACGACAAACGAAGCCGCCTTCAACCGCGCCGTCGAGCAAGTGGCTCTTGCGGCGGATGAACTACTTCGATCGCTCAATACTAACTCCCCGCCTCGAGACCGTGAAGTCGAAGCGGCTAAAGCTCGTGCGAGGTCGGCGGACCGTTTTCGGCCGTCTGCCGTCTGAGTACGACTCTGAGAGCCTAGGCTGGTTTGGAATCCTCTTCTTCGCCTCCTTCGCCTTGTTCGCCGGCCGTCTCTTCGTTCGGAGAATAAACCTCGTACCCGTGAGCATCGTCATAATAATACTCGTGCTTTTCTTGATCCTCCGCCCACGACGATTGCTCAACGCATTTTTCGCTGGATTCTCGAGAGTCGTCGCACTCGGTTTTCGGCTTTTCCGTCATAAATCATTTATAATCGATTCGAAGCCGCTCTCCAAACTAATTCTATGACAACAAAAAAATATCTCTTAAGCTTGGGGGTGATTGCGAGCACCTTTGTATCAACCTCTTTCGTAACATTTTCGACGGCCCAGCAAGGTTTGCAGCCTATCGAGGCAACCCCCGATCTCGAATATCAAGTAGGCGCCGTGCTTTATATGCAGAAAGCAGCCGAATTTCGCGCATTGTCGTATCAAGCATACAATCTCGCACGCCGGCAGCTCGATGCTGATTTCGAAAACAAGAATCTGAAAAAACTGCCGAAAACCGAAAGAAAAATGCCGCGCGCAATCGTTGTCGACATCGATGAAACGGTTCTCGATAACTCACCCTCGCAGGCTTACGGCATCAAAACTCGCACGCCGTTTAACCTCAAGGATTGGTACGCGTGGGGCGAGATGCGGAGGGCCAAAGCTCTGCCCGGCGCCGTCGATTTTTTAAATTACGCTAATTCGAAAGGCGTGAAAATATTCTACGTCTCAAACCGCGACGAAGTGCAGAAACAGGCGACAATAGACAATCTTAAAAGTGCCCGTTTCACCGACATTTCGGTGGAAAATGTCATGCTCAGAACCGCAGAATCCGGGAAAGAAAATCGTCGAAAGGCTATTGCCGTGAAGTACCGCATCGTCCTGTTGATGGGTGACAATCTCAACGATTTCTCCGACGTTTTCGAACGCAAATCCGTCGCCGACCGTTTTTCCGAAACCGATAAAGCTAAAGATCTGTGGGGCAAAAAGTTCATTGTGTTGCCGAATGCAATGTACGGTGATTGGGAAAGCGCTGTTTACGAATATCAACGGTTAACCGAGTCGCAAAAGGCCGAAAAACGTGCGAACGCACTCGAATTGCCGTAAAATATAATTATGAAGAGAACCCGTGAAGAAAAATTGCTCAACCCAAACCCGGAAGCCGGATCGCCGCCGCGCGAGATTACGGCATCGACCTCAAATTACTTGTTGAGAATCTTCGTTTGACTCCAGAACAAAGACTCGAGAAATTGCAGGAAGCAATGATCAGCTTCGACGAATTACGTCTGGAAGCGAGGAAAATAAGACGATCTTTACAATGTTCGATGTAAAGGCGGCAATCACGGCCCTATTAAAAAGGATTTCCCCTCGTAACAGGCGGTTTACCCTGTTGCGGTTTAGCCTGTTCACTACGACTGACCAACAGTCTGGCATACGATATTTATGCGCATTCTAGTTACCGGCGGCGCCGGGTTTATCGGTTCACATCTCTGCGAGCGGCTTTTGTCGGAAAATAATGAGGTTGTATGCCTGGATAACTTTTTCACCGGCAGAAAAGCGAACATTGTTCATCTTTTAGACGACAAAGGCTTCGAATTGATTAGACACGATGTAACCGAACCGATCCTCCTCGAAGTCGATCAGATTTACAACCTTGCGTGCCCCGCGTCGCCGGTTCATTACCAATACAATCCGGTTAAAACCGTAAAAACAAGCGTGATGGGAATGATAAACATGCTCGGCCTTGCCAAGCGCGTAAAGGCCCGTATTTTACAGGCGTCGACTTCGGAGGTGTACGGCGACCCACTGATTCACCCGCAAACGGAGGATTATTTTGGAAACGTAAATCCGGTCGGTCCTCGAAGCTGCTATGACGAAGGCAAACGCGTCGCCGAAACGTTGATGATGGACTATCACCGTCAAAATGGGATCGATACTCGAATCGTGCGTATTTTCAATACTTATGGCGAGCGAATGTTGGAAAACGACGGGCGTGTGGTGTCGAATTTCATTGTCCAGGCACTTCGCGGCGAGGACCTGACGATTTACGGCGACGGCAGCCAGACACGGTCTTTTTGTTACGTTAGCGATCTTGTCGACGGCTTGATCCGGTTAATGAACGCCGAAACGGAAGACATCCATTTGCCGGTAAACATCGGCAATCCCGGCGAATTCACAATGAACGAATTGGCAGCCGAAGTCGGCAAAGCCACCCTTAAAGAGATTAACATTACGTATTTTCCACTGCCGCAGGACGACCCGAAACAGCGACAGCCGAACATCGAAAGGGCGAAGAATTTGCTAGGCTGGTCGCCGACGGTATCGCTTTCTGCGGGGTTGAAACGAACAGTTTCTTATTTTGCCGATAAAATAGGACAATAGAAAAAATTTCATTTTTGAAAGAATATGGACATCGAAGAGCCATTCGGGCGGATCCAAAAACGCGTTGACCGAGTGGAAAAAAGCGACAATTTGATTGAGCAGGCGATTCTGCAAATGAAGGATCTGGTTATCAGCCACGAAGAAAAGACTGGACGATTTTTCAAAATCGATGAGGGAATCACGCGAGGATTTTAATTTTAAATTAAACGCATTAATTGATCTTCAGTTGGAAAATGAAGTCGGCATACGCGAACTGAAGACATCATCTGTAAAAGAGTGGGAAGCTATCAAAGAGCTTCGACAATCGTCCACGGAATTAAGGCGAGCTTCAGAAAAATTAAGGCGAGCCTCAGAGGAATTAAGGCAAGCTTCACAATCGCAATTAACCAGGATTGAAAAACTTGAAGGCAAATAGCGAAATGAAAATTCTTATCGCGGGCGGCCCGGGCTTCGTCGGAAGCCATCTCGCCGACAAATTAATCGGGCAAGGCATGAGATCACCGTAATCGACGATTTCTCGACCGGACAATATTCAAATATCGCAAATCTCGAGGACACAGAACGCTTTCGGCTCACGCGAAACCGATCACGTTTTATCACACGGCGAGGGCAAAAACGATTCAACACCGATATAAAATTGAAGTATTTGCCTCTTCCCAGGCTGACCCAAAATAGCGGCAGCCGAACGGGCAAACAGGTTTGTTAAACTGGTCACCGACGGTTCCGTTGGCGGATGGTCTGACGAAAAGGTCTCGTACTTTCGAAAATTGTTAAACAATGTGTGATTAAACGAAAATTTTATGAATAACGAAGAAAGAATTAAGCGGATTGAAGGTGCCATTTTGAAAATAACGGATTTATTGCTATTTCACGATGGTAGAATGGATGACTTTTATAAAGCACTTCGAGAATCCCGCGAAGATTTTGAGTTTAAAATGAATGCCTTAATTGATGCACAGATCAACAATCAATCAGAAGCAGTGAACTAAAGCAGTTCTCGATCGAACTTAGAATTGTTTCACAATCCCAGTTGGTTAGAATAGAAAAGCTCGAAAGCAATTAGGAAAAATATCTAATGAAAATCCTTATTACAGGCGGTGCCGGATTCGTCGGGAGTCATCTCGCCGATAAACTTATCGGACAAGGACATGAGATCACCGTAATTGATGATCTCTCGACCGGACAATATTCGAATATCGAGCACCTTGAGGACACGGAACGCTTTCGACTTATTATCGATACAGTATTGAACGAAAAGCTGATGGAAGAACTGGTGCGCGAAACGGATCACGTTTATCACATGGCGAGCGCCGTGGGTGTTAAATTGATCATGGAACACCCGGTCCGAACAATTGAAACGATCTTTCGCGGTACGGATGTTGTGCTTGGTTTCTGCTCCCGCTACCGAAAACGAGTTTTAATTCCAAGTACATCGGAGGTTTACGGAAAAGGTGCCTCGATACCTTTTCGCGAAGATGATGATTTGCTGACAGGCGGTACCGATAAACATCGTTGGGCTTACGCGTGCGCAAAAACGCTTGACGAATTTCTCGCGCTGGCCCATTGGAAGGAAACGCGATTACCGGTCGTCGTCGTTCGCTTGTTTAATACGGTCGGCCCGCGGCAGACAGGCCAATACGGCATGGTTGTACCGCGGTTTGTTCACGCCGCTCTGAAAAATGAACCCATAGACGTCCACGGCGACGGCACTCAGTCGCGTTGTTTCGGCCACGTTCTCGATGTAATCGATGGGCTAACGAAACTACTTGGCTCACCTGATTGTTTCGGTCAGGTAATAAATCTCGGAAATAGCGAAGAAGTTTCGATCAGACAGCTTGCGGACAGAGCGATAGAATTAACGGGCAGCAACAGCGAAGTGCGATTTATTCCCTATGAAGAAGCTTATGGCGACGGCTTTGAGGACATGCAGCGGCGTGTTCCGAGCCTCGAAAAGGCAGAAAGGCTGATCGGTTATAAGCCAACCCGAACGCTTACGGACATCATCAATGACGTAGCAGATGAGTTTCGGGGCAAGGTCGCAGATTTAAAATTCAATGTTACGAGTTAAATTTTTAATCGGTCGTAGAGCGCACATTTCTATGTTTGTGCTGCTCGGTATCTTATGTCTTCTGCCTTCCGTCTTCGCTCAAACCGGCGGGTTGAAAGGTAAGGTCCGTACGAACAGTGGAAGCGGGATCCCAAATGCAAACATCACGGTACGAAAAGACGGTAAAGATATTAAAAGCGCAAAGGCGGATGCAAAAGGCATTTTTATCCTGGAAGGCTTGGACTCAGGGAATTATAGCGTCGTGGTCGACGCCAGCGGGTTTGGATCCGGTGTTCTTTACAACGTTGAGGTCAAGAAAAAGAAGATCCGCGACCTCGGTGATCGATTGATGCTGTCGGTCGACCAGGGAACGCAGGTTATTCTGAGGGGCAGTGTTTTTTACCGCGAAGGAACGAGCGTTACAGGCGCCAAAATTGAGGTCGAGAAAGTAAATGCCGACGGTTCGACGCGAAGTATCGGCATAACCAATACGAATGTAAGTGGTGAATTCACGATACGCCAGCCGGCCGGCCCTGCAAAATTACGGGTGACCGCGAAATTCAAAGGTGTTTCAGGTACGAAGGAAATCGAGGTCGAAAACGCAGCCGTATATAGAATGGCTATTACTTTGGATATATCGAGAACTGAGAAATAGGATGAGACAGAGAAACGAATTAACGTGCCTTTCGTATGCCTTAGTTTATCGTTTCCGAAAGCTCTTCGGCAGGCTGCATTGCTGCGACATCACCCGCGTCAGCTACGATTAAAGGAAATTCCTCAAGAACTATAGTATTCGCCAGGGTTTGCACCCAATAAGTTCCGGCGGTTGGAAATACGACATTTATAAAAAAACTTACATTATCCGTGAAGCCGCCGGGTGCAAGTTCGATCGGGGTCGATTGCGATGTGACAACAAGATTAGTTCGGTCCGGCGAAAGAATTCGCACCTCAGTTTCGTGACTGCCCTCGCCCATCCAGTGATTTAAGACAGCAAATTTGATCAGCGAAACGGGCAGCTTTTCAACCATTATGTTCTGAAAAATCCCCATGAGCGAGAGCTTATTTCCCATTTCGATACGCACGTCGTCACACAACAGCGTATATCTTAGTTGCAGATTTTCTATATTCATTTAATCAATGACGGAAACGCGAATGTCAATCAGCGCCTTATCACATTCACGGCGCTCACACGCTCCATTACTGTCGCGTTTCCGCCTAGAACGTTCGAGCCCGTCGAATTTTAAATTTACGTCGCTCCGTTTTTCTTAAACCAATCAAGCATTCGTCGCCACGCGTCCTCGGACGCTTCCTTGTTATAGTTTTCCCGATAATCCGCGAGGAAACCGTGTTTAGCACTGGGGTAAACGATAATTTCGGAGCCCGACTTCCCTTTTTTTAATTCGTCCTGCATCCGTTGAATTCCGTCAAGCGGAATTCCGGTATCCCGTCCGCCGTAAAAGCCTATAACTGGAGCCTTTAAGTCTTTGGCGTGAGCTATCGGCGTTGTGGGCTGAACTTCGCTGACCGGTGAATTCGGCGTCGTGACAACGCGCCCGTACCAGGCGGCACCGGCATCCAGATTTTTGTTATGAGCGGCGTAAAGCCAAACGATCCGTCCGCCCCAGCAAAATCCGGTGATCGACAATTTCTTCGTGTTTCCACTGTTCTTCGCAGCCCACGCAACGGTCGCATCGAGATCCGACATCGACTGCGTATCCGGAATTTTCGAAAAAACCAGCCTATTAATTTCCCGAGAGTCCCTCAAATTCTTGACCTCTCCCTGCCGTGCATACAAAGCTGGGGCGACCGCCATATAACCGAGTTTTGCAAAGCGGCGGCAAACGTCCTGTATCCATTCGTGGACGCCAAAGATCTCGTGGACCACCAGCACAACCGGGAATTTCCCACCCTTTTTATCAGGCATGGCTCGATACGCCGGAATTTCGCCGTCCGGGACAGGAATCTTGACCTCTCCGGCGGCTAATCCGGCAGAGTCGGTAGTGATCTTCGTTTGACCTTGAATCGGCTGAACGGCCGAAGCAAATGTCCCGGCCGCCAAAATCGACGTCACAAAAAATTCGCGACGGCCCAAAACCGGTGCAGTTGGGTTCGAATTTATAATCTCTTCCCGCATGTTTCCTCCCGGACAAAGTTATAATTCGATTTTTACTTTTCCTCCGGCTTTGGTCAAGAGTATAATCGATTTCAGATTCGCGATTTTAGATTTTGGATTGAAGTCAGACGATTACGCTGACGGGTGGTGTGTTAACAGACACAGAATCCGAAATCCAAATTCCGCAATCCAAAATCGAAATGTTGTTGTATATTTTAATCGGTCTTTGTTTGTCGCTGGCCGGCGTGGCAGGCTTGCAGTTTATGTATATGTTTTACCTCGACCGGCTGGATGGTGAACGCAAAAAACGCCTTCATGAACTGGAACAGCGGTGCAAAAATCTATCGATGCGTCTTATCGCGGCTGAAGACAAAATTGCCAGCCAGAATGAACTGATCGAGACTCTCGAGATTTATAACGGACATGACGAGGAAGCGTGGGCCGACGTGCTCGACGAGGGATAGCATTAATTTCGAAACTCAACAATGGTTGCACCCCAACCACCAGAAAATTCGTCGCCCGACTTAAATCTTTTTACAAAATCAGTTTCGCTCAACACCTTCCGCACGATCTCTCTTTGCACCCCGATGCCCTTGCCGTGAACGATTCTGACAATCCGAAAACCTTTGTTATAGGCCTCGGTCAGATAGGTTTCGACAACCGGCTTTACATCGTTTGGACGAAAAGCGTGCAGATCGATAGAGTCGGTTATTTCGAGATCGACCGGTTCCGGAAAGGGATTTTCGAGATCGAGAGTTTCGGTTTTATTCATTAAAGTGAGTTTTCGAACGGTTTCTTGAAATCAATTTTTTATCTGATTTTTTTACCCAGTTGATATTGAGCAATGTCCTCGGGCGGCGTGACTTTGACACGGCTTTTGTCTTTAAAGACGACGAACCTCTTATCGTCCATCCTTCCTTCAGGATGCCTGAGTTTCACCGTGAAAGTTTTGTTATCGCCCTGGCCGTCAACCGCCAGCGGAAGCACGCCCCAAACCCCGCCGGTCGTTCTCCAAACCGTAAAGTAGCTCTGATCGTATTTATCAAAGGCAAGAACGAGAATGCCGTCGAAATCAGGCTCCACACCGTCAATCGCTTTTACCTGATTCGTTCGCGAAAGAACCACCCAGTTTCCCGGAGAGCCGATTTTTTCGTTTAGGCCAACCTTGTCCGCTGCATCCGTATCAAGACGCTGCCAGGTAACAAACTTGCGATTATTCTCTTGGAAAAACACGATATCGTTCGGCACCTGTAGCTCAACCTGTCTGCCAAACAGCCAACCGGCCGGAGCCGGCGAAATCGATGGATCCAGGCGAACCTGATACCAAATGTCGTATTTGTCTTCGAGTTTCTCGGGTTCGCCATCCTCTTTTGCCGCTTCGATCTCTTCGTTTTTGGTTCGTTTCTTTCGACTTTGTTCACCTTTTGCAGCATCGTCGATGTCCGGGACCTCCTGTTTTGGAACGTATTTCCAATTCATAATCTCGAAGGTCGAGCCGCTTGCGAGCTTAAAAAGGATGTTTTCCACATTCATGTCGGCGACAAGCCGCAGATTCGAAGCAGCACGGAGCTGCCCGGCTGCTTGCGGCGAAATATTCTTAAACTCCTCGGCAAGCTTTTTCGATGTTTCGAGAACTTCGTTTGTAATTACATGCTGCGCCTCAATCCAGCCCTCGGTATTCGTATCATCGTGGGCGCGAACCCGGTACCAAAGAATTTTCTCGAATTCCACCCGATCCAAAACATCCAGCCTTTCACCACGTTTAACTTCCAAAAGATCGGCCGCGACGACCGCGTATGACGTGCGAATTTGTGCCGTCTTGGCAATCACGGTAGCCGTGTCACCCAGCCCGAAAATACTCGAAACGCCGCCGACGGTGCTGTCAAACAAACCGCAGCCGCTTTGGCTTGCCATAACCGCCAAAAGCAAAAACAATGCAACAAATTTTCTCTTCATTCCGACTTCCGCGGCATTTTCCGCCAATTATTATAACCCAACTTATTCAACAAGACCTTTTGACGCCCATTCGGTTTCTCTTTGACCCGTAAACTCGTTCGTGCGTTGCCGGGATCATTTTCAAGACCTACCGTCTGAGTATTACTTTCCCAATCAATTTTTTCCGCTCCCATTATATATTTAGCAACGATCGAGGAGAGCCTGCCGTCCGCCCGCAAACCTTCCAGAATAGCGGTATTACCATCTCGTCGTTGGTTAGGAAAGCGATTCTTTTCAAATATTTCGCGAATAACATGGGACACGGATGTGTTACCCTTCGATTTCCCCAGGAGTGCAATATCGCACAAAAAGGCAACTAACATTCCCCTTGCATAAACGTGCGTATCCGAACCGTTCCAGCGATTCGCCGACGCTTCGATCAAAGAACTTCGTTGGGTTTGCATGCTATCGATATTATGAGCCCTCGAAAGCGTATCGAGAAAATCGGTAAAGCCGATCCGATTCAATTGAACGCCGGTTTTCAGAGATTGATAAAGAGCAAAACCTTCGTAAAACCAGTCGTAATTACCGCTGAGATTTACCGCGTTCGGCAGCCAGAGGTGAAAGACCTCGTGTCGCAACTGTTCGTGTAGCCGCTGAACCGACTGGGCTTTGAAAGGCATGTCGGAGGAAATAATCGTTATGTTCCGTCCTCGCGTTTCAGCCTGCCAAACTCCCGGATTTACCGCCTTAGGGAACTTCACCAATCCGATGTAAATATCTTGTCCCGGGTCGGAGCCAAATAAGTTTCTGTACTCCGAATAAATTTCGCGCACCACGTCCGCAGCGTCCTTGTGAGTAAAATTCCAGTCGCCATCGAGCAGAAGATTCAGTCTTGCACCGGCGACGGCGACCGGTAGTTCCAGCAATCCCTTACCAATAAATATTACCGATTTTTCAAGGTCTGGCAGATCGAAATTATTCCCGTAGGTCATTCGATTCGACGTAAACGCCCGCCATCCATCAGGCAGGTCCAGAGTGACTTTTGCGGAGGTCTTTCCGCCTTCCGATCTAAACTGCGGCAAAAGGTCATCGAGCATCAGAATGCCCGTGTCGCCGGAAATCCAGGAAACGTGAGCCGCCGCCTTTGTATCTTTCAGCGCCGCGACGTCTATTTTGTAGCTCCATTGGCTGAACGCTTTTTCACCGACAAATTCACCGGCGATAAATTTTCTGTGAGGCATTGATATTCCAGCGTCGTCGATCAGCTTCACGTCTGAGATTCGTGCGGCAAGGTCGTCTATTCCTACACTCGATCGTAAAAATGACAGATTTTTTCGGTCGCGGCGAACATTTGCGCCCGAATTTCTCCCGCTTACGCTCAACACCGAACCTTTGTCAATTTTTATATACACTTCGATACTTTGAGCATACGAATTGTTCAAGAAATGCGGAATAAGTAGAATTGGTATGAAGAAGAGGAAAAACTCTTTGATGAATTTTGACATCGAAATAAAATCGGAACTAAACTAGCTGTTTGATCGTAGGCCTTTAAGGCTCGCACGTACAGGATAAAGAATTCATGAGTGTTATCAAAATCATAATTTATACATTGGCTTTTTTGTTGAGCCTTCTTTTCTTGGGCCGATTCTTTTTTTAGGCAGGACCCGGTGCGATTGCACGACTGCGGCATATTCGGATCGTCGCGGCTCGCACGGTTTTTTTGATTGGTTTGTATACTCGGATAGCGGTCCCACCAGGCCGCTTTTTTTGTTCTGAGTTCACGCTTTAGGTTGTTCTCTTCGGTCGACAAACTGAAGTTTAATTTCAAAAAACCTTTCTGTTTATGGGGGATTTTAGAGTTATTAAGCGGGCCCTGATAAGCCTTTCAGACAAGACCGGTGCTGTTGAATTCGCCCGGACGCTGGCGGGCTTTGGTGTGAAGATCATTTCAACCGGTGGCACGGCGAAAACGCTGAGGGAGAATGGAATCGACGTAATTAAAGTTTCCGAGGTTACCGGTTTTCCCGAAATGATGGATGGCCGTGTCAAAACGCTTCACCCGAAAATTCACGGAGCAGTTCTCGCTCTTCGCGATAACGACGAACATCTGCAAGCAATGGAAACTCACGGCATCGAGCCGATCGATCTGGTCGTGATAAACCTATATCCCTTCGAAGAAACAATTGCAAAAGACGGTGTCGATCTTTGTGAAGCAGTCGAAAATATCGATATCGGTGGGCCCGCAATGATCCGCTCTGCGTCGAAAAACTGGCGCGATGTCGGGGTTATTACAGATCCGAGACTTTACGACGGGATTATAAAGGAGATGACGGAAAACGGCGGCTCGCTTTCGCTGAGAACGCGTCAGCGTCTGGGCGCTCTCGCTTACACGCGAACCGCAAGCTATGACCTCGCAATATCCTCCTACCTGGCCAAACAGCTTTCTGAGGACGATTTCCAATTCCTCGAACCGCTCAATCCGCTTTTGTCAGAACCGGGACCGGCAGCGTCCGGGCTCCTTGAGCATCTGCCGACATCTATCACTATCGAACTCGCTAAGATTACCGATCTTCGTTACGGAGAGAATCCGCACCAAAAGGCTGCGCTTTATGAAACATCGGAACGCGGCGGCATCGCCACGGCCGAACAATTGCATGGCAAAGAAATGTCGTTTAACAACTATGTTGATAGCGAAGCGGCGTGGAATCTTGTGCAGGATTTTGACGAACTTGCGGTTGCCATCATCAAACATACGAATCCAAGCGGCGTGGGCATCGGCCAAAGTAACGAAGAAGCATACCGACGAGCTCTTTCGACCGACCCAGTCTCGGCTTTCGGCGGAATCGTCGCGTTTAATCGCACCGTCGGTGCTGTTGCAGCAAAATCGGTAAATGAAGTTTTTACAGAAGTCGTTGTCGCGCCCCATTTCGAACTCGATGCGCTCGATATCTTTAAGACGAAGAAGAATTTACGCGTTATGCGAGTCGCTCAAGGCTCCCCTCCTTTCAACGGCGGGATGAATGCCGCAACGCCTCTCCTGCCTGATGAGGGGTGGCCGAAGGCCGGGGTGGTGGGAGGAGACGGGGTTGTCGAAGCCTTTGAGTACAAACAGATTTCCGGTGGAATGCTGGTTCAAACCAAAGATGTGTACAGGATGACCGAAGCCGATCTTAGCGTCGTAACCAGGCGGCAGCCGACCGATGACGAGATTCAAGCGATGCTTCTTGCCTGGAAAATCTGCAAGCACGTAAAATCGAACGCCATCGTCTTTGCCAACAAAAATCAAACTATCGGCGTCGGCTCGGGGCAAATGAACCGTGTCGATTCCCTGCGGATTGCGGCAATGCGTGCTGAACGGTTCGGACTGCCGCTCGGAGGCAGCGTCCTTGCCTCAGATGCATTTTTCCCTTTCCGAGATAATGTTGACGAAGCAGCAAAACTGGGAGTTTCGGCCATAATTCAGCCCGGCGGCTCTATAAAAGACGACGAATCGATAACGGCGGCCAATGAAAATAATATTTCGATGGTGTTTACCGGTTTTCGTCATTTCAAACACTAAATACCGATTGCTAAACCAAACCCCGTATAGTAAATTAAATCCTTTGCCTGCTGAATATGAATGAATGGCTAAGGGACAATCTCGCATGTCCGCGGGATAGAAAGGCTCTCACGCTGAACGGAAACCACCTCTCCTGCTCCAAAAATCACCGATATCTGGTCGTCGATGGAATTCCGGTAATGTTGTTTGATGACGGCAGCCCGACTCACGGATATATAACGCAGTCGCTTGAAAAGGTTGCCCGAATCGAGGCTGGAGAAAAAATTGAGAATGTTGTTGATCTGAAGGAAAACGCTAACGGCAAAATTGACGACTTTGTCAAAAAGGAGCTTCCTTATACCTGCGGCAACCTTTATTTTTCTATTCAGGACAAACTTACCCGATATCCATTTCCAGAACTACGACTGCCCGATGGCGGCGGTAAAAGATTGCTCGATATAGGCTGCAATTGGGGGCGATGGACAATTCCGGCCGAGCAGAAAGGGTATCGCGCCGTAGGCATCGATCCGAGCCTGAATGCTGTTTTGGCGGCGCGTCGCATTGCCCGGCAAAACGGCGTCGAACCGCTGTTTATCGTCGGCGACGCGCGTTTTTTGCCTTTTGCAGAAGGGTGTTTCGATGTTGCTTTCTCCTACAGTGTTATTCAACATTTAAATAAGGTAAACGCGAAAATATCGCTTGGCGAAATGTCGAGAGTTGTAAAATCCGAGGGCAGCGTGGTCGTGCAAATGCCCAATAAATATGGAATTCGCTGTCTTTATCACCAGGCCCGCATGGGTTTTCGCGAAGGCAAGGAAGGCGCCGATGTCTTTTACTGGACACCACACGAGCTTCTCGAAACTTTTACTGAACATTTTGGCGAAACCGATCTGACGGTTGATTGTTTTTTTGGCTTGAACATTCAAAGAACCGATGTCGATCTGATGCCGATTGGTCATAGAATGGTGATCCGATCATCGGAATTCCTGCGCGGAATGAGCAGTAAATTCGCTCCGCTGGCGAAGGTTGCCGACAGCCTTTATCTAACTTCAATAAACAGGAAAGACAAAAATTCCCCGGCAATACCAAAAGGATGAGCGCAATTTTAGGGATTAATACATTTCATGCGGGCTCGTCTGCGGCTGTAATCATTGATGGTGAACCGGTTGTGGCTATTGCCGAGGAACGGCTCAACAGGAAAAAATACTTTGCCGGTTTTCCAAAACTCGCAGTTCAGAAATGCCTCGACGAGGCAAATCTCACGTTCCGGGACATCGAGGCAGTCGCCGTCGGCCGCGACTCCTCAGCTAATCTCCACAAGAAACTCGAATTTGCCCTTCGAAACCCGTCGAATCTTTTGAATTTCGCAACGATGCGAACAAAGAAAAAGACCTTCGACGATCTCAAATCGTTAATTGCCGCGGAATGCGAGGTTGACCCGGCAACACTAAATTTCAAGACTTACAACATCGAGCACCACATTGCACATACCGCCAGCGCCTATTTCGTTTCCGAATGGGATAAATGCGCCGGCATCACGGTCGATGGTTCAGGAGACTTTGTTTCCTGCATGTTGAGCGATTGCGAGGGCGATGAGATTCGGCCGCTGAAACGCGTTTTTGTTCCTCATTCGCTCGGAACACTGTACACGGCAGTTTGCCAATTTATCGGTTATCCGAAATATGGCGATGAAGGAAAGGTGATGGGTCTCGCACCGTTGGGCAGCGATATTTATGAGGAATTCTTCGATAACATTCTAAAGCCGCGAAACGATGGTTTCGAGCTTAATCCGAGCTACTTTCTGCCTTTCGGCGCCAATCAGGGAATGGAGATTAACGATGAAGGCGAGATGGTTGTGCATCGTCTATACTCCGATTTGTTTATCAAGGCGCTTGGGCCTCCGCGCGAAAGCCATTCGGAGATTACGCAGCGCGATATGGACGCAGCGTTCGGGCTCCAGCGTATTTTCGAAAAATGTTACCTCTCTTTATTAAACTCTTTGCATAAGCTCGTTCCTTCAGAAAAAGTTTCGATGGCCGGCGGCTGCACGCTCAATAGCGTTGCGAACGGCAAAGCATTATTAGAAACGCCGTTTCGCGAAACCTGCATTCAACCCGCCGCCGGCGACGACGGCCTCGCTCTCGGTGCCGCTCTGTATGTAAGCAACGCTTTGCTAAAGGAAAACAAACGCTGGGTTATGAAAAATTCATACCTTGGCAACGAATATTCCGACAGCTTTGTGCGAGGCGAACTCGACAGATATAAGCTCTCTTACAGAAGGCTCGAACGCGACGAACTGCTCCAAGCCGCGACCGAAGAAATAAAAAACGGCAATGTCGTCGGCTGGTTTCAGGGAAAAATGGAGTGGGGCCCGCGGGCGCTCGGCAATCGCTCTATTCTGGCTCATCCCGGTTTTCCGAATATGAAGAACATTCTGAATGCCCGTATCAAACACCGCGAATGGTTTCGCCCGTTTGCGCCATCCGTTCTGGTCGAGCGGCAGGCCGAGATTTTCGAACAGGATTATCCGTCGCCGTTTATGCTGCACGTTTATACGATAAAACCGGAATGGCGTGAGCGGCTCTCAGCCGTAAATCACGTGGACAATACCGGCCGGCTGCAAACCGTCGCCCGCGGCGAAAATCCGCTGTACTATGATCTGATCAAAACATTCGAATCGAAAACGGGAATTCCCGTCGTTCTGAACACGAGTTTTAACGAAAACGAACCGATTGTCTGCGAGCCCTATGAGGCAATCGAATGCTTTATGCGAACAAAGATGGACGTTTTGGTGATCGGGTCGTTTTTCTGTAAGAAGGAAGATTAGCGTTCGGAGTTCATACTTCACTTTGCCCGCTGCGCTTTGCGTTCGGCGCACGCCGAGGCGTGAACTCCGAAAGCCGGAGGAAACGCGTTGGATTGGATAATCGAAGAAGTTCCTCAGCTAAAAGGCTATCAGGTCGAGTGGGCCGAGCCGGGCAATTACTATCTTTCCCGGCGTAATCGGCTGTTTCATTCTTCTACATTAAACCCGCCCTTCGAACCCGCTGCCTTAATCGACGCTCCGTTTTGGAAGCAGGCCGCCGCAAATCTCCGCATTGCACAGAGGCTTTTGCGATTCATGGTCACGAATGTTATTCCGCTTCCGAACGATGAGATATTTGTGACGTTCGACAAATCGGCGGGTGTGATACGCGAAGGAAAATATAAAGAGTTGAACGGCCTGGCTCGCCCGTGCCGCGTTTTACGCTCGGCATGCGCCGTCGATCGAAACAAAAACGTTTTCTTCGGCGAATACCTTGCCAACAACGAACGCCGCGAGATTCGGATTTATAAGTTTTCTTCTGGTGACGACGGCGTAGATATAATTTATACCTTCCCGCCAAATTCAATCAAACATATTCACGGACTGTATTTTGACCCGTTTACCGATTCAATATTCTGTTTGACCGGCGATGAAGAAAAGGAATGCCGGATTCTGCAAACTTTCGATGAATTTCGAACCTTCGAAGTTATCGGAGAAGGCGACGAGACCTGGCGTGCGGTTAGTCTATTGTTTACGGCAGATTCGTTTTTTTACGGAATGGATGCTGAATTCAGGACAAACCAAATCTATCAATTCGACCGTAAAACCTTTGAGCGAAAGAGTTTAGGCGAAGTGGACGGAACGGTGTTTTACTCGAAACAAATCGGCGGCGAGCTTTTTTTTACGACAACCGCCGAAAACGCCCCAAGTCAGAAAGAAAATACCGCCGCGATTTGGAACGTAAGTCCTAACGGAGAATGCAGCGAGATCGCGCGGTTCAAAAAAGACTTTTGGCACCCGACACTCTTCATGTTCGGCACGATCCACTTCCCTTTTGCTAACCGAATCGACGACGAGCTCTTTTTTCACGTCGTAGGCGTCCAAGAGGACGGCCGGACGTTCAAAATTCGCAGGCGTTCATAGCCCACAGCTTAGTTTGTCCACCCGCTAGGCTGGAGCGTGAACACGCCAAAACAACTGACTGTAAAACTACGGACCTCAATTCGCAACTACCCTTAAAAAAGGCACAAATGTCGTGATCTTAATGTCATCGCCGTCGGTTGAGACTGAAATCGTTCCGCGTTCACCGGTTGTCATCACTTTCGCACCCGATCTTTTCCATCTGTCCACCACCTCAAAATGAGGATGTCCGAACATCGACCTTTTACCAACCGGAATTATTGCGTATTGAGCTCCCGTGGCGTCCACAAATGCCTGAGTCGAAGATGTTCGGCTGCCATGGTGGGCGACCTTTACAACATCCGCCTTTACAAATTCAGGCGATTTTAGCAGTTCCTGTTCGGAGTCGCGCTCAATGTCACCGGTCAAAAGAAATTTCCTGCTGCCAAAACCGAGTCTTAAAACCGCGGAATGATTATTGTCGGAGACGGGTTCGTTGACAATAGGGAAAAGGATGTCGACCTCGACGCCGCCTATTCTGAATATCTCCCCTCGAACAATCCGTTTACCTGGAATGCCGCGTCGCGTCAGGACCTTTGAGAACTCCGCGAAATGCGGATCGTTTACCGGCATTCCCGCGAAATAAGCCTCCGTAACGGCGAAGTTAGCGGCGACATCCGCCAATCCCTGGATATGATCCACGTGCGCGTGAGTCGCGAGAAGGTAGTCGACTTTTGAATAGCCCTTTTCCCACAAAAATTCCGAAACGACTGCTTCGCCGATCCTCGGAACATCGGGCTCGAACGCGTCGGACTCATCCGTTTCATCTCTGAATTTATTGGTGTAGTTTATCCGTCCGCCGCCATCGACAAGCATGGTTTTGCCGTTAGGAAAAGTAATCAACGCGGCATCGCCTTGCCCTACGTCGAGAAATTCCACGTGCAGTCTGCCGTCTGCCTTCGGAGCACTGAACGGGTGAAATACGATCACGAGGCCAAACACGATCGCTATTGTCCCGGCCGCGGCAGTCATTTTGAAGCCCAACGCAATTGCTGTTGTTTCCGATCTGAACGCAAATGGGTTCCATGTGTAAGCAATGTAACCCAAAACGATAACAGGAAGCGGATACAACAGATAAATCGCACGCATCGGGCCTGAATGGACCGGCAGCCGGAAACTCGCCCAATCGTTGTTCACCAATAGCCTCGGAAGCGCAATCAAAAGCCAATTAAACCCTTCGGTAAGCTTTATGACGGGTAGGGCAAGCGTGGCGCTGATCGAGGAGAAAAACACCGCAAGAAGAGCTGAAAAACTCTCGAGAGCAATAAAAACTCCTACCCATAAATTCAGGAGAATCGAAGCAGGCGACACTCTATGAAAATAAACCACAAGGAGCGGAAGAAGCCAAAGCTGAACAACGAAGGAAATCAAAATTCCCTCGAAAACGAAGGCGCAAGCCCCTTGCAAACCTTTTGCCTCGAGCCATTTTAAATAAGGCGACTTGAAAAGCGATGCCGACCATATTTGCCTTCTACTTTCGATTTCCCACACGTTTTCACGCCAGTAAAACATTTCGCAGAAACGCTTCAACCAAACTGGAACACGCGGCGGAAAAGGCGTTTCGGTGGTTGGAATCCAGCGTCCGATGGATCGCAGATTCTCGATAAGAGGAAACCCCATCACAACGATCGCGGCCACGCTAACAAAAGTCAGTTGAAACGAAGGGGTGAACAGGTCCTGCGGCCGCCAAACGAGCAGTACAAGCGCGCATGCTCCGAGCGCGTTTAGCAGCGTGCTCTTTCGATAAATTACCTGTGAAAAGAACAGGATCGTGAACATCAAGCTCGCACGCACGACGGGAACTTCCGCACCGACCGCCAGCGTGTACGCCCATAAAAAAGACGACGCGATAAGAAACTGCCACCACTTCTTCTTCGTGAAAATCCTGACTATCAAGATCGTGAGACCGCCGATAAACGTGATGTGCAGCCCGGAAATTACCAGAATGTGAAATGTGCCGCCTTCGCGAAAAACATCGGCGGTCTGCTTATCGAGGAAATACTTGTCTCCCAAAAGCGAGGCGACCAGAACACCGGCCGTTGAAACGCTGAATTTGTCCCTGAACTCCGCAATCAAATTTTGCCGTTGATTGAAAACGATCGCCAGCGGCTGGAAAACCCGTTCCTGCCCGAGCTTTTCGATTAGTAACGGGCTCTTTACGGTCGCCGTCGCATCCAGATCCTGCTGGTCAAGCTGTTCCTTGCGGGAAAGCACGCCGGGATTCAGATACCGGTCTTCCCGCTCCGGACCGCAGGCGACGCGGACCCGGGAACCGTATTGTAAGTCATGCTGCTCGTACTCTAGCGCCGCCTGTTCGCTTTGAACCGGCGCAAATAATCGTATTTTCCCCGATACATTTTGCGTCTGACCTTCGTGCGTGATTTTTTCTGCTCTTATCTTTATTAAAAAACCATTAAACGCCGGCTCCGGTATTCCAAGCACAATACCTTCGATCTCGATGGGTTTGCCCGATTCGATTCGGGCCTCGTCGTAGATTCTACGCAAGCGGTTTTCAGCGACGCCCTGTTTCTCGATCTGAAACGTGAGGAAGCCAGCAGATACAAAGGCAGCTGAAAGGAAAAACAGGGATAAATTTCGATTGATGAAAATAGCAGCGGCAATGGCTGATACCACACAAATCCCTGGAAGGGTCTCAAAAGGCGATGGGAAATAATTCGCCGCCGAGATTCCGGCCCCGAAACAAACTGCGAGCCAAAGCAGCGGATGATGAGTGAATCGCGGCGCTGATGATTTTGCGGCCATTTGCGAGATCAATCCACCCGAACGAGGCTTCTAATTTGACGAAACCGATCATCACTGATGCCCGGAATCAGCATCAGATGTTCTGCTCTGCGGAAGGCTCCGTGCTGGGTGCGGTGTTCAACAATTTTTAGAGCGAGCTTCTCGCCGATATGCGGGATCTTTTCTAATTCGATGGCCATCGCCGTGTTTATATTTACGGCATTTTCCGACGGTTTATAAACATCTCCGACGAGCAAAATTCTTTCGTCTGGTTGTACCCGACAGCCTGCCAATACGAAAAACGATCCTGTCCAGAACATAAGAATCAAAAAAGCGTATTTATTGTAATGATGAGACTTGCGTAATCCGGTCAATCGCATGCATTTATCATGTGCAAAATGCTAAAAGTGTCCACGTTACAAAGACTTAAACAAATTAACATCGCATAGAAGCCCAATAATTTTTCCGATTTCCACAATTTCTGTGGATAACTTTTAAACGTCAGTTGCTCTCCATTTCCGAAATATCTTGAAGGTCTTCATAAGCCTTTTGAAGCACTGGTCGGGCACGTGAGCTTCCGTCCATATCGCCGATGTAACCTTCCTTAACCATGGCGTCCAGAATAGCGGCCGCCCGTCCATAACCTATCCTCAAATGACGCTGCAAAAGCGAAGTTGAAGCCCGCTTCGCCTGGACCACGCTTCTAACCGCATCCCAAAACAGAGGGTCGCGCTTGCCCGGAAGATCGCCCGAATCGTCCAACTCTTCCTCGGTTTTTGTGATGGTCGTATCGTATTCCGGATTGCCCTGGGCTTTTACATGCTCAACAATCTTAGCGATCTCCTTTTCGTCGACAAACGCGCCGTGAACGCGTATTACCTGCGAGCTCGCCGGCGGCAAAAACAGCATGTCGCCTTTGCCCAAAAGACTCTCCGCGCCGTTGCCGTCTATAATCGTGCGGGAATCGACCTTCGAAGACACGCGGAATGAAATGCGGGCCGGGAAATTTGCTTTAATAAGGCCGGTAATGACATCCACGGAAGGTCGCTGCGTTGCCAGCACAAGGTGGATGCCGACAGCCCGGGCCATTTGGGCGAGCCGGGTGATCGCTTCCTCGACATCTTTGCCGGAGACCATCATCAGATCGGCAAGCTCGTCGATGATAATTACGATAAAAGGAAGCGTCGGGTGCGGATCGCCGTTGTCGTCGAATTGTTCGGCCGAATTTCGCCGTTTCGCTTCCACGTTGTACCCGTCAATATTTCGCACTCCCCAGCCTGCAAGATATTTGTAACGGCGTTCCATTTCCGAAACCGCCCAACGCAGCGACACGGCAGCCCTTTTCGGATCAGTGATTATCGGGGTGGCAAGATGGGGAATGTCTGCGTAAAGACCGAGCTCAAGGCGCTTCGGATCAACCATGATGAACTTCACTTCATCGGGTTTTGCTTTATATAAAATCGACACGACGAGCGAATTTACGCCGACCGATTTTCCCGCTCCGGTTGCACCTGCGATAAGCAGATGCGGCATTTTGGCCAGGTCAGCGACGTAATTTAGTCCGTCTATGGTCTTGCCGAGAGCGATCGTCAGCAGAGAATCCGATTCCCGAAATTTTTTCGATTCAATCACATCGCGAAGCTGAATCGTTTCACGTTTGCGGTTCGGGACCTCGATTCCCACGAACGCTTTGCCCGGAATTCGGTCTATTCGAATCGATTCAGCTTTGAGCGCGAGACAAAGGTCGTCAACCAATCCCGTCACTCGCGAATATTTTACGCCCGGATCAGGCTTAAATTCATATGTGGTAACCACCGGGCCCGGACAAATGTTGACGACCTTTCCGGCTACACTAAACTCCCTGGTTTTTGCGGAAAGCTCGGTTGCGATCTCGCGAAGCTCCGCTTCTTTTTGCTCAATTCTCGGAGCAGCGGCCGTCAGAAGCTGTGAATTGGGAAGAATATAATCTTCAAAGCTCGCCGGCTTTTTAGGGAGTTCCGGGAGCTCGTCCGCTTCATCGAATTCGACCGACGTATCGCCATCTAATTCCGAGGTGGTGCGGACCGGCCTTATCGGGATAAGCCCAATATTTCCGTTCGAATCCGGCAATGCCTCCGTCCCGGCGCCTTGCGAGCCATCGATTCCGAAAATCGTCGGAACCGACGGCTCCTCGCGCTCAGCATCCTGCGGAATTTCAGACACTTTATCCTTGAACGTAACAATCGGCTTTACATCCGGAACGGAGGCGTCGCTTCTCTTCGGTCTGGAAAGGGGCTCGGCAATGTCGCCTATCGAAATGGTTGGAGCATCCGGCAGCGTTTTATCATCGCGCACCTCTCGCCGTTTATCCATCCGTTCTTTCGCGAGGCTTATCTGTTCCGATCGGCCCTCCAGCCGCTTCGCCTTCCACTCGCGATAATGAACCAGCAAATTTTCCCAGGCCACCTTAAAATTGCCAAGAAAACTCGCGAACGAGATATTTGTGATCAAAAGTATCGAGGCAATTAGAATGGTCGACAGCAAAATCGCGGCGCCGATATTGCTGAGAAGATATTCCGAATAATAAGAGAAAAACGCACCGATAATTCCGCCACGCCAACCGATCAAACTTGCAAGACTCGCGGCGGCGGCCACAAAAAGCGAGAATCCGGCCACGCGGCCGAGCCCGGGCTTTAAAGTTTCGGACTGAAATACGCGCCATGCGATTAAAGCTAAAAGCGCGGGTAAAATGTAAGAAATTAAACCGACAGTTTGAAATAGAAGATCGGCAATAATCGAGCCGACGATGCCGATCCAGTTCTGTGTTTTTTGTGAACCGTCAAGGCCTGTTCCGTTTAAGGCCCAATCCGCCGGACTCGAACTTATCAAACTTAAAAAAATCAAAACGGCCAGTGCGAGCAGCCCCATGGCGAGCACATCATTTGCCCGGGAATGACTTTTTGTGGGAATGTTTCGTTTCTTGAGCAAGGTCGTCCCGTCCGCCAGACAGAAATTCAAGCCGTCGTCCTTATAAGTCTCTTTACATGTGGGGCAAATCTTCATGTGCTGCCATCCTGGCAGAAACGCATTGTGAAATAGCGTGTCCTCTTTGCTGCTCACAAACACGCTCCATTATTGTCGCGTTTCCGCCTACAAACACGCTCCCACTACTGTCGCGTTTCCACTTACAAACACGCTCCGTTACTGTCGCGTTTCAGACTTCAACAATTTCTTTCGGCGATAATGTTTCGCCGCCCTTCTTGAAGTTTAAAAATTCCTTTATAAATTCATCGATCTCACCGTCCAAAACTGCATCGACATTGGTCTGTTCAAACTTGGTTCGCGTGTCTTTGACCAGTCGATAAGGATGCAGGACGTAGTTGCGGATCTGCGAGCCGAATGAAATATCCTGTTTAGTTGCTTCGAGTTCGGCCGCTCCTTCGCGGCGTTTTTCCAGCTCCAACGCATAAAGTTTGGACCGCAAAACCTGCATTGCGACAGCCCGGTTTTGCAATTGGGAACGCTGATTCTGACATGTTACGACGGTTCCGCTTGGTAAATGCGTGATACGGACGGCGCTGTCTGTAACATTTACATGCTGACCGCCGGCACCGGACGAGCGATATGTATCGATCCGTAGGTCCTTATCGTTTATTTCCACCTCGATATTTTCATCGATCTCCGGCGAAACGAAAAGCGAAGCAAATGAGGTTTCGCGACTGCCGCCGGAATTAAACGGCGAAATACGGACAAGGCGGTGAACGCCGGCTTCCGCCGATAGCAAACCATATGCATAATCGCCCTCGACTCGAAAGGTCGTGGACTTTATTCCCGCCTCGCTTCCCGATTGCTCGTCCAGAACCTCGGCTTTAAACCCCTTGCGTTCCGCCCATCGCAAATACATTCGCAAAAGCATCTGAGCAAAATCCTGAGCGTCGGTACCGCCGGCACCGGCCTGGATCGAACAGATAGCATTGTTGGCATCGGTTTCACCCGAGAGCAGGCTTTGAATCTCGGCTTCCGCGACTTCGGTTTCAAGACGCGAGATCAAACTTTCAAGTTCG
>Ga0136617_10000282_pt1 | contig 40978 bp, 39 predicted proteins | sample AntDrymUQ3222106_2_FD_129672 | JGI IMG/M metagenome (GOLD analysis project Ga0136617, IMG submission 129672) | Polar desert sand microbial communities from Dry Valleys, Antarctica - metaG UQ322 (21.06) | ecosystem: Environmental > Terrestrial > Soil > Desert | place: Antarctica: Dry Valley... | reverse complement strand
GCGACGCCGAAGTCAAAGGCTCAGTAGCCGAGCGCGAACTTCGCGTCCTCGGACATCTTGTCCGGGGTCCACGGCGGGGTGAAGACCATCGAGGGCACCACTTCCTCGACGCCGTCGAGCTCGCCCACGAACTCCTTCATCTGCTCGGAGACCTGGGGCCCGATCGGGCACGCGGGGGTGGTGAGGGTGAACGTGATGTTGACCTTGGGACCCTCGATGGCAACGTCGTAGACCAGGCCGAGCTCGACGAAATCGAGCCCCAGCTCGGGGTCGATGACGTTGGTGAGCGCCTCGGTGACGTCGTCTTCGGAAACCATGGTTTCAGTCTAGATGGTCGGCGTTCGTCCACCATCTCGCGTTCGTCCGACCGGCGCGGGTGTACTAGGTTGGCGGGATCGTCGTGTACGACTCCGACCAGTCGGTGCTGCTCGTCACGGGAGACGAGGACCGCACCACGAGCGCCCGCCGGCGGCGTGCGCTGTCGGCCGCGCTGCGCGCCTCGCGCGATGTCTGCGTCGACCTCTCGCAGCTGCGATTCGCCGATCCCTCGCTGATGCTCGACCTCGCGGTGCTCGCCCAGCGCCTGCGCGCCGAGGGCCTCGCCGTGCGGCTGCGCCGCCCGCAGCCCCAGATCCGCACGCTGATCGAGCTCGTCGGCCTCGACCGCCAGCCCGCGGTCGCGGTCGAAGCGGCGTAGTTCGTAACGTTAGGGGGCGAATGCTCCCGCTGCTGCTCGTCCTCGTCTTCATCGTCGTGCCGATCGCCGAGCTGGCGCTGATCATCCAGGTCGGTCAGGAGATCGGGGTGTGGTGGACGATCGCGATCCTCGTCGCCGACTCGATCCTCGGCTCGCTGCTGATGCGCTCGCAGGGGCGGGCGGCGTGGCGGCGCTTCAATGTCACGCTGCAGTCCGGGCGCCCGCCCGCGCGCGAGGTGCTCGACGGCGTGCTCGTGATCTTCGGCGGCGCGCTGCTGCTCACGCCCGGGTTCCTGACCGACATCCTCGGGCTGCTGCTGCTGATCTCGCCGACGCGTGCGGTGGTGCGGCGCATCCTCGTCCACCGCTTCGCCGACCGCATGATCGCCTCGGCCACGCGCGGCGTGCCACCCGGCTTCGGGCCGCCGCCGGGGCGCGCCGGTAGGCGGCCCGGCGACGTTGAGGGCACGGCCAGCGACATCGACGCCGACGGCCTACCGCGGGGCTCGCGATGAGCGAGCCGGCGCGGACGGGCGGCGAGGGCTTCACGGATGCCGTCACCTTCGCGTTCGCCGATCCGACGGCAGGCTTCTTCGGGCTCGCGCGCGCCGGCGTCGCCTCCGGCCCGGAGGGCCTGCAGGGCAGCGCGCTGGCCGTGCTGTTCGCGGGGCGCGAGCCGGTCGGGGTCCTCGCCGAGGGCGGCCTGGCGCTCGACGCGGGAGCCGGCTGGGACGAGCTGCGGCTGCCCGGGACGGTCGTGCGGACGCGCGAGCCGCACGCGCGCTGGCAGGTCGTGGTCGACACGCCCGGCGGGGCGGGCTTCGACCTCGAGTTCACGGCCGCGTCGCCGCCGGCGGAGCTCGCGGAGGGTCACGCGGCCGCGCGCCAAGGCGGCATGACCGGCCACGAGCAGCTCTGCCACGTCACCGGCACGGCGGCCGGCCGGCCGATCGACTGCCTCGGGCAGCGCGGGCACTCCTGGGGCGCCGCCGACTGGAGCCGGATCGCGCTCACGCGCTCGCTCTCCGCCTGGCTCGAAGACGGCACGTCACTGACCGTCGCGGCCGTGCGACCCGCAGGCGCCGAGAGCCACGCCGACGAGGCGACCTGGGGCGCGCTGCTCGACGCCGAGGGCACGATCCCGCTCGCCGACCCGCGCGTCTCGACCACCTACGACGCCGACGGCCACCAGCGCCGCGCCGGCCTCGAGCTGTGGGTGGGCGAGGAGGACGACTACCCGCGCCGCGGCGCCGGCCAGGTGCTGTGCGGGTCCTCCGTCGAGCTCGGCCAGCTGCGGCTCGACTGCGCGTTCTTCGCCTGGCAGCTCGACGGCCGCGAGGGCGTCGGGCGCTACGACATGGTCCGCCGGGCCTAGCGCTCTCGGATCCGGCGCGCGAGCTTCGTGCGCGCGTTGAACGCCGCCTTCATCGCCTTGTCGGCCACTGAGTCCTGCACCGGCAGGATCCCGAGCTGCCGCGAGTAATGCATCTGGTCGAAGACCACGAAGTTCGAGACGACGGTGCCGTCGCGCACGACGAAGTGGTCGATGCCGTCCAGCTCGATCCGCTTGCCGGTTCCGTCGATGCCCTGGACCGGACCGGTGTGGGTGCCGGTCAGCTTCCAGTGCACGAAGACATCATCGCCCTGCTCAGCGATCGAGACGACGTCCATCCGCATGTCGGGCAGGGCGGCGAACGTGTCCTCGAAGTACCCCGCGATCTCGTCCGCGCCACGGCAGGTACGGTCGGGGAAGCGCTCGACCGTGTCGGGACCCCAGAACTGCTTGAGGGCGCTGACGTCGCGACGGTTGAGCTGCTCGAACGCTCAGCGGATCAGCTCGCCGTTGGAGACGCCGGTGGGTGGAGATGCGATGGCCATGCCGCCAACCGTACCGCCTCGGGCGTGCGTCAGTTCTCGCAGCCCAGACGGTCCCAGCAGTAGAGCTCGAGGCACTCGGCCGCGAGCTCCTCGCAGCGCTCGCGCGACAGCCATGGCAGCACCGTCTCGAGCGCCTGCTCCTCCGCGACACCGGCGTTGAACGCCTCCTCGCCGCGCATACCGGCGGCGATCTTCAGCGCCTCGCGGCGCGCCTCGCCAAGTGCGGGGAACGCGTTGACGAGGAACTCGCGGTTGGCTACCGGCGTGCCGCATTCCATCGACGCATGCCAGGCGGCGAGCATCGACAGGTCGTGCTCGTCGAGGTCGATCAGCGCCTTGGCGTAGTGGGACGCGAGCTCCTGCTCCGGGATCTCGTCGACCCAGGCACGGACCAGCTCGCCGAGCAGCTGGCGGCGGGCCTCCTTGCCGACCGACTCGACCATCACGCGAATCGCATCCTGCGGATCGATGAAGCAGAGGGGCATGTTCTTGTCGCTCTTCGCCTCCGAAGGGGACGGGACGAGAAGCACGGTAGGGAGCCGGTCGGACGGCATGAACGCGCGATTGCGCTTGCTCCGAGAGCGATCCTCTGTTCGAGTTGTCCGGAACACTCAGACGACGAGGTCCCGATTTCCGACACGATCGCCCGCACCTTGCCGCCCCGGGGCTTTCAGCGTCGCGTCTCCGGCGTCCCGGCGGGCCGCTTCGCCCCCGCGCGCCGATGAGCGCCCCGCGCTTCCCCGCGGTCGCCGCGCACCGCGGGCACTACGAGTCCTACTACCTGCGTGCGGCCGACCCGCCGAGCGGCCGCTCGGCGTGGATCCGCCACACCGTCTTCAAACGCCCGGGCGCTCCGCCGACCGGCGCGTTGTGGTGCACGCTGTTCGACGCCGCCGAGCCTGCGCCCCGCGCAGCGCGGCCTGGGAGCTCCGCTTCGGCCCCGCGTCCGGGCCGCTGCGCCACCTCCCCCACCCCACGCTCTACGAGGCCCGCTGCCGCGCACGAAGACGGCGAGCCCGCTGCCCGACACGACGACCTCCGGCTGGATCGAGTCGAACGGGGAGCGCTGGGAGCTCGACGCCTGGCCCGGGATGCTCGGGCACAACTGGGGCGCTGAGCCGAGCGCTGGATCTGGCTGCACGGCGTCGGTTTCGAAGGCGCGCCCGACGCGTGGCTCGACCTCGCACTCGGCCGCATCCGCGTCGGCCGCTTCACCCTGCCCTGGATCGCCAACGGCGCGCTGCACCTCGACGGCGAGCGGATCCGCCTCGGGGGCCTCGGCCGCCGCGCCCGCGTCGACGAGCGCGCCGAAGGCGGCGTCATCGAGGTCGGCGGCGTGCGGATCGAGGTGCGCGCCGCGCCGCTCGTCTCGTGGGTCTACTCCGACCCCTCCGGCGGCGAGCACCGCAGCACCAACTGCTCGATCGCGGCCGTGGAGCTGACCCGGTCGGGGCGGGTCCTGCGCACCGCCCACGGCGGTGCGTGGGAGCTCGGGACGCGTGAGGCGCCGGCCGGGGTGACGGTCCAGCCGTTCCCCGATCCGTGACGAACGTCAACAGCGCATCGAGGGAAGGGTGCGAGCTGCCGCGGCGGCTCACGAGGCCCGGGTGTGGTGTGTTGATGTGAATTATTGCGATGAACACACCACACCCCCCGAAACCCAGCCCCACCCAGCCGCCGTTGACGTTCGCCACGCTCACCGCGGCGCCGTGAGCCGTCCGAGCCGCTCCCCCAGCGCCACGAGGTGCTCGACCAGCTCCGGTGACCCGTCGACGTCGAAGTCCACGCCCAGCATCGTGATCCGTGCAGCCAGCCACTCGAGGTTGTCGTCGCCGGTGCGGTACTCGCAGGTCCCCTCGTCGAGCGGCTCGAACGGACCCCAGTAGCGGGGCATGCGCTTGCGCATCTCCTCGGCCGGGGCGTGCAGCGTCAGCCGCGCCTCGTAGCGGTTCGGCGCGGCGGACAGGCTCTGGCTCACGTAGGCCGCGCCGTCCTTCGCGGGCAGCTCGCGCGGGGTGAAGCGCGCGCCCGCGGCCGGCCGCGTCAGGCGGTCGAGGCGGAACGTGCGCCAGTCGCGGCGCTTGCAGTCCCAGGCCACGAGGTACCAACGGCGGCCCACGTTGACGAGCGAGTGTGGCTCGACCTCGCGGCGGCTGGCGGTGCCGTCGCGGCCGGTGTAGCCGAAGCGCATGCGCTCGTGGTCGCGGCAGGCCGCCGCGATCACGGTCAGCGTCTGCGGGTCGACGGTCGGGCCGCCGCCGGTCGGCATCGTCATCGTCGCCGACTGCAGCGCCTGCACGCGCCGGCGCAGGTGCGCGGGCAGCACCTGCTCGAGCTTGACCAGCGCGCGCACGGACGTCTCCTCGATGCCGGTGATCGAGGCGCGCGCGGCCGTGCGCAGGCCGACGGCGATCGCGATCGCCTCCTCGTCGTCGAGCAGCAGCGGCGGCATCGCGGTGCCGGCTGCCAGGCGGTAGCCGCCGGCGGGGCCGGTCAGCGACTCGACCGGGTAGCCGAGCCCGCGCAGGCGCTCGACGTCGCGCCGGACCGTCCGCCCCGACACCTCGAGGCGGTCGGCGAGCTCCCCGCCCGGCCAGTCGCGGCGACCCTGCAGCAGGGACAGCAGCGTCAGCAGGCGGCTCGACGTGGTCGCGTCGCTCATATTTCGATCGTCGCCGACATTGAGGACACATACTGGCCTAAATGCTCCGTAGGTTTCACCCATGCATTCATTCGAAGCAGCCGGTGACGAGCCGGCAATCTCCGTGCACGGCGTGGTCAAGACGTTCGGGGAGGTGCGCGCGCTGGACGGCATCGACCTCGAGGTGCCGCGCGGCACCGTCCTCGCCATCCTCGGTCCCAACGGGGCCGGCAAGACCACGACCGTGCGCATCCTCGCGACCCTGCTGAAGCCTGACGCGGGCAGCGCGCGCGTCGCCGGGCTCGACGTGATGTCCGACGCCGGCGCGCTACGGGCCCGCATCGGCCTCGCGGGCCAGTACGCCGCCGTCGACGAGCACCTGACCGGCGTCGAGAACCTCGTGATGGTCGGCCGCCTCTACGGGATGAGCCGCGGCGTCGCCACCACGCGCGCCCGCGAGCTGCTCGAGCGCTTCGACCTCAGCGACGCCGCCGAGCGCGTGGCGAAGACCTACTCCGGCGGTATGCGCCGCCGGCTCGACCTCGCGGCCGCGCTGGTCGCCAAGCCGCCCGTGCTGTTCCTCGACGAGCCGACAACGGGCCTGGACCCGCGCAGCCGCGTCGAGCTGTGGGAGACGATCGAGGACCTGGTGGCCGACGGCACGACCGTACTGCTGACCACGCAGTACCTCGACGAGGCCGAACGGCTCGCCGACCGCATCGCTGTCATCGATCGCGGCCGCGTGATCGCCGACGGCACCGCAGACGAGCTCAAGGACCGCGTCGGCGGCGAGCGGCTCGAGGTCCACCTGTCCGACCGCGCGGCGGCGATCACCGCCGCAGAGGCGCTCGCGCCGATGTCGAGCGAGCCCCCGCAGATCGACGAGGCGACCGTGCGCGTGCCCGTCGAGCAGCGCACCGGCACGATCATTGAGGCGGTCCGCCGCCTCGACGAGGCGGGCGTCGGCGTCGAGGACCTCGGCGTCCGCCGGCCCACGCTCGACGACGTCTTCCTGTCCCTCACAGGCCACGGAGCGGTCGACGCGCAGGACGACTCCGGCGAGCTCCAGGAGGTGGCGGCATGACGCATCTGATCGGCGACTCGCTCGTGATGGCCGAGCGCAACCTCGTGCGGCTCCCCCGCTCCCCCGACCTGCTGATCGGCTTCACGATCCAGCCGGTGATGTTCGTGCTGCTGTTCGCCTACGTGTTCGGCGGCGCGATCGTGACGCCGGGCTACGACTACGTCGACTTCCTGATCCCCGGCATCATCGTCCAGAACATCGCGTTCGGCGGGTTCGTGACCGCCCTCGGCCTCGCCGAGGACCTCACCAAGGGCCTGATCGACCGCTTCCGCTCCCTGCCGACCGCCCGCGCCTCGGTGCTGGCCGGCCGCACGCTGGCCGACATCGTCACGAACGCGCTCTCGATCGTCGTGCTGCTGGTGACCGGCCTGATCATCGGCTTCTCGTTCGACGCGAGCGCGCTCGAGATCATCGGCGGCGTCGGCCTGCTGCTGCTGTTCGGGTTCGCGTTCTCGTGGATCTTCGCGCTGCTCGGGATGCTCGTCTCCTCGCCCGAGGCGGCCAACGGCGTCGGCTTCACGCTGATCTTCCCGATCACGTTCATCTCCGCCGCGTTCGTGCCGGTCGAGTCGATGCCGTCCGGCCTGCAGGAGTTCGCCGAGGTCAACCCGATCACCGTCGTCGTCGACGCTATGCGCGCGCTGTGGCTCGGCGCACCCGCCGGCAACAGCATCTGGGGCGCCGTCGCCTGGTCGATCGCGCTGATCGTCATCTTCGCGCCGCTGGCCGTCGCGAAGTACCGGCGCACCGCGTCGCGCTAAGAGCCAGTCTCCTCCCCAAAGGTCAGCTGCCGGCGGCGGTCCACGCCGCCGGCAGCGGCCGGTCGTCGAAGCCGAACAGCGCCTGGTTCTCCCACGCGTTGCCGGTGCTCGGGTCGCGCGGCGACCAGCCGTTGCCCTCGACCGCCGTCCAGGTCGCGTCCCACCAGAACACGCCGCGGCCGCGGCCTCCTGGCAGCGCGCGGACGACCGCACGGAGGTCGCGCAGCCAGGCCGCCTGGCCGGCGGGTGTCGCCGGGTAGCCGGGGATGAGCTCGGACTCGAGGTCGATGGCGTTCTCCCACTCGTCCTCGTCGGCGAGCGTGAACGGGTAGGCCGTCTCGGCCACGATCACGTCCTTGCCGTAGCGCTCGGAGACGTCGCGCAGGTTGCCCTGGAGCTCGGCGAGGGTGCCGTGCCAGTAGCCGTAGAACGACGCACCGATGACGTTGAAGGGCACGCTGCGCGTGGTCACGTTGTCGAACCACCAGCGGAACGTGCCGTTGTCCCCGCCCTCGGCGAGGTGGAGCATCACCTGCGTCCGGGGCGACGCCGCCTTGACGGCGTGGTAGCCGGCGGTGAGCAGCTGCGCGAGCTGGTCCCGGTTCTCCGTGAAGCAGACCTCCCGCAGGCCGCCCGCGCCGTCGTCGGCCGTCGAACAGCCGGTGAAGCTGGCGGCGTAGTCCCACAGCATCCCCGGGTTGATCTCGTTGCCGATCTGGACCATGTCGGGCGGCGTGCCCTGCGCGACCAGCGAGCGCACGATGCCGCGTGTGTAGGTGGTGAAGATCGCCTTCAGCTCCGCAAAGGACTTGCCCTCCCACGCCGCCGGGGTCCACTGCTTGCCCGGATCGGCCCAGAAGTCCGAGTAGTGCAGGTCGACGAGCACGCGCAGCCCGGCCGCGCGGGCGCGACGGGCCATCTGCAGCAGCTCGGCGTGGTCGTGGTAGCCGTCGGCCGGGTCGACCCAGACACGCAGGCGCACCCAGTCGGTGCCGGCCGCATGCAGGATCCGCAGCGCGTCGCCGCGGCGGCCAAGAGGCGTGCGGTAGACGCCGCCGAGGTCCTCGGACTTCTTCAGGCTCGAGACGTCGGCGCCGAGGAACGGCTCCGGCGCCCTCCCGCGCTCGACCGAGCGCGCGCCGAACTCCGCCGGACCGCCGAACACGGCGCGGCAGCGCCGCGAGCGCACCCGGGTGGAGACCACCATCTCCACCCAGTCCGCGACCACGGGCACAGCGGTCCGGCGCTCGCGCCCGCCGCAGCCGCGCAGCGCCACGAAGCCCCCGGCGCTGTCGCTGCGCACCGCCACGCGCAGCGTCCACCACCCTGGTCGGACGTCGAGCCGCTGCGACGTCGGCTCCGCCGCCGCGGCCGGGCTGGGAACGGACACGGCGGCCGCCAGCACGGCCAGGATCACGATACGTCTCACGCGGACTCCCTCCTCACGAGCTCCGTCGGCACGAGCACCGACTCCACCGGCTCCTTCTCGATGTGCAGCAGCACCAGCTCGACCATCGTCACCGCGACCCGCTCCAGCGGATTGCGGATCGTGGTCAGCGGCGGCGTCGTCGCCGCCGCGACCTGCGAGTCGTCGAAGCCGCCCACGGCGATGTCCTCGGGCACGCGCCGCCCCGCGCGCCGGAGCGCCGCGAGCGCGCCCGCCGCCAGCAGATCGGAGGCGACGAACACGGCGTCGCTGTCGGGTGCCCGGCCCAGCAGCCGCTCCATCGCCTCTTCGCCCGCGCGCTGCGTGTACTCGCGGGCGGCGACCACGCGCTCGTCGCGGGCGTCCTCGCCGAGCACGTCGCGGTAGCCGTCGAGCCGATCGCGGCCGCCCGAGGTGTCGAGCGGGCCGGCGATGGTCGCGATGCGGCGACGCCCGGCGTCGCGCAGGTAACGGACCATCTGCCGCGCCCCCTCGCGGTCGTCGGCGGCGACGTAGGGGATGCTCGCCTCGTGCTCGAGCGGCTTGCCGCAGGCCACCGTCGGCACGCCGGCGGCCGCGAGCTCGTCGAAGATCGGGTCGCCCGCGTGCGTCGAGATCAGCAGCGCACCGTCGACGTGTCCGGCGCGGGCGTAGCGGGCGACGCGCTCGCGCTCGTCGGCGCTGCCGGCGATCATCAGGACCATGCTCAGGTCCGCCTCGGCGAGCCGCTGCGAGCAGGTGCGGACCACGACGCTGAAGTTGGGATCCTCGAACAGCCGCTCCTGCGGCTCGGACAGCACGACCGCGATCGCACCGGAGCGGCGCGTCACGAGCGCCCGCGCGCTCGGGTTCACCACGTAGCCGGTCTCGGCCATCGCCCGCTCGACCGCCTCAAGCGCACCGGCACTGACGTAGTGCCCGCCGTTGAGCACGCGCGACACCGTTCCGCGGGACACGCCCGCGACCGCGGCGACGTCGTCGATGGTCGGGCCGCGGCGCGTCGCGCGCCGGGCCGCCCCGCGCGACTTCGGGTGCGGCGTGCTGCTGCTCATCCCTTGAGGCCTCCGCTGATCAGGTCGATCCGCCAGTAGCGCTGCAGTGTGAGGAACAGCGCGATCAGCGGGATGATCGAGATCACGACGCCCGCGATCACGAGCGAGTAGAGCGCCGGCTGCTGGGCGCCCTGGTTGAGCATCGTGTACAGCCCGGTGGTGAGCGGGAACGTGTCGCCGTCCGAGAGCATGATGTAGGGCAGCAGGAAGTTGTTCCAGCTCGCCACGAACTGCAGCAGGAACACCGTCACGAGCGCCGGCGCCATCATCGGCAGCGCGACCGAGCGGAACAGCCGCAGCTCGCCGGCGCCGTCGATCCGGGCGGCCTCGAGCGTCTCCGTCGGCACCGACGCGGCCGCGTAGACGCGGCACAGGTAGATACCGAACGGGCTGATGATGCTGGGCAGCAGGACCGACCAGTAGGTCCCGGCGAGCCCGACCTTCGCCAGCAGCAGGTACTGCGGGATCGCGAGGATGATCTGCGGCATCAGCACGCCGGCGAGCAGCAGGTTAAACATCGCGTTGCGCCCGGCGAAGCGGTACTTGGCGAGCGCGTAGCCGGCCAGCGCCGACACGACCGCGGACAGCGCCGAGCCGACACCGGCGTAGAAGACGCTGTTGAGACCCCAGCGCCAGAAGCGCCCGCCCTCGTAGGCCGAGAGATCGGTGATGTTCTCGACCAGGCCGGGCCCGAAGCTGGGCAGGAAGCTCTCGGTGCTGAAGAGCTCGCCGCGGGTCTTGGTCAGCGCGACGAAGACCCACAGCACGGGCAGCAGGCAGTAGATCGCCCCCGCCACGAGCGCGACGGTCGGCAGCAGCTTGAAGCGGCGCGCCGACCGGCGGGCGGGGCGGGTGGAGGCGCCGGCCAGCCCGGGCGCGCCGACGTCGTAGGCCGACGTGCTCACCCCTCCTCCCGGAACGCGCGGTTCTGGAGCGTGCGCAGCACGAGCGCGGAGAGCACGAGCGTCACGACGGCGAGCAGCACCGAGGTCGCGGCCGCGCTGTAGATGTTGTCGTCGATCAGGCCGTCGCGGTAGACCTTCATCAGCGGCACCCAGGTGGATGGCAGCGCGTTGGAGATGTTGCGCAGCGTCATCGGCTCGCTGAACACCTGCAGCGTCGCGATCAGCGAGAACAGGCCGGTCAATACCAGCGCCGGGGCGATCAGCGGCAGCTTGATGCGCAGCGCGAGCTGGAGCTCGTTGGCGCCGTCCACGCGCGCGGCGTCGTACAGCTCCGGCGGGACTGAGCGCAGCGCTGTGTAGAGCACGAGCATGTTGAAGCCGACCCCGCCCCAGATCGCGATGTTCGCCACCGACCCGAAGATCTCGGGGTCGCCGAAGAAGTCGGGCGCCGGCAGCCCGAGCGCCGACGCCGCGCCGTGCACCGGGCTGAGGCTGGGGAGATAGAGGAAGCCCCACAGCAGCGACGCGATCACCCCCGGCAGCGCGTAGGGCAGGAAGATCGCGATCCGCGAGAAGCGCGCGAAGCGGACGACGGGGGAGTCGAGCAGCAGCGCGAACAGGAGCGCGAGCCCGAGCATCACCGGGACCACGATGCCGCCGTAGATCGCCAGGCGAACGAGGCTGTTGAGGAACTCTGGGTCCGAGAGCGCGTCGCGGTAGTTCTCGAGCCCCACCCAGCCCTCGACCTGCGTGCCGATGAAGCCGCCCTCGACCTGCGCCCGCCGCAGGCTGAGGAAGATCGCGTAGCCGACCGGCAGGACGATGAAGAGCGTGAACAGCGTCCCCGCCGGGAGCAGGTAGAGGTACGGCGCCGCTCGCGGCACCCTGCGGCTGCGGCTGCGGCGTGTCAGCGCACCCATCGCGCCGGGCTCAGCCGCTGACCTCGAACCCGGACTTCTCCATGTCCTTCACCGTCGTCTGCTGCATCGTGTCGAGCGCGCCGGTGAACGGCTGCCGGCTGCGGATCGCCTTGCCGAACGCGTCCTTGTAGGACTGATAGGTCACGTTGACGTTCGGCCCCCAGGTGAAGCCGCGGGCGGTCTTGGAGATCTCGGCGGTGCGCGCAAAGAACTCACCGTCGTCGGGCAGGAACGCCGGCGGCTGGTCGAGCGCCGGTGCCGTCTGGCCGTCGGTCGAGGCCGGATAGACGTTGGAGATGCTGATCAGGCCCTCGACCGCCTCCGCGTCCGTGTTCAGCCAGGCGGCGAACTCCGTGGCCTCGGCCGGGTGCTCGGACTTCTTCATCACCGCGGTCGAGGAGCCGCCCCAGTAGCCGACGGCGGTGTCGCCCTCGCTCCACTGCGGCAGCGGCGCCATCGCCCACTTGCCCTTGGTCTTGGGCGCGATGCCCTCGAGCACCGCCGGGCCCCAGACGGCGGTCGGCCAGGTCAGCAGCGTGCCGTCGTTGAGGTGTTTGTTCCACTGCGGCGTGTACATCGCCTCGCCGAGGATCTTCTTGTCGGCGACCAGGCCGTCCCAGTAGTCGCCCACCTGCTTGGTCGCGTCGTCGGCGATGCCGACCTGCCACGACTTGCCGTCGATGTTCCACCACTGCCCGCCCGCCTGCTGGGCGAGCCCGGCGAACCAGCCCGGATCGTTGGCCGAGAAGGTGGTCAGGTAGCGCTTGGAGTCCGCGGAGCGCAGCTTGGCGGCGGTCGCGCCGAACTCCTGCCACGTCTTGGGCACCTCGAGCCCGAAGCGCTTGAAGAGGTCCTTGCGGTAGAGCAGCATCATCGGCGCCGTGTCCTGCGGGATGCCGTAGATCTTCTCGTCGAGCGTCACGAGCTTCCAGGTCGCGTCGGTGAACTCGCCCTTGATCGGCTCGACGCGCTTGGTGATGTCGGCGACGGCGTCGGAGAGCAGCAGCGACGGCAGCGCCTGGTACTCGGCCTGCGCGACGTCGGGCGGGTTGCCGGCCTTGTTGGCCGAGATGAGCTTGGTGACGAGGTCGTCGCCCTGCGCCGGCTGGCTCACCTTGACCTGGATGTCGGGATGCGAGTCGTTCCAGCGCTTCACGACCTGCTTGATGTTCGGCGCCCAGGCCCAGAACGACAGCGTCACCGGCCCCTTGGACGACTGCGCGCCGGTCCCCCCGGAGCTGTCGCCGGAGTCGTCGCCGCCGCATCCCGCGATCAGTGTCAGCGCGAGCAGAACCGCCGCTGCTCGCCGCGCAGTCGAACCCATCGTCTCCCCCTCGATCCTTGCTTCTGTGACCGCTCACAGGCAAGCGCACATCTGACCCGATGTCAAGCGAAAACCGAGCTTGACGCGTTCGGTACTGTGACCGCTCCCAGTCTTTGGGCGGAATATGAGCCGACCTCCCTCACCCGCGACGGCGGCGACCTCGACCGACGGATGGCCGGCCCGGCTGCGGACGCTCGCCTACGGTGGCGACTACAACCCGGAGCAGTGGCCGGAGTCGGTCTGGGAGGAGGACGTCCGCCTGATGCGCGAGGCCGGGGTGACGATGGTCACCGTCGGCGTCTTCTCGTGGGCGCTGCTCGAGCCGGCGGAGGGCTCATACGAGTTCGGCTGGCTGGACCGCGTGCTCGACGGCCTGCACGACGCGGGCATCCTCGTCGACCTCGCGACACCGACCGCCGCGCCGCCCCCGTGGTTCTCGCGCGCCTATCCGTTTTCGCTACCGGTCACGCGCGACGGCCAGGTGCTCGGCATCGGCGCGCGCGAGTCGTTCTGCCCGAGCTCGCCGGACTACCGGCGCGCGGCGGAGCGGATCGCCGACGCGCTCGGCGAGCGCTACGGCGAGCACCCGGCGCTCGCGCTCTGGCACGTGCACAACGAGTACGGCTCGCACGTCGGCCCCTGCTACTGCGAGCGCAGCGCCGAGGCGTTCCGGGCCTGGCTGCGCGAGCGCTACGGGAGGCTGAGCGCGCTCAACGACGCCTGGGGCACGACGTTCTGGGGCCAGCGCTACCACGCGTGGGGCGAGATCACGGCCCCGGTGCGCGCCCCGATGCCGGTCAATCCCGCGCAGCAGCTCGATTTCATGCGCTTCTCGTCGGCCGCCTACCTCGAGTGCTTCCGGCGCGAGCGCGACGTCCTGCGCGCCCGCACCCCGGACGTCCCGATCACGACGAACTTCATGGCCACCAGCGGCCGGCACATGGACTATTGGTCGTGGGCGGCCGAGGTCGACGTCGTGACCAACAACCACTACCTGATCGCCGAGGACCCCGACAACCACGTCGACCTCGCGATGACCGCCGATCTCACGCGCGGCCTCGCAGCACGGAGGCCGTGGCTGCTGCTCGAGCACTCGACGGGCGCCGTCAACTGGCAGCGCCGCAACCTCGCCAAGGCGCCGGGCGAGATGCGCCGCAACTCCCTGGCGCACATCGGGCGCGGCGCCGACGGCGCGATGTTCTTCCAGTGGCGCGCCTCGCGCTTCGGCGCGGAGAAGTTCCACTCCGCCATGCTGCCCCACGCCGGCACGGACAGCCGGCTCTGGCGCGAGGTCGTCGCGCTCGGCGCCGACGTCGAGGCGCTGGCCGAGGTCAAGGGCTCCGAGGTCCGCGCCGACGCCGCGATCGTGTGGGACTGGGAGGCGTGGTGGGCACTGGAGCTCGAGTTCCGCCCGACGAGCGACGTCAAGTACCTCGAGCGGATCCGGGCGTTCTACGGCGCGCTGTGGGAGGCCAAGGCCACCGCCGACTTCGTCGCTCCCACCGCGGCGCTCGACCGCTACCGGCTCGTCGTCGTCCCCAGCCTCTACGTGATATCCGCGGCCGTGGCCCGCAACCTCGCCGCCTACGTCGAGCGGGGCGGCCGGCTCGTCGTGTCCTTCTTCTCCGGCATCGCCGACGAGCACGACCGCGTCCCGCCCGGCCCGCATCCGGGCGCGCTGCGCGACCTGCTCGGGCTCACGATCGAGGAGTTCCACCCGCTCGCCGTCGGCGAGGAGGTGTCGCTCGAGGGAGGGCTGAGCGGCGACGTCTGGTCCGAGCGGGTGGTGCCCGGCGGCGCCGAGACCGTGCTGCGCTTCCTCGACGGGCCGGATGCGGGCGAGCCGGCGGTGACGCGCCACGTGCTGGGCCGCGGCACGGCGACCTACCTCGCCACGCGCCTGGGCCAGGACGCGCTGCGGACCGTGCTCGAGTCCGAGCTGGACGCCGCCGGCGCCGCGCGCGAGCGCGGGCTCCCCGCCGCGGTCGAGGCGGTGCGGCGCGAGCGCGACGGCCGCAGCTACCTCTTCCTGCTCAACCACGGGGACGCCGAGGTGCGGGTGGCGGCCGCCGGCCATGACCTGCTCGACGGCAGCGAGCACCGCGGCGAGGTGGTGCTCGCGCCCGGAGGGGTCCGCGTCCTGCGGGAGTAGGGTCGGCCCGGGCATGGGCTACGACCTGATCATCGTCGGCATGGGCTCGGGCGGCATGGTGGCCGCCGAGTTCGCCGCCACGCTCGACCTCGAAGTCTGCGTGATCGAGCGCGACCGCGTCGGCGGCGACTGCCTGTGGACCGGCTGCGTGCCCTCGAAGGCGCTGCTCGCCTCCGCGAAGCGCGCCCACCACATGCGGACCGCAGGCGAGCTCGGGATCGAGCCGGTCGAGCCGGTCATCGACACCGCGAGGGTGTTCGAGCGCGTCCGCGCCGTCCAGCGCTCGATCGCCGAGACCGACGACGACCCGGAGCGCTACCGCGCGATGGGCCTCGAGCTGCGCATCGGGCAGCCCGCGACGATCACCGGCCCGCACGCTGTGCGCGTGGGCGACGAGCAGCTGGAGGCCAAGCACATCCTCCTCTGCACGGGATCGCGGCCGGCCGAGCCGCCGATCGAGGGGCTCGCGGCGGCCGGCTACCTGAGCAGCGAGACCGTGTGGGAGCTCGAGCGCGCGCCCGCCTCGCTGATCGTGATCGGCGGCGGCCCGATCGCGGTCGAGCTGTCGCAGGCGTTCCGCCGCCTCGACACCACCGTGACGCTCCTGGAGCAGGGCGAGCGGATCCTGCCGCGCGACGAGCCCGAGCTCGTGGACCGGCTCGCCGCGCGGCTGCGCAGCGAGGGCGTCGTGCTGCGGACGGGCGCCGACGCGGCGCGCGTGACGATCGAGGACGGGCTGAAGGTCCTGCACGGGACCGAGGGCGGCGCGCCGGCGCGCTGGGCCGCCGAGGAGCTGCTGGTCGCCGCGGGCCGCCGCCCCAACGCCGAGGGGCTCGGGCTCGAGGCGCTCGGGATCGAGGTCACGCCGCGGGGCGTCGGGGTCGACGACCGTTCCCGCACGAGCGTCCCGTCGATCTACGCCGTCGGCGACCTCGCCGGCCGCCACCTCTTCACCCACTCGGCCGCCTCCGAGGGCGTGAAGGCGATCCGCGACATGGTCTTCCCCGGCAAGGGCCGCTTCGACTCGCTCGTGCCGTGGGCGACGTTCAGCGATCCCGAGCTCGCCCACGCCGGGCTGACGGTGGCCGAGGCGCGCGAGCGCCACGGCGACGACGTCGAGGTCTGGCGCATGGAGCTCGCGCACTCCGACCGGGCGCGCGCGGACGGCACCGAGGACGGCCTGATCGTCGTCGTCTGCGCGAAGCGCAAGATCGTCGGCGCGCACGTCCTCGCCCCCGCCGCGGGCGAACTGATCCAAGAGCTCGCGGGCGCGATCGAGCGCGGGATCAAGTTCTCCGACCTCGCGAGCCAGATCCACGTCTACCCGACGCTGTCGACCTCGATCGCCCAGCTCGCGGGCGAGGCCGCCTTCGAGGGCGCGCAGCGGTACAAATGGCTCGTCCGCCCATGAGCCGCGACTGGGTCACCTTCGACTGCTACGGGACGCTCGCCGACTGGCTGGGCGGGATGCGCAATGCGCTGACGCCGCACGTGGGCGCCGAGGTCGCCGAGCGGCTGCTGCACGCCTACCACGACCTCGAGGCCGACGTGCAGGCCCAGCGGCCGACGCCGTCGTATCGCGAGGTGCTGACCGAGACGCTGCGCCGCGCGACCACGCGCGAGGGCGTCGAGCTGCCGGCGGGCACCGAGACGGCCCTCGTCGACCACTGGCACGAGCTGCCGATCTTCGGTGACGTCGGGCCCGCGCTCAGCGAGCTGCGCGAGAACGGCTGGAGCCTCGCGATCCTCTCCAACTGCGACGACGACCTGCTCGCCACCACGCTCGAGCGCATGCCGGTCCCGTTCGACCTCACCGTCACCGCCGAGCAGGTCGGCTCCTACAAGCCCGACCCCGCCCACTGGCGCGCGTTCGGCGAGCGCACCGAGGGTGACCGCGGCCGCTGGGTCCACGCGGCGCAGTCGTGGTTCCACGACATCGTCACCGCCGCCGAGCTCGGCCTCCCGCGCGTCTGGGTCGACCGGCTGGACTCGGGCGAGGACGCGTCGCGCGCGAGCGTGCGGATCCGCGAGCTGAGCGAGCTGCCCGACGCGGTCGAGCGGGCGGCTACCGGGCGCTGACGACGCCGCCCAGGAACAGCTGGGTGGCGAACCGCGTCGCGCCCTCGACGTCGGTCGGGTCGCGCGCCACGAGCCGCTGGCCGAGGTCGAGCCCGACCGCGACCATCGCGCCCGCGCAGTACTCGACGTCGACCTCCGGCAGCTCCCCGCCCGCGATCCCCGCGCGCAGGTCCTCGGCGAGCTCGCCGATGCCGGCGGGCCCCTCGGACTCCTCGAACATCGCGCGGATCGCGCCGGCGTTGCGCGCCAGGAAGGCGGCGCGCCCGGCGTCCTCGACGATGAAGCCGAAGTAGGCGCGATAGGCGTCCTCGACGAACCCGCGCGGCGTGTGCGCGGCGCGGCGGGCCGCGCGCACGCGGCGCCGCGCCTCCTCCCCGACCTGATGCACGAGCGCCCGGAAGACGGCCTCCTTGTCGGGGAAGTAGTTGTAGAACGTGCCGGCGGCGAGGTCGGTGCGGCGCACGATGTGGCGCACGCTCGCCGCGCCGTAGCCGAGCTCGGCGAAGACGTCTTGCCCCGCGGACAGGATCGCGGCGCGGTTGGCGGCCTTCGTGCGCTCGCGGCGACCGCCGGCGAGCGCGGCGCCGGTCACGCCGCGACCGCCGCGGCGCGGCTCGCGCGCGCCTCGCCCGCCCTGCGCTCCTTCGCCAGGGCCACGAGGTAGTCGTCGAAGTCGATCTGCATCGTGTGGCGCTTGGAGGCGACGTAGCGCTTGAACATCGCGCGACGCTCGCGCTCCATGTCTGCCCGCAGCTCGGCCGGAGCGGGCAGCGCGTAGCGCCCCGCGAGGTAGTCGCCGACCCACGTCGACTGGTGCTCGGCGATCGGCATGATCGCCCCGAGCGGCTGCAGCAGCCCGATGAAGAAGACGTTCGGGATGTCGGGGTGGAAGGTGCGGCGGAACAGCGGCAGGTCGTTGTCCGGCGCGGAGATGAAGCCCTCGTCGAAGAACGGGAACGTGACCTTGTAGCCGGTGCAGTACACGACGACGTCGGCCTTGACCTCCGAGCCGTCGGTGAAGCGCACGCCGTCGCGGCTCAGCGACGCGAGGTTCGGCTTCGCAGTGATCGTGCCGTGCGCCATCCGCGAGAGGATGTCGTCCGAGACGGTCGGGTGGGCGTCGCCGAAGCGATGGTCGGGCTTGGGGAGCCCGTAGCGCTCCATGTCGCCCAGGTAGAGCTTGAGCATCCCCTGCACGACCTTGCGCCGGATCGCGAACGGGATCAGCGGCGAGGCGCCCATCTGGTCGATCGGCCGGCCGAACATGTACTTGGGGAGGATGTGCGCGCCGCGGCGGGCGGCGAGGTAGGTGTGCGAGGCGGCGAAGCTCGCCTCGACCGCGATGTCCATCGCCGAGTTGCCCATCCCCAGCACGACCACGGTCTTGTCCCGGAAGAACTCGGGGTCCTCGCCCTTGTAGTCGTGCGAGTGGATCTGCACGCCCTCGAAGTCGTCGGTGCCGGGGAACGCGGGCTCGGGCCAGCGTGCGTCCCAGTGGTGGCCGTTGGCGACCAGCAGCGCGTCGTAGCGATGCGTCTCCCCGTTCTCCAGCGAGATCTCCCAGACGCCGTCGGGCCGCCGCGAGGCGCGCTCGACGCCGGTCGCGAAGCGGATGCGGTCTCGCACGCCGAAGTGGTCGACGTAGGCGTCGAAGTACTCGGCGATGTGGGTGTGGTGCGGGAAGTCGGGATAGGACTTCGGCATCGGGAAGTCCGAGTACTCCATGCGCTCGCGCGAGGTGTTGATGTGCAGCGAGCGGTAGGCGGAGGACATCCCGTTCGCGTTCCCCCACACCCAGTTGCCGCCGATGCGGTCGGACTTCTCGTAGGCGGTGACGTCGTAGCCGACCGTCGCCAGCGCTTTGACGGCGGCGATGCCCGACGAGCCGGCGCCGATCACGCAGACGCTGGGGAGGGTGCTCATGGACCTGAGCCTACCGCAAAGGTGACACCTGTGTCACCTTTGCTGCGGTGGCACGATCCGGGCATGGCCGAGGAAGACCTGCGCGCGTCTGACGCCGAGCGCGAGCAGCTCGTGGACGCGCTGCGTGCCCATGCCGCGCAGGGACGGCTGACCACGGAGGAGCTCGAGGAGCGCTCCGCCGCCGCCTACACGGCGACGACCCGCGGCGAGCTCGTCGCGCTGCGCCGCGACCTGCCTGAGACGTCCGCTCCATCCGCGCCGTCGCCGCCTTCCCCCGAGGTCGTCGGCGAGCGGATCGGCGCCGTGCTCTCCAGCAGCCACCAGGCCGGCCACTGGCTCGTGCCCGAGCGCCTGCAGGTCAAGGCGGTGCTCGGCGATTGCAAGCTCGACCTGCGCCACGCCGAGGTCCCGCCCGAGGTGACGATCGAGGTCAAGGTCCGCCTCGGCGACGTGACGATCTACGTGCCCTCCGACGCGCGCGTCGAGCTGACGGGCCGCTCCATCCTCGGCGACAGGAAGGTCCGCGGGCAACCGGGCGCCGCCGGCGGGCCGGTGATCCGCGTCCGCGCCGACGTCATCCTCGGCGACCTCACGATCGACGTCGCGACGACGGGCGAGCGGCTGCTGAAGGCGCTCGGCCGCTAGCTGCGACGATCTGCCCATGGCGCACCGAGACGCGGTGGGGCCGGCGGAGCTGCTGCTCACTGCCACTGTCGCTCGCCGGTACTACCTGGACGGCGCGAACAAGAGCGACATCGCCGCCGAGCTCGACCTCAGCCGCTTCAAGGTCGCCCGCCTGCTCGAGCAGGCTCGCGCCAGCGGTCTCGTGCGGATCGAGGTCGACCACAGCGGGGACCTCGACCTCGACCTGTCGCTGGGCCTTCAAAAGGCGCACGGCCTGCGCCACTGCATCGTGCTGGACAGCCCCGAGGGCGACGACGAGCTGTTGCGCGCCGCCCTCGGCCGGGCCGCTGCACGACTGCTGACCGAGATCGTCCGTGCCGACGACGTTCTCGGGCTCGTGTGGGCGCGATCGCTGGTCGCGATGCGATCGTCACTCCAGCAGCTCGCTCCGTGCACGGTGGTGCAGCTCACGGGCGCACTGCTCCGCCCGGACGTCGACGAGAGCGCCATCGAGCTCGTGCGGGATCTCGCGAGCCTTTCCGGCGGGCCCGCCTTCTGCTTCTACGCGCCGATGATCGTCCCCGACGCGGCGACCGCCCGCGTGATGCGCACCCAGCCCGAGATCGCCCGCGCGCTCGACATGTCGCACCAGGTCACCAAGGCCGTGGTCGGGGTGGGGGCATGGGCGGCGGGCCTCTCGACGGTGGCCGACGCGCTGACGACGGCCGAGCGGCGCAAGAGCTACGAGCTCGGCGTCCGCGGCGAGATCGGTGGCGTCCAGTTCGATGCCGAGGGGCGGCCCATGGCCACCTCGCTGACGGATCGTCTCATCGGCATCGACGCACCGCGCCTGCGAGCCATCGACGACGTGATCGGCCTCGTCTACGGAGCCGAGAAGGCAGAGGCCGTGCGCGCTGCCATGCGGGGTGGCTTCGTCACGAGCCTCGTCACGCATGGCGCGATGGCTCGCGCGCTGCTCGAGCCCTGAACCGCTCGTCGCTCCGGGCGCGTGCGGATCGGTTTGACCGTGGCCGCCACGGGGCAGGCTCCAGCGGAACACATGAGCGCCCCTGTGCTCATATGAGCGGGAGGACTTCATGGCTGACTCACGACCCAGCGAACCAAGCGTCCTGACCGGCCGGCTCGGCGTGGCCGCCGCCGTCTCGGCGGTCGCTGCCGTGCTCTACGGATACGACACCGGGATCATCTCCGGCGCGCTGCTGCAGATCGAGGACGACTTCGACATCGGCAGCACCTGGAAGCAGCTCATCGCCGCGAGCATCCTGCTCGGCGCGATCATCGGCGCGCTCGCCTGCAGCCGGCTCTCCGAGGTCCGCGGCCGGCGCGGGACCATCCTCCTCATCGCGGTGGTCTTCGTCGTCGGGGCGATCGCCTGCGCGTTCGCGCCGGACAAGGTGACGCTCTCGCTCAGCCGGATCCTGCTCGGCTTCGCCGTCGGCGGCGGGACCCAGGTCGTCCCGATGTACGTCGCCGAGCTCGCTCCCGCCGCGGTGCGCGGCCGGCTCGTGCTCACCTTCCAGGTGGGGATCGGCGTCGGGATCGTGCTCTCGACGATCGTCGGAGCCACCGAGGCGCTCGACTGGCGCGTCGCGATCGGCATCGCGGCGTTCCCGGCGGCGGCGATGTTCCTGCTCATGCTGCGGCTCCCCGAGAGCCCGCGCTGGCTGGTCAAGCACGATGACCCCGACGAGGCCCGCGAGGTCCTCGGCAGGCTCCGTCCCGACGGCGACGACGTCGACGCCGAGGTCCAGGAGATCATCGACGTCGAGAAGGAGGAGCGCGAGGCGTCGACCAGTGGCTGGGACGGCCTGCGCAAGCCGTGGGTCCGCCCCGCGCTGATCGTCGGGTGCGGGATCGCGATCTTCACCCAGCTCTCGGGGATCGAGATGATCATCTACTACGCCCCCACGATCCTCACCGACAACGGCTTCTCCGATACCGCCGCATTGCGCGTGAGCGTGGCGCTGGGCGTCACCTACCTCGTGATGATGATCGTCGGGCTCTCGATCGTGGACCGCGTCGGGCGCCGGCGCCTCAGCATGATCATGATCCCGGGAGCCGCCCTGAGCCTGATCGCCCTCGGCGCGATCTTCGTCTTCGACTTCGACGGCAAGAGCACGACCGGGCTGATCATCGCCTGCCTCATCGTCTTCATGTTCTTCAACGCCGGCGGGCTGCAGCTCATGGGCTGGCTCACCGGCTCGGAGATCTACCCGCTCGCCGTCCGCTCGGCGGGGACGAGCGCGCAGTCCGCGACCCTGTGGAGCACCAACCTGCTGATCACGCTCACGCTGCTGACGATGATCGAGGGGATCGGCGTGGGCGAGACGTTCTGGGTCTACGCGGGCTTCAACGTCGCCGCGTTCGTGTTCGTCTACCTGCGGATGCCGGAGCTCACCGGCCGCAGCCTCGAGCAGATCGAGGGATCGCTGGCGCGTGGCAACTTCCGCCCCAAGGACTTCGAGCGCCGGACGGAAGCGAAGGCGCCGGCCGAGGCGGTCGCCTGAACGCTCCCTAGGATGACCGCGATGGCGGTCGATCCCGAAGCGGCGGAGGTCAAGGCCTCCGGCGGCGTGGTGTGGCGGCGCGGCGACGACGGCGTCGAGATCGTGATCGTGCACCGTCCGCGCTACGACGACTGGTCGCTGCCCAAGGGCAAGCTCGACAAGGGCGAGAGCTGGGAGGACGCCGCGCTGCGCGAGGTCGAGGAGGAGGTCGGGCTGAGATGCCGCCTGGGCCCCGAGCTCGAGCCGACTTCGTATGCGGACCGCAAGGGCCGCAGCAAGGTCGTCCGCTACTGGCTGATGGAGCCCAAGCGCGACGCGAAGTTCAAGCCCAACGACGAGGTCGACGCGATCCGCTGGCTGTCGCCCGAGGACGCCGAGGCCACGGTCTCCTATCCCCATGACGCCGAGCTCGTCCGCGAGGCGGCCGGGCGCCTCGAATGAACCGCGAGCGCTTCCCCGGCCTCGCGGCGTCGAGCTGGGCGCGGCTCGACGGGCCCGCCGGCACCCAGATGGTCGACGCGGCGATCGAGGCGACGGACGCCTGGATGCGCTCGGGCCGCGGCGCCAACCAGGGCGGCGCCTTCGCGGCCGCGCACGCGACCGACGAGCTGGTCGCGTCCGCGCGAGCGAGCGCCGGCGCGCTGCTGGGGGCGCCGCCCGCGGAGATCGTCTTCGGCTTCAGCATGACCGCGCTGACGATGGCCTTCGCCGGCGCGGTCGGGCGCACGCTCGAGCCCGGCGACGAGATCGTCTGCACGCGCCTGGACCACGACGCCAACGTCCGGCCCTGGATGATCCACGCCGAGCGCAACGGCGCCACCGTGCGCTTCGCCGAGCCCGACCGCGACACGCTCGAGCTGCCCGCGAGCGCGGTCGAGGCCGTGCTCTCCGAGCGCACGCGCTGGGTCGCGGTCACCCACGCCTCCAACGCCGTCGGCACGATCCCCGACCTCCCCGGGATCGTCTCGGCCGCCCACCGCGCCGGCGCGCGTGTCTACGTCGATGCCGTCGCCGCCGCTCCGCACCGCCGGCTCGACGTCGCCGCGCTCGGCTGCGACGCGCTGGTCTGCTCGGCCTACAAGTGGTTCGGGCCGCACATCGGCGTCCAGTGGGCACGCCCCGAGCTGCTCGCGGAGCTGGCGCCCGACAAGCTCCGGCCCTCCCCCGACAGCGCTCCCGACCGCTGGGAGAACGGGACGCTGCCGTTCGAGGCGCTGGCCGGCGTCGCGGCGGCCGTGGACTACACGCGCGGCATGGACTGGGCCGCGGTGCGCGCGCATGAGAACACCCTGCTGGCCGCCGCGCTCGCGGGCCTCGACGCGATCCCGGGCGTCACCGTCCACGGCCGCGCGCGCGACCGCATCGCGACCGTGATGTTCACCGTCGACGGCCACACCTCCGCGCAGGCCGCAGCCGCGCTGGCCGAGCACGAGGTCGCCGTCTGGCACGGCAACTACTACGCCTGGGAGCTCGAGCGCTTCCTCGGCCTCGACCCGGACGGCGCCGTCCGGGTCGGCTTCGTCCACTACAACGACGAGGACGACCTCGAGCGCCTGCTCGCCGCGGTTCGCGCGGTGGCCTGAACTGAATTGGTACGATCGTACCAGTTATGTGGTACACTAGTACCAGTTCAACCATAAGGAGCTCGACATGGCCTGGGTCATGCTCGCGCTCGCGGGGCTCTTCGAGACGGGCTTCGCGATCGCGCTCAAGTACAGCGACAACTTCTCCAAGCCCGTCCCCAGCGTGCTCTTCGTGATCTTCGCGGTGGCGAGCTTCTCCCTGCTCGCCGCGGCGCTGAAGCACCTCCCGATCGGGACCGCCTACGCGGTCTGGACCGGGATCGGCGCGGCCGGAACGGCGCTCGCGGGCATCGCGTTCCTCGGCGAGCCGGCCGCGGCACTGCGGCTCGTCGCGATCGGCCTGATCGTCGCGGGCGTCGTCGCCCTGCAGGCGGCCGGTGCCCACTGAGCGCGGGGAGCGCCGCCGCGGCGCGCTCCTCGAGGCCGCCGCGGCGCTGCTCGAGGAGGAGGGCTTCGCGGCCGTGACGCACCGCGCGGTCGCCGCGCGCGCCGGGCTGCCGCTCGCATCGACGACCTACTACTTCGCCTCCCGCGAGCAGTTGGTGGAGGAGGCGGTGCATCACAGCGCCGACCGCTACATCGGCGCCGCGCGCGCCCGTGCCGCCGGGGTCGGGCCCGCCGATGCGCCGCCCGAGCGCCTGGCGGCGGCGATCGTCGACCTCGTGGCCGGTGACGCCGACGAGGCGCAGCTGCTGACGATCTACGAGCGCTACATCCAGGCGGGCCGGCATCCGGGCCTGCGCGCGCACGTGACCGCCTGGACCGACGAGCTCGTGACGCTCGTGGCCGACGTGCTGGCCCGCACCGGCCGCGAGGCGGATCGCGCCCGCGCACGCCGCCTCGTCGCGCTCGCCGACGGCCTGCTGATCAGCGGGCTCGTCGCGGGCGACGGGCGCGCGACCGAGCGGGCGCGCGAGGCGCTCGCGGAGGCGCTGGCGGACGGCTAGCGCGTAGCTGGCTGATTCCGCGGCTTGGAAGCGGATCGTCGATGCCCAGCGAACGTCAACGGCGGCTGGGTAGGAATGGGTGCGAAGCGGCCCGGCGGCCACGAGTGTCACCTCGATGGCGGTATGCGCCATCGAGACGACACTCGTCGACGAATGTCATCTCAACCCCCGTATGCGTACTCGAGGTGACATTCGTCGCCTCGCGGCGGCTCGCTCCCGCCTCCTACCCAGCCGCCGTTGACGTTCGACCGCTCCGCGGGACCGCGAAATCAGTCATCTAGCGGTCGCGCCGGTCGGGCGCGCCCGGGTCCACGAGGCCGCCGCCGCGGCGGCGGCGGATGACGTACATGATCAGCACCGAGAAGACGAGCGCGCCGAGGAAGCCCGGTGCGGCGCGGCCGCCCGTGACCGCGTAGAAGACGATGCCGGCGAGGAAGGAGCCGGCGAGGCCGACGGCCATCGTCTGCGGGATCGACAGCGGGTCCTTCCCGGGCAGCGCGAGGCGCGCGAAGGCGCCGACGACGAGGCCCAGGAGGGCCAGCACGAGGAGGTAGACGATCAGGCTCATGCCGCGAGCCTACCGGCGAGTGGCGGGTGTGGAGCTCAGCCGGCACCCCTCCACTTGCGCTCGAACGGCAGGCGCCAGTGCCGCGGAGCGATCAGGGCGTCGATCTCGTCGGGCCCCCAGGACTCCCGGGCGTAGGGCCGCAGCGGCGAGGGTTGCTCGAGCAGCTGCGCCGAGATCTCCCACAGCCGCTCGACGCCCTCGGCGGTCGTGAACAGGGTGCGATCGCCGATCATGGCGTCATAGATCAGCCGCTCGTACGCCTCCAGCGCGTCCTTGTGCCCCGGGGTCTCGCCGAGCGAGAACTGCATGCTCGCCTTCTCGAGGTGCATCCCTCGTCCGGGACGCTTGCCGTAGAACGAGAGCGAGAGCCGCGGCGTGTCGGCGAGGTCGAAGGTCAGGTGGTCCGGGCCGGCGCCGCCGATGCCTGAATCGGGCGGGAACATCGACTTGGGCGGCTCACGGAAGGCGATGCTGATCACGCGAGCGCTCTCGGCCATGCACTTGCCGGTGCGGAGGAAGAACGGGACCCCGGCCCAGCGCCAGTTGTCCACCTGCACGCGCGCGGCGATGAACGTCTCCACGTCCGAGTCCGGCGCGACGCCCTCCTCGTCGCGGTAGCCCTCGTACTGCCCGCGCACCACGTCGTCGGGCTCGATCGGCAGCAGCGAGCGGAAGACCTTGACCTTCTCGTCCACGAGCGCGCGCGGCTCGAGCGACGACGGCGCCTCCATCGCCACCACTGCGAGCACCTGCAGCAGGTGCGTGACGATCATGTCGCGGTAGGCGCCCGTCGCTTCGTAGAAGTCGCCGCGCGTGCCGATCGAGAGCGTCTCGGGCACGTCGATCTGCACGTGGTCGATGTGCTCGCGGTTCCACAGCGGCTCGAGAAAGCCGTTGGCGAACCGCAGGGCCAGCATGTTGAGCGCCGCTTCCTTGCCCAGGAAGTGGTCGATCCTGAAGATCTGATCCTCGGCGAACACCTCGTGCACCGTCGCGTTGAGCTCACGGGCCGAGTCCAGATCCGTGCCGAACGGCTTCTCCATCACCACCCGTGCCCGGTCGGTGAGCCCAGCGTCGCCGAGCGTGCGGACGATCGGGCCCGCGGCGGACGGCGGGACCGAGAGGTAGTACAGGCGACGCGCCTCGCCTCCGATCGCCTCTTCCGCACGCGCGACACCGGCGGCCAGCTCCTCGGCCTTGGACGGGACGTAGCTGAGCCGCTCGCTGAACGCCTGCCAGTTGTCGTCGACGTCCATGCGGCAGAACTCGCCGAGCGCGTCCCGGACGTGCTTCCGGAAGCCGTCGTCGTCGAGCTCGTCCAGCGAGGCGCCGACGATCCGGTAGTCGTCGGGCAGCAGCCCGACCTGCTCGAGGTGGAAGAGGCCGGGGATCAGCTTGCGGCGCGCGAGGTCACCCGTGGCTCCGAACAGCACGAGCACGAAGGGGTCGGGCTTCGGCAGCTCCTGGGCCCGCTCGCTGGCAGCGTCGGGGGAGCTAACGGCCATCGCGGTGACCTCCTGAGGCTTGGACGGAATAAGGGAACGCCTCCGAGCGGTTCTGGAAGGAGATGATGCGCGGGTTCTGGATCACGCCCTCGCGGATCTCGATAGCTCGCTCGATCGTCGCGTTCGCGCCCCAGGCCGCCGGCCCGGACATCACCACCGGCAGGTAAGGCAGCAGCGCCTCGCTGTTCTCCCACGTCGCCGAGTTCCACAGAAACGACGGGCTGTGGTCCACCGCGTAGTAGTGCAGGCCGTCGCCGACGCCGAACATCGGCTCGGCGAACGTCGTCGGCCGCGCCCATTCGAAGCCCATGCCCTCGTCGCAGGAGACGTCCACGAACAGCGACCCGCGCGCGAAGCGCGCGAGGTCGTCGTCGGTCACGAAGACGAGCGGGTTGTCGGTGTCCTGGAGGATGCAGTTGACGACGACGTCGTGCTCCGACAGCCGCTCGGCCAGCGGCTCACCCGGCTTGAAGCGGCGCATCGTCACCGACGCGAAGGGCGAGGCGACCGCGGACGTCGGGCGCTGGGTCAGCACCGTCACGTCGCTGATACCGAGCGCCGACAGCGCGCGCACCGCCCCGCGCGCGGTGGCGCCGAAGCTGATCACCGCACCCCGCAGGCGGCGGCCGTAGTCGCCGGTCGAGCCCACCAGCTGGAGCGCGTGCATGACCGAGCAGTAGCCAGCGAGCTCGTTGTTCTTGTGGAACACGTGGACGCTGAAGTTGCCCGCCTTGGTCCAGTGGTTCATCGCCTCGAAGGCGATCAGCGTGAGCCCGCGCTCGATTGCGAGCTGCGTCATGCGGGCGTCCTGCACGCAGTGCGGCCAGCCCCACACGACCTGGCCGGCGCGCAGGGTCTCGAGGTCGTCCGCCAGCGGCTTGGGCAGGATGAGGAGGTCGCACTCGGCGAGCAGCTCGTCGCGCGTGCGCAGGCCGGCGACGAGCGGCTCCAGGTGGTCGTCGGAGAAGCCGAAGCGCTCGCCGTAGCCGCGCTCGAGGAACAGCTGCCGGCGCACGACGGGGTCGATCCGCTCGAGGTGCGCAGGGTGGATCGCCAGCCGGCGCTCGTCCTGCTTCAGGGACGTCGCGACGACGCCGGCGCTGAGGAGGTCCACGGCCGACGAGTCTAGGCTGCCGGGCATGGACGAGCGCGCGATCGACCTGAGCCCGATCGGGACGGTCGAATCCCCCCTGACCGACCGGGCGACGGCGCCGAAGCAGGGCGACGAGGGCGCGCCGGAGGCGTGGCTGGTGCTGCGCCCGGAGGTGGCCGAGGGCCTCGACGGCATCCGGCCGGGCGACGAGATGATCGTCCTCACGTGGCTCGACCGCGCGCGGCGCGACGTGCTGCGGGTCCATCCGCGGGGCGAACTCGCACGACGCGAGCAGGGCGTCTTCAACACCCGCTCGCCGGATCGCCCCAACCCGATCGGCCTGCACGTGGTGGAGGTCGTCTCGATCGACGGTGCCCGCGTGCGCGTGCGCAACCTCGAGGCGCTCGACGCGACGCCGATCCTCGACCTCAAGCCGGTGCTCCGCCGCATCGAGGAGCGCTGACCGTTCACAGGCTCGCAACCTCGCGTTGACGGCCTGGTGACATGGCGGAGCAAGAATTTCGCTGCAATTTGCGACATGTTGCCGCCGCTCTACGCCCACCGGCTCGGCCGCGCGTACGGACCGGACTCCTCCGCGGCGGCGCTGTCCGGCGCGCTGGCCGCCGGGGTCGACGGCCTCGAGACCGACGTCTGCCTGACCGCGGACGGCGCGCTTGTGCTGCTCCACGATCCCTACCTGCCGCTGGGCACCGACCTCGAGGGCTTCGCGCACGAGCGCACGGCGCGCGAGCTACGGGGAGCGCGGCTGCGGGACCGCGACGGCCGACCGACCGCCGAGGCCCCGCTGTTCCTCGACGACCTGCTCGCGACGGCGCCCGCAGGCATCGTCCTCCAGCTCGAGGTCAAGGCCCACGCGGACCCGGCGCTCGCGGTGCGCACCGTCGACGCGCTGGCGGCCCGGCTGCGCGGCCGCACGCGCGGGCGGCGGTTCGAGGTGCTCTCCTTCGAGGCGGCGACGTGCGCGCGGGCGGCGCGGCTCGGATGCCCGGCGCGGCTGGTGGTGTGGGCCGACTACGCCCCGGCCGCGCTCGTGCGCTGGGCGCGACGCTCCGGGGTCGGCGGGGTGTGCGTGGAGCACTTCCTGCTCTCACCGGCGCTGATGGCGGCGCTCCGGCACGGCGGGTTGAGCGTTACGACGGGCACGCTGAACGAGCGCGCGCTGCTCGATCGCGTCGTCCCGCTGCGGCCCGACGCGGTGACAAGCGATCGCCCGCACGCGCTGCGCGACGCTCCGAGCGTCGCCGCGCTCGCCGCTTGATCAGGCCCCGGGCCGCTCGAGCGTCCCGATGATGCGCGGGTGCCCGTCGATCGTCGGCGCGTCGTGGATCGTCAGGCTCGCGAAGCCCGCGAGCGTGGCGAGGGCGCCGAGCCCGCCGGCGCCGAACCCCCAGTAGACGAAGTCGTCGCCCGAGTAGACGTCGCTGGGCTGCTGGACCTGGATGTGGCGCCCGGCCGACCCGTTGTCGCCGGCGATCCCGTAGGTCTCGAGCAGCATGCGCCCGCCGGGCGTGAGCAGGCCGCCGAGGATGCGCAGCAAGCCGAGCGGGTTCTCGACGCGGTGCAGGATCCCGAAGCACAGGACCAGGTCGAAGCGCTCGTCGGAGTCCGCCAGCTCGAGCGCGTCGCCGCGCACGTACTCGACGCGCGAGTCCAGCAGCTCCGCGATCGCGCGGAAGCCCGCGCCGGGCTCGAGCTCGATCCCCCAGCGTGCCCTGACCCAGTCGACGTACTGCTCGCTGTCGACCGCCACGACCCGCTCCGCGCCGCGGTGCTCGGCCAGGAAGGCGTAGAAGCCGTCGAACGTCCCGACGTCGAGCACGCGCAAGCCCTCGAACGACGCGGGCAAGAACGGCACGCGGTAGCGGTGGTCGCGCGCCACGCCGGGCGTGTAGTGATCGCGCTCGGCGTTGAGCGCGAAGGTGTGGAACCACAGCGGCACCTGCGCGAGAACGCGCTCGGCGTCCTCGGCAGCGGCGCCGATCGGCAGCGCGTCGGCGACCGCGCGCTCGGCATCGGTGAGCGCGGGGATCTCGGTGAAGGGCTCCCGAGTCAATTCGTGACCCCCTGCCCCGAGCCGAAGCCCGCCTTCTGCGGCGGGTCGGCGCCCAGCTCCGCGCTGCCGGCGCGCTCGGACGCCCCGACGCTCAGCGCCTCGCGCGGATCCCCGACGGGGAGGTCTCGGAGGTAGCGGTCGACCACGCGGGCGCACTGGCGGCCCTCGTTGATCGCCCACACGATCAGGGATTGCCCGCGGCGGGCGTCCCCGGCGGCGAAGACGCCCTCGGCCGAGGTCGCGTAGGCGCCGGCCTTGGCGTTGCCGCGCTGGTCCTTCTCGACGTCAAGCTGCTCGAGCACGAGCGGCTCGGGGGACAGGAAGCCCATCGCGAGCAGCACGAGCTCGGCGGGGTGCGTGGCCTCGGTGCCCTCGATCGCGTCGAACGGCGGCGTGCCCGCGTTCTCGACCCAGTGGATCCGCTCGACGTGGCCGCTCGAGCCCGTCAGCTTGGTCGTCGAGATCGCGAAGTCCTGCTCGCCGCCCTCCTTGATCGCGTAGCTGCGGCGCAGCTTCACCGGCCAGCGCGGCCACGGCGTGAGGTCGTCGGGGCGCTTGGCGGGCGGCTCGCCGAGCAGCTCGATCTGGGTCACCGACGCGGCGCCCTCGCGGTGCGAGTTGCCGACGCAGTCCGCCCCGGTGTCGCCGCCGCCGATCACGATCACGTGCTTGCCCGCCGCAGTGATCGGCGAGACGCCGTCGCCGTCGCTCGCGACCCAGCGGTTGCGCCCGTAGAGGTAGTCCATCGCGTAGTGCACGCCGTCGAGCTCGCGCCCCGGGACCGGGAGGTCGCGCGGCACGCGCGAGCCGGTCGCGATGACGACCGCGTCGTGGCGCTCGCGCAGCTCGTCGGCGCCGACGTCGACCCCGACGTCCACGCCGTACTCGAAGGTCACGCCCTCGGCCGCGAGCTGGTCCAGGCGCCGCTCGACGACCCACTTCTCGATCTTGAAGTCCGGCACGCCGAAGCGCACGAGCCCGCCGCCCGCCTCGTCGCGCTCGTAGACGGTCACCGTGTGACCGGCCCGGCGCAGCTGCTGGGCGGCGGCGAGGCCCGAGGGCCCGGCGCCGATGACCGCGACGCTGCGGCCGGTCTCGAACCCCGGCGGCCGCGGGACGACCCAGCCCTCCTCGAAGGCGCGGTTGACGATCGACACCTCGATGTCCTTGATCGTCACCGCGTCGCCCTCGCGGATCTCGAGCACGCAGGCGGCCTCGCACGGCGCCGGGCAGAGCTTGCCCGTGAACTCGGGGAAGTTGTTCGTCGCGTGCAGCTGGTCGATCGCCTCGCGCCAGCGGTCGCGGTAGACGAGGTCGTTCCAGTCCGGGATCAGGTTGCCGAGGGGGCAGCCGTTGTGGCAGAACGGCACGCCGCACTCCATGCAGCGCGCGCCCTGCTCCTGGAGCTGGGTCACCGGCGGGGTGATCACGAACTCGCGGAAGTCCGCCCTCCGCTCCTGCGGGTCGCGCTCCGCGTGGTCGACCCGCTCGATGCGCAGGAAGGCGCCGAGCTCGCCCACTACGCCGCCACCTTCTCGGGCTCCGCGGCGGCCTCCGCCTCGGCCAGCTCGCGCAGCGCGCGCTTGTAGTCGTGCGGCATCACCTTGACGAACTGGTCCAGGGTCGCGTCCCACTCGCGCAGGATCCGCGCCGCCACCGCCGACTGCGTGCGCAGGTGGTGCTCCTCGACCAGGGCGTGCAGCTCGGAGACGTCGTCGTCGTCGAGCTCGTCGAAGCCCACCAGCTCCATGTTGCAGCGCCCCTCGAACGTGCCGTCGGGGTCGAGCACGTAGGCGACGCCGCCGCTCATGCCGGCCGCGAAGTTGCGCCCGGTCGGGCCGAGGATGACCGCGCGGCCGCCGGTCATGTACTCGCAGCCGTGGTCGCCGACGCCCTCCACGACCGCGGAGGCGCCGGAGTTGCGGACGGCGAAGCGCTCGCCGGCGAGGCCGCGGAAGAACGCGCGACCGGCGGTGGCGCCGTAGAGCACCGTGTTGCCGATGATGACGTTCTCCTCGGCGACGTAGGCGGCGTCGTCGGGCGGGCGCACGGCGAGCACGCCGCCGGAAAGGCCCTTGCCCGTGTAGTCGTTGGCGTCGCCGATCAGCGTCAGCTCGACCCCCGGCGCCAGCCAGCCGCCGAAGGACTGCCCGGCGGAGCCGCGCAGCGTGTAGCGGATCGTCTCCGGCGGCAGCCCGTCGGCCCCGTGGACCTCGGTGACGGCGCTCGAGAGGATGCCGCCGACGCAGCGGTTGACGTTGCGGACCGTGAACTCGCCGGTCACCGGCTTGCGGTGGTCGATGGCCTCCTTGGCGGCCTCGATCAGCGTCCAGTCGAGCGCCAGCGGCAGCGGCGAGTCCTGCGGGCGCAGGCGGCGCAGCGGGGTGCCCTCGGGGACCTCGGGCATCGTGAGGATGTGGGTGAGGTCGACGCCGCGCGCCTTCCAGTGGTCGATCGCGTCGTCGGCCTCGAGCAGGTCGGCGCGACCGGTCAGCTCCTCGAACGAGGCGATGCCGAGGCGGCGCATGATCTCGCGCACCTCCTCCGCCACGAAGAAGAAGAAGTTGACGACGTGCTCGGGCGTGCCCTTGAAGCGCTTGCGCAGCTCCGGGTCCTGCGTGGCGACGCCGACCGGGCACGTGTTGAGGTGGCAGGCGCGCATCATGATGCAGCCGGTAGCGATCAGCGGGGCGGTCGAGAAGCCCATCTCGTCGGCGCCCAGCAGCGCCGCCACGACGACGTCGCGGCCGGTCTTGAGCTGGCCGTCGGTCTGCACCCAGATGCGCGAGCGCAGGTCGTTGAGCACGAGCGTCTGCTGCGTCTCGGCGAGGCCGATCTCCCACGGGATGCCGGCGGACTGGATCGAGGACAGCGGCGAGGCGCCGGTGCCGCCGTCGTGGCCGGAGATCAGCACGTGGTCGGAGTTTGCCTTCGCCACGCCCGCGGCGACCGTGCCGACGCCGACCTCGCTCACGAGCTTGACCGAGATCCGCGCGCGCGGGTTCGCGCAGCGTAGGTCGTAGATCAACTGCTTGAGGTCCTCGATCGAGTAGATGTCGTGGTGCGGCGGCGGTGAGATCAGGCCGACGCCCGGCGTGGTGAAGCGGATCGAGCCGATGTACTGGTCGACCTTGTGGCCCGGGAGCTGGCCACCCTCGCCGGGCTTGGCGCCCTGGGCCATCTTGATCTGCAGCTCGTCCGCGTTGACGAGGTAGTTGATGTTGACCCCGAAGCGGCCGGAGGCGACCTGCTTGATCGCCGAGCGCCGCGAGTCGCCGTTGGCGTCGCGCGTGTAGCGGACCGGGTCCTCCCCGCCCTCGCCGGTGTTCGAGCGCCCGCCGAGCCGGTTCATGGCGATCGCGAGCGTCTCGTGCGCCTCGCGGGAGAGCGAGCCGAGCGACATCGCGCCGGTCGAGAAGTGCTTGACGATCTCCTTCGCCGGCTCGATCGCGTCCAACGGCAGCCATTCGTCCTCGGGCAGTTGCTTGAAGCGCAGCAGCCCGCGCAGCGTCGCGCGCTTGGCGGCGTCCTCGTCCATCAGCCGCGAGTACTCCTCGAACGTCTCGGCCCCGCCGTGGCGCACGGCGTGCTGCAGCAGCGAGATCGACTCCGGGTTCCACATGTGGTGCTCGCCCTCGCGCCGCCAGGCGTAGATGCCGCCGACGGGCAGCAGGTCCTCGTGCGTGCGCGGGTATGCGCGCGCGTGGCGATCGAGCGTCTCGCGCGCGAGCACGTCGATGCCGATGCCGCCGATCCGCGACGCTGTGCCGGGGAAGTGCTGGTCGATCAGCTCGGTGGCGAGGCCGACGGCCTCGAAGATCTGCGCGCCCGTGTAGGACTGGATTGTCGAGATCCCCATCTTCGAGATCGTCTTGAGCAGGCCCTTGGCGATGCCCTTGACCATGCGCTGCTCGGCCTCGTCGGGCGTCATGTCCTCGGGCAGGCGGCCGTCGGCGTGCAGCTCAGCGAGCGACTCGAACATCAGGTACGGGTTGATCGCCGACGCGCCGTAGCCGATCAGCGTCGCGAAGTGGTGGACCTCGCGCGGCTCGCCGGACTCGAGCACGAGACCCGCCTGCAGGCGCGTCCCCGCGCGCACGAGGTGGTGGTGCACGGAGGCGACCGCCAGCAGCGACGGGATCGGCACCCGCTCGGGGCCGACGTTGCGGTCGGAGAGGATGAGGATGTTGACGCCGCGCGCGATCGACTCGGAGGCCTCCGCGCAGATGCGCTCGACGGCGTGGGCGAGCCCGTCCGGGCCGGCGCCGGTGGGCCAGGTGATGTCGAGCGTGTGCGCCTCGAAGACCGCGGAGTCGACCTGGCGCAGCTTTTCGAGCTCGGGCGAGCGCAGGATCGGCGTCTGCATCGACAGCTGGTGCGCGTGCTCGGGCGTCTCGTCGAACAGGTTGCGCTCGGAGCCGACGCCCGAGGCGACGCTCATGACCACCGACTCGCGGATCGGGTCGATCGGCGGGTTGGTGACCTGCGCGAACAGCTGCTTGAAGTAGGAGAACAGCGCCGGCTGGCGATCCGAGAGCACGGCCAGCGCGAGGTCGTTGCCCATCGAGCCGATCGGCTCGGCGGCGCCCGCCGCGGTCGGGGTCAGCAGCACCCGCAGGTCCTCCTGCGTGTAGCCGAACGCGAGCTGGCGGTTGCGGACCGTCTCGGTGCGCGGCACGCGCGGGTCGCGGTCGGGCAGGTCGGCGAGGTGGACGACGCCCTGCTCGTACCAGTCCCCGTAGGGCTGGGCGGTGGCGACCGACCGCTTGACCTCCTCGTCGGCGACGATCCGGCCCTCCTCGAGGTCGACGAGGAACAGCTTTCCGGGCTGCAGACGGCCCTTGCGCACGATGTTCGAGGCCGGCTCGTCCATCACGCCGGTCTCGGAGCCCAGGACGACCCAGCCGTCCTTGGTCTCGAGCCAGCGCCCAGGGCGCAGGCCGTTGCGATCGAGCGTGGCGCCGATCACGCGGCCGTCGGTGAAGGCGACCGCCGCGGGGCCGTCCCACGGCTCCATCAGGCAGGCGTGGAAGGCGTAGAAGCCCTTGAGGTCCTCAGGCAGGTCGTCGCGGCCCTCATAGGCCTCCGGGACCATCATCATCACCGCGTGCGGCAGCGAGCGGCCCGCGAGCACGAGCAGCTCGAGCACGTTGTCGAACGTCGCGGAGTCCGAGCCGCCGGGACGCACGGTCGGCAGCAGCTTCTCGAGGTCGCCCTCGTCGAACAGCTTCGAGGCGAGCTGGGACTCGCGCGCCCGCATCCAGTTGACGTTGCCGCGCAGCGTGTTGATCTCGCCGTTGTGGGCGATGTAGCGGTACGGGTGGGCCAGCTCCCAGCTCGGGAACGTGTTGGTCGAGAAGCGCGAGTGCACCAACGCGAGCGCGCTCTTGGCGCGCGGGTCCTGCAGGTCCGGGTAGTAGCCGAGCAGCTGCGGGGCCGTGAGCATGCCCTTGTAGACGACCGTGCGGCTCGAGAACGAGGGCACGACGAGGTCGGGGCCGGCGGCGAGCTCGGCCACGCGCCGGATCACGTAGAGGCGGCGCTCGAAGGCGTCCTGGTCCTCCAGGCAGTCCGGCGTGCCCGCCGCCACCACGAGCTGCTTGATGTACGGGGCGAAGTAGTTGGCGGTTATGCCGACGTAGTCCTTGTCGACCGGCACGTCGCGCCAGCCGACGACCGTCTGGCCCTCGGCCTCGACCGTGCCGGCCAGCAGCGCCTCGAGCTCGGCGCGGCGCTCCTCCTCCTGCGGCAGGAAGCAGACCGCGACGCCGTAGCGCCCCGGAAGCGGCAGATCGCTGCCGATGACTGCACGCAGCAGCTCGTCGGGCAGCTGGAGCAGCATCCCGGCGCCGTCACCGGTGTTCGGGTCGGCGCCCGCGGCCCCGCGGTGCTCAAGGTTCTCGAGTGCCACGACGGCGCGCTGCACGGTCTCATGGCAGGGATCGCCGCTGAGCCGGGCGACCATGGCGACGCCACAGGCGTCGTGCTCGTAGCTGGGGTCGTATAGACCGACCGGCTGTGTCGGTCTCGCGGTGCGGCGGTGCATAGGCGTGCTCCCGGTGCGCGGGCGGGGGCCCTGAGGCTGAGCGCGGAAAGGTAGCAACCGCGCAAGCGGCTGAATATGGACAGCTGTACAAATCGCCGCTCGAGCCGGGAGGGCGCGTAACGTGGAGCGTGGCAAGCGCGTGACCCATCACCACGGCCATCACCACGGAGTCTCGCCCGCCGCCGACCGCGGGAAGCTGCAGCTCGCGCTCGGGCTGATCCTCGGGTTCATGGTCGTCGAGGTCGTGGCGGGCGTGCTGGCGAACTCGCTCGCACTGCTCTCCGACGCCGCCCACATGCTCACCGACGCCGGGGCGATCGGGCTCGCGCTCGTCGCCCTGGGGCTGGCGGCGCGGCCGCCGAGCGGGCGCTTCACCTTCGGGCTCGGGCGGGCGGAGATCCTGAGCGCGCAGGTCAACGGCGCGGCGCTGCTGGTGCTGGCCGGCATCATCGGCTTCGAGGCCGTGCGCCGGCTCGGCGATCCGCCCGACGTCGAGGGTGGGGTCGTCGTCGCGATCGGCCTGCTGGGCGCGCTGGTCAACGTCGGGGCCGCCTGGGCGCTCGCGAGGGCGGAGCGGCGCTCGCTCAACGTCGAGGGCGCGCGCGCCCACGTGATGGCCGACCTCTACGCGTCCCTCGGCGCGGCGATCGCGGGCGGGATCATCCTGGGGACCGGCTTCCGCGAGGCCGACCCCTTGGCCGCGCTGCTGGTTTCGGCGCTGATGCTGCGCACCGCCTGGAGCCTGCTGCGCGAGAGCGGGTTGGTCCTGCTCGAGGGCACCCCACGCAATCTCGACGCCGACGCCGTCGGCCGCGCACTGGCCGGCCACCCGGGCGTGGTCGAGGTGCATGACCTGCACGTGTGGGAGGTGACCTCGGGGTTCCCAGCACTGGCCGCGCACGTGATGGTCGCGCCCGGGGACGACTGCCACGGCATCCGCCGCGAGCTCGAGCAGTTGCTCGGCGAGGACTTCGCGATCGCGCACACGACGCTGCAGGTGGAGCACGAGCGGGCGGAGGCGCTGTTGGAGATCGAGCCGGGAGGGCAAGCTCCGGGCGGGTGAGCGATTCGCCCCTCCGAAGGCGCCGAAAAGTCCCATGCGCGGGTCCCCGCGTGGTAGAGATGGCCATGGGCTTGCCCCGCTCACGTCGCTGGGCCGCTGCCGCGTTCGCGGTGCTGCTCGTGTTGCTCGTCGTCGACCTCGTCACGCACCCGGAGCTGCTCGTGATCGCGCTCTACGGCGTCGTCCCGCTGGTGGCGTCGTTCGGCAGCGGCTGGCGGACGACCGCCGTCGTCGCCGCCGCCGCGCTCGCCGTCGCTGCGGTGTCGCGCGCGACGCTCGACGAGGTGGACGGCGCCAACGGCGCCGTCTTCGTCTTCACCGTCGCGGTGATGGGCGTGCTCGCCTGCGTCGCCGCACTGGCCCGCACCCGGCGCGAGGCGTCCGCGGCCCGCGCCGGGGCGCTCGCCCAGGTCGTCGAGGTGCTCGCGACGGCGCAGGCCCCGGCCGCCAAGCTCCGCTCCGTGGCCGAGGCCGCGATACCCGCCGTCGCGGATCGCTGCACGATCGACCTGACCCTGCCCGGCGGCATCCCGGAGCGCGCCGCCGCGGTCCCGGGCACGCCGCCGCCGGCGGTCGAGCAGGCGCTCGACCGCGTGGCGCGGGGGGCTCCCGCGGAGGTCTCGGGCAGCGAGCTCGTGCTGCCGCTGGTGGCCCGTGACGTCCGCCTGGGCGCGCTAGAGCTCGGCGTCAACGGCTCGCTGCGCCGCTTCGGCACCGAGGACCGCCTGCTCGCGGAGGAGCTCGCCGACCGCTGCGCCGCCGCGCTCGACAGCGCCCGGCTGATCGCAGAGGCGCGGGCGGCCGAGAGCGAGCTGCACGAGGCCTACGGGCTGCTCGACGCGATCTTCGAGCGCGCCCCGGTCGGGCTCGCGGTCTACGATCTCGAGCTCCGCTACGTCCGCATCAACGACCGCATGGCCGAGATCAACGGCCTGCCGGCGGCCGAGCACATCGGGCGCACGGCGGGCGAGATCCTGCCCGACGTGGAGGCGGTCGAGGCCAGCCTGCGCCAGGTGCTCGAGGGCGGCGAGCCGCTCACCGAGCTTGAGATCGCGGGCGCGACCGCCGCCGCGCCGGGCGTGGAGCGCGAGTGGATCGTCTCGTACTGGCCCGTGCGCCGGCACGACGACCACCGCGTCGTCGGCGTCGGGGCCGTCGTCTTCGAGGTGACCGAGCGGCGCGCCGCCGAGCGCGCGGCACACGAGCAGACGGCGCGCTACGAGACGCTGCTGCTTGCCCTCTCCGAGGTCGGCGAGGCGATGGTCGTGCTCGGCGGCGACGGCGGGCTCGAGTACGCGAATCCCGCGTTCCAGGCGATCTCGGGCTACACGACCGAGCAGCTGCAGGCGCTCCCGTCCGTCTATGACCTCGTGGTCGAGGAGCAGCGCGCGGACACCCGCAAGCGCGCGCAGCTGCGGCTGGAGGGCCGGACCGATCACGGCTACCAGGTGACGATCCGCCACCGTGACGGCCACCGGATCCCGATGGAGGTCGCCGCCGTGCCGCTCGAGCTCGGCGAGGGGCAGCGGATGGTGGTGGTGGCCCGCGACGTCACGGAGCGCGCCCGCGCCGAGGCCGAGCGCGAGCGCCTGCTGCACCGCGCCGCCTTCCTCGCCGAGGCGAGCGCCGCGTTCGACGCGGTGCTCGACGAGGAGGCGACGCTCACCGCGCTCGCCCGCCTGTCCGTACGCGAGCTGGCCGACACGTGCGTGGTCGTGCTCGGTCGCTCCGCGGGCTCGATCCGCCGCGTGGCGACCGTCGCGCGCGACCCGGCCGACGAGCGGCACCTGCGCGAGCTGGTGGAGCGCTATCCGTTCGCCGACCGCCACTCGCACCCGCTGCTCGAGGTCCTCGCCAGCGGCCAGGCGCGGCTCGTGCGGCATCCCGACGGCGCCGACATCCCCGTCCTCGACGAGCACCACCGTGAGTTGGTCGGGCGGTTCGCCACCCAGAGCACCCTGCTCGTGCCGCTGACCGCGCGTGGGCGCTCGCTCGGCGTGATGGCGCTCGGGTTCAACACGCTGGTCGGCGACGATCACCTCTCGCTGTTCGAGGACGTCGCGCGGCGCGGCGCGCTGGCGATCGACAACGCGCGCCTGTACGAGGAGCGCGCGCAGGTCGCGCGCACGCTCCAGCGCTCCCTGCTGCCGCCGGCGCTCCCGCACGTCCCTGGCGTCGAGCTGGCCGCGCGCTACCACGCCGCCGGCGAGGGCAACGAGGTCGGCGGCGACTTCTACGACTGCTTCCCGACCGGCGACGGCGCGTGGGCGCTCGTGATCGGCGACGTCTGCGGCAAGGGCGCCGAGGCCGCTGCCGTCACCGCGCTCGCCCGCTACACGGTGCGCGCCTCGGCCACCCTGCACTCCGACCGCCCGCGGGTCGTGCTGGAGGACCTCAACGACGCGATCCGCCGCGAAGGCGGCGAGGACAGCCGCTTCTGCACCGTGCTCTACATCTCGCTCCGGCCGCGGCCCGAGGGCGTGAAGGCGTGCATCGCCACCGGCGGGCATCCGCTCCCGCTGCTGATGCGCGCCGACGGCGGCGTCGAGACGGCGGGTCGCCCCGGCACGCTGCTCGGCATCCTGCCCGACCCCGAGATCCAGTCGACCGAGGCCGACCTGCTCCCCGGCGACACGCTCGTGCTCTACACGGACGGCGTGACCGAGGTCAGCCCGCTCGACGACCGCTTCGGGCCCGAGAACCTCGCCGCCTTCATCTCCGGCTACGCCGGCCGCGAGGCCCCGGAGATCGCCCGCCGCATCGAGGAGCAGGTGCTCGAGATCGGCGGCGGCTCGGTTCGGGACGACGTCGCCGTGGTCGTCCTGCGGGTCTGTCCCGGCATCGCCGCGCCGTTTGTCGCGGACGAGCCGGGGGTAGCCGCTTCGCGGTGAAGCTGCTCGTCCTCACGCCGGAGCCGATCGACGCCGCGCTGCTGCGCTCGGCCGTCGACGAGGACATCGAGGGCGCCGAGGTGCTGGTGATCTCGCCGGCCTCGAACGAGTCCAAGGTCGCGTTCTGGGTCTCGGACTCCGACGACGCGATCGAGGAGGCCGAGACGGCGCAGGTCGACACGGTCGAGCGGCTCGAGGAGGACGGCATCGACGCCGCCGGCGACACCGGCGAGAGCGAGCCCGCCGTCGCGATCCACGACGCGCTGGCCACGTTCAAGGCCGACCGGATCGTGATCTTCTCGCACCCCGAGGGCGACCGCGACTACCGCGAAGACGAGGGCCTGGCCGACGCCGAGTCCCGCTTCGGCGTACCGGTCACCCACGCCCTCATCTCGCGTTAGCACCCCGTCATGTCACGGGGTGGATCTCCTGAGTACGGGAGAAATCTTCATATGCAGGGCATTGTCCAGTTCGGAAGGAGACAAAGTCGGCTCACGGACATTCTGGTGTAGACGAAACGCGCCAGCCTATGTAGGGTTCGCCACGATGTCCCTGATCTCCGAAGGACCGAGCAGCCGCGGGCACGAAACACCCCCGACGCTGCGACCCGCCATCGGCGTGGCCTCGCGGCCCGCCGGCGGCCCGTCCAAGAACGCCGGTCGCGCCAGCCAGGCGCGCGCCGAGCTGTTGCGGGAAGCGCGTCGCGACGAGCAGGCCGTCGCGCACTGGCTGCGAGAGCTCGCCAGGCCGCAGCGCTAGCCCGATCTCCACGGTTTTCGCGAGTTTTACCGCTCGCCCCCACGGGCAGGCCAAACTGTGCGTGCACGCCCACCTTCGTAAGGAGATCCGACATGGCCACCACCCCGCTTGAGCAGCTCGACGAACACGGCCAGAGCGTGTGGATCGACTTCCTCTCCCGCGAGTTCGTCGAGGACGGCGACCTGCAGGGGCTGGTCGACCAGGGCGTCCGCGGCGTCACCTCCAACCCGACCATCTTCCAGAGCGCGATCGCCGACGGCAACGCCTATGACGAGCAGCTGCGCGAGATCCTCAAGGACGAGACCGAGCCCAAGGAGGTCTTCCTCCAGCTCGCCGCGCGCGACATCCAGGGCGCTTGCGACCTGCTCCAGCAGGTGCACGGCGAGGACTCCGGCCGCGACGGCTGGGTCTCGCTCGAGGTGGACCCCAACCTCGCCCACGACACCGACACCACG
>Ga0136617_10000281_pt1 | contig 41034 bp, 30 predicted proteins | sample AntDrymUQ3222106_2_FD_129672 | JGI IMG/M metagenome (GOLD analysis project Ga0136617, IMG submission 129672) | Polar desert sand microbial communities from Dry Valleys, Antarctica - metaG UQ322 (21.06) | ecosystem: Environmental > Terrestrial > Soil > Desert | place: Antarctica: Dry Valley... | reverse complement strand
TTTCAGTCACCGGGCGACCCCCCAGCGATGGCCCCGGACGAGGGGTCAAGAATCATGCGTTAGCAGCCCGTGGGAAGACAGAACTGCTCCAAGCTTAACAGACCGAGTTTAGTAAACGTCCTGCCCTGGCTACGTTCCCGGTGTCTTTTGGACCACCGGTTTTGGCAACGATTTCCCGACCAGCACGGACTCGCCCGGGTAGGATTAGGCTTCAAAAATCGAAGCCCACCGTTTGTAATACATGACTAAGCTCTCTACTCATTACGGCTCACGCCCCGCCTTCGCGGGTTAAAAACTCAAATGCGATTCTCCTGGAGCTCATGCCCCAGGCTCTATGCTTTCTCCACGCTGCGCGGGCTAGATCCGTTCGCCCACGCTTCTCGAGCTCTAAATCCAATTGCAGCCAGCCGACGAGTTTCGTCAAACTTTCTGCGTTGCCTGTCGTGCGTCGCGCGCGCGCATCCGCAGACCAAGGGCGCGTTCCACGTCGCGCAGCCGCTTCACTAAAAGAATTGACTGTCGTTCGGTGACTGGAGCGCCATTGATCGCTTCTTCACACTGACGCATTAAGACTTCAATCGACCGCGATTCGAGGGAGGAACGCGCAGCTACACGCGCGGCTACTTCTGCGCGCGGACTGTTGTAGTCCATTCCCGCGTATCGCGCAAGAACTCGTCGCGTGCGCGAATAGACATTCTCAATTGCCAGATCATATGCTCGGGCCCGCTGCTGGATTTCGGCCATGGAAGCCACAAACTCCAGGCTGGAGCGACGATCGATCTGCTTCAGCGGCAACGGACGCGCAAAACGTCGGCTCCTGGTCCATACGATCACAAGAATTAGTGCGACCAACTGGCCCAGGATCGGAAGGATCGGGGTGCCGGAGAAATAGCCGATCAGGGCGTTGCGGGTTGTTCCCTTGCCTTGGTGATACTCATCGAAGGCAATCAGTCCCTCCCTCATAGTGAGTAAGTTGATCGCCAACTGAAGATTGTCCCTAAGACTAAGCCCCCCGTTGGAAAAGATGTAAGGATCGCTGAGTATCACGATACGACCGTTGCCGTGGGGATAGTCTACCAATAAGGCGCCCCGGGAATTTTCCACGTGAACGACGGGGGCGGGCGACCCCGATGTGGACTCCTCTTGCGCAGGCGCCAGCGGGCTTACGGGCTCCGGAGTAGCTGAGGGTTCATTTTCAAACTCGTCGCTATTTTGCAGACTCCGTGCCGCCCCGGCTGTATCGTCGGGACCGTTGTTACTATTGCTGTTGGTACTGGTGATGCTAATGTGGGCCGCGAATCGCGAAGGCATCACCGACTCGACATTCTGCGTAAGCAAAGTCGGCTGTACAGGCTGGATCGGCTTCACGTTCTCAGTCATCTCGCCGACGTTGCCTGGGTTAACAGTCAATGAGGGAAAGTCTCCAAACTCAGTTGCAACCACCCAGTGGTCAGATGGCGGCAAGATCCGATCATCCGGTCTGCGGTCGACAAGCACTAGCCTGCCGCCGCCCTTAACCCACAAGAGAAGACTCCGGACCTCATCTTCGTCGATGGAGAGCGCGATGTCTCCGACGATCACAAACGTTTGCACTCTCTGCCTGGTCTCTCCCAGCAACTGGGCGGGAACCTCCCGCCATCGCATGACCGGGTAGCCTGACTCACTCAGGAAGTCATACAGAGCGCGAGTTCCCGTGGCGCCGGAATGGTAGGTGGATCGATTAGGCGAAAGCTCAGTATCCTGTCGCTCATCTTCGCTTTCGTAGCTGGCGGCATTGATCGCGATCAATACACCCAGCACGAGCACGACCGTTACGATGATGGCGAATCTCTGGCGCATAACCTTTTGTTAGTTTCGAGTTGATAGAGCCTGCTTGTACCCGATGCGGAATGCCACCCAGTCTGCTTCGGTGGCATTGGCAATGCCATACCAGTGTCGCTCGAAGCTGTCAGTAAGGTGTTTCACGTTACCGTACATCGGTTCCAAGCCTCGCATTGCGCCGAGGTAGTCGCGATTAGTTTTGTGCTGCGCGAGACTAATGATTTTCCGGTCACCCAACTCAACAAGGAGGGCGACGTACGCTTTACGAATAGCCGCGCGAAGTTCACCGCGGCGCGCCAGCGATTCGGCGTCTGCCAGCAGATCCACCGACGATTGTTCTGGTTCGAGTTTCTCACCCAGGACGATCAACGGCTGGAGTTTGTCTTTCTTTTTTGTTCTTCGGTTCTGGAACACCCGCGGCGCGAAGAGCTTAACGGCATACCCGATGACGACCAGGGCCAGCACTACCACAAAGATCTGCGCGAAGGTGGTCAATAGGCCAGCGTTGCCGGGAGCGAACTGCCGTGGCTTGGGTAACCAGCTTTCGAGCCACCTCAGCAGGTCGCGCCAGAGTCGCGAGAGAGCGCTCACCTCCTTGCGGCCGCGAGCGTAGTCCGGTCGCTGAAGAATCTCGCCGAGTTTTTTAGTCCTCTCAGCTTTTGAAGCACTAGTGAGTTTGGCTTTTTCTGTTTCTGCGAGACGATCCGCTAGTGCTTGAAGACGTTCGGTAATGAGCTTCAGCGCGTGAAGTTGTTCCGCAGCGGGCGCTTTCTCAAACTTCTCGAGCTCGCGATGTAGCCATGAATTATCGACTTTGAAGCTGGTATGCTCCCAGTCCACATTTTCGGTTGCGGGTAACGCGCTGCGAACCGCCGCCAGGGTTTCCGTGATTCGTGTAAGGCGCTCCGCGTCGGTTTCAGCTTCATCTGATTGAGCAATCGTATCGAGCGCAGTCACGGTTTGCTGGACGTGCCTCTGGTATTCGCTTAGCGGCCTTGCCGAAGTAGTAATTGTGCCGAGGCTAACTAAGAGGATTGCGAGAACGAAGCGGATTGCCATGTTTTCCTTGCGAGTCAGATTTGTTAGCACACTAGCTAAGCCCCAGCATGTTGCCAGTCGACCCCAGCGGCGGAGGCGGGAGAGACCGAGGATCAATGGAAATTGCCGGCGCGTAAGGTGAAACCACATTCAGGTCCGGCATACTTCCCAACTGCCTGGAAGCCATGAGTTCGATGTCGTAACCCTCGTGACGCACACGTTCGTCAACATAGAGAAGGGAGAGTCCAAGAATCCAAATTGGGGCCAGCAGAATTCTACTTAGAGGCTCCAGCACGCCATTCCCAATTGCGTACCACATCGGCCATTCCGCCGCGTTCCATGGTGACGGATCAACCCCATTTACGTACCCATACCACCCCAGCGGTATGAGCAAGATCATTAATGCTGAGTAGAAGGTAAAAACGACGAACAACGTCATGGCCATCAGCCGGCGCACGTTGCCACGGGCGAGGGAGAAACTTCGGCCAACTGATTCGAAAATGCCTTTTCCCTCCACGAGCATAACCTGCGGGACATAAGCAACGCGTCCCACGAAAAAGAAGAATAGCCAGAAGGCGACCGCTGTTCCTACGATCGAACCAATTAACCAGAGCGCCACTGACACCCAGGCGGGAGCTATTTGAGCGAAGACTACCGCGCCTACTGTTACGATTATGACCACGATATACCAGCCGAAACCAGCAACCATAACCGAGACCCCCACCCACGCCACCATAATCAAAGTGGCCGCCAGCAGCCCCCAGAAGCGCGATCGAACCGCATCGTAAGTGGCGCTCATTGAGACGGGCTCATTCCATAAGAGGTGTGTCACCAGGTTGCGGGCAGCGCCTCCCATAACGATCAGGCTAAAGATGTAACCGCCCACAACCAAAGCCGCACCTATAGCTCCTAAAAAGAAATAAAAGAGCAGCATTGTTCCGCTGGGCGTGACGAAAACCGCGCGCCAGGCAACGGTCAATAGAACCCATCCTATTGCGGAAACGATGACCGGTGGTGCGGCGATGCGAATGAGAGTAAATAGATGACGACGATATAGTCTGACCGCGCGATCGATGAGATCGCCGGCGCCCAGAGGAGCAAGGGGGAGTTGGTTCAAGGCCGGAGGCATCATTTTGAGAGGTTGCTCCTAGACCGACTCTCAGTAGTGTTCATCTCGGGCTAGGATTTCGCGTAGGTCCAACCGCTTCGAGAGATTCAAGCGCAAGATTCGTTCTGTAACGCGACCTGATGGCGGTGAGCGGTACAATCTCGCCGCCGAGGACTTTAAAAATGCTCGTTCCAGACTTGTGCGAGGATAGAACAGCGGTGCCAGTTCACTGCCGAGCACGTCAAACGAGGCGATGTTGGGGCCTTTGAAACGGATACAGTCGAAACATGTGAAGGCCGAAAAGCCACCATCTCAGCCGACGTCGTTCCTCGCTCAAGAGATCAGCATCTCATCACAGCTCTTCTGAGCGACTCCCACTTGGTCTCTAGCCTCCGTTGTAGAATCAGGTCGTCAGCGCCCAGAATTATACACTATGGAAATCAAGAGAACTGGTGAATTGGAAAAATCCTTGAGAGGATCATTAGGGTCGAAATCTCAAGTGTGCCGATTTGAGTCTTAGCGCAAAGGTTGTGTGCCCTTGTAAGATCTATGAAAGCTTCGTCTGTCGGACCCAGCTTTTGCAGATGCCTTCGAGAGACAGGAAATTCACAGAGTAAGGGCGGACGCGGCATTAAAATAAAGAGCCCAGCAGCTTACCAAGCGACTGGGCTCTTTGCAGAAAGCGGATTCAATGAATGCCGCTCAGTCTTCTCTTCTCAGAAGATAAGTTTCAATTGGTAGCGAATCACTCGCCCGCCACCATCGGAGAGGGCTGTGTTCGGTCTGAGGAAAAGCCCCCCAGTCGAACCAGTGGTATTAGCCGCAATAAAGTTGGCACCCTGTGGGTTGCCGGGAGGCGAGAACGGACTCGCGCTGCCCTGTCCGAATTGTGGGTGATTGAAGATGTTGTAGAACTCCGAGCGGAATTCTATCCGGGCGGACTCCGAAACCCTTATCCGCTTCAGAATGTTGACATTAAAGTTGTTGGTTCCGGGCGTCCGCTGGGTATTGCGACCAAGACTGCCAACGCGCGGAATACCCGATTCAAAGGGGTTGCCTGCAATGAAAGTTGGATTTGCGATGAACTGAGCGGTGTTCGGATCAATTGACGCGTTGTTAGCGTCGGGGTTGATGTAGCCGGTTATCCTGCCGAAGTTAGGGTTAGGACTACCATTGGGAAGAGTGGCTGGTGCCACAACCGGCACCGCTCGAACGCCGCTCTGGCCATTAAGATTGAAGTTAGGTCGGTCACCACCAGAACCATTAATACCGTCGGCGTCCACACCATTCGAGATGGTGAATGGCACGCCCGACTCGAACGTGGTGACGCCGGAGATTTGGAAACCGCCGAGGAGATGACCCAGCGCCCCGCGTTGCTCCCTGAAGAAGGGAATTTCATAAACATAGGTGAAGGAAGCACGGTGTGTCCGGTCGAAAAGCGACACAGCGCGGTCAAGCCTTTCTCCGCCGAGAATTGCCGGCGTTTGGAACGTCGCTGAGTTCGCAATGCCATTACCGACTGAGTTAAAAACTTCATCGGCATTGCTGATCAACTTGGAGTAGGTGTAGGCGCTAGTCAGCGTTAGGTTATTTGCGAAGCGCCGCTTCACTTCGAGTTGGCCCGAATGGTAGCTGGATGAGCCACCATTGGTGCGAACCGTGCGCCCACCCTGCACGTTGTCGAGGCGGCCTTGAGTTGGTCCCGTAAACCCTGCTGGGGTGATGCGTTGCTCCGGCCGCACGAGCGGGTTGGCGTCCTCGTTGATGAAGAGCTTTGTTCCCTTCGAGCCGACGTATGAAACATCGACGATCAAATCGTATGGCAGCTCTCGCTGTAGTCCCACAGAAAAGCGCTGGTAATAAGGGTTTAATAGATTCTGAGCGATCAACGTCTGCCCGCTCAGCGGTGTAAGCGCCGCCGCAGTGGTCGGGATTTGACTGATGAAGTTAGGCGTACCGCGCGGATTTGCGCCAGTTACACCTGAAGTAATAGTGGTTGAGATGATGTTCGGCGAAGAAACCGCCGCGTTCGAGGCGATATTGTTGAAGAACGAGTCGTACCCAATCTGGTAGCCGGCGCGCAGCACTGTCTTCCTCTCACCGAACATACGGCCAAGCATGCCCTCTGTGAATGACGGCGAGTAAGCGATGCCGAAGGACGGGGCGAAATTATTTCTGTCTGCTTCGACTTGGTTCGGCTGGCTGAACGGACCGGTGCGGGTGACTGGATCAACATTAAACAGCCCGGTAAAAGCCGGGGTTCGTAAGGTGTTGAACGGCGTTCCGAAGTATTCATACCGCAAACCCAGCGACAGCGTGAGCGCTTCGGTCGCCTTCCAGCGATCCTGGAAGAAGACTGCCGTGCGGTACAACGACGGAAAGTAGACCGCACTCCCGATATCGCGGGCTGCGGTGCCGCCTGACCCGCCGATATTGTCAACAAAGTTAGCAAGAGCCGTGAAGCCTCCGCCAGCAACGAAGGTTGCGGAACCGCGGGCATTAAACGGCGCGGCCTGCGTGGAAATCTGCCGGAGAAAATCGACGCCGCCCCGGAATGTGTGATTGCCCTTGATATACGTCAGCGTGTCTTGAACCACATAATTGTTTGCCGTGCGGCCCTGCGGAAAAGTCGCAGGGACGCCTAAGGCAGTTATGTTCGTGACGCTAATCCGGGGAAGAATGCCGGCCCGACCGCCTGGATCGGAGATCGGAAAGCCTAGCTGAATTCGGTTGTACGCAACACGTGTCTCATTGGTCAAGACTGGCGCGAAGACATGTGTGTTTGCCACCAGGAAATTATAGTAACGGTTGGTTTGGTCAGCATCGAAGCCCTCAAATGTCGACGTACCGACAGTGCCACCAGCGGGCTGGTCTTGCCTGTCGGACAGGAAGCGTACTGAAAACTGGTCGCGTTCGGTCAGCTGACTATCAACGCGTATCTGAAACTGTTTATCCGTATTGAGTACTGGAAAGTTCCTGAAGAACGTGCCGAACTCGATGTTGCCACGATTTAGGCCGCTCATCGTGCCGAGCGCGATGTTAATCGGACTGGCGACGCCGATTGCGTTTTGGGTCAAATCGAGAAGAGTATCTACATTGGCATTGGTGCCCGCGGGGAAGAGCGTGCGCAGCTGCGCCCGGCCCGCCGCGGTGGGCGTGACCAATTGTGACTGAGTGCTCGAGCGCTGGCGGTCTTCCTGGTAAGCAACAAAGAAAAACGTCCGGTTGCGACCGCTGTAGTAGTTCCGACCGCCCTCACCAAAGCGCGGGAGAAATAAGGGTCCGCCGAAGGTGCCCGAGAAAATGTTCTCGATTCCAAATGGCAAGCCGTTAGCAGCAATCTCAGGATCGCGGGACTCCGAACCCGTGATGGCATCATCAACTCTTGAGTCGAGTAGGTAAGAAAGCGTCCCGTGAAACTCATTCGTGCCGGACTTGGTGATAGCATTGACGACTGCGCCGCCCGAACGTCCAAACTCGGAGTCGTAATTCGAGGTCTGCACTGAAACCTCTTGCACGGCGTCCGGATTAGTGATCTGGAAGCCTTGTCCGGCGACCGAGATGTCGTTGTTCTCGGTGCCATCAATCAGGAAGTTGTTCGACCGTCCGCGCGCGCCATTGACAGAAAAAGTGCCGACGCCGAATCCCCCGCGATTAGAAGAAACGCCCGGCAGAGTCAACGCGAGCGCGACCGGGTTGCGGGTAGAGAATGGCAGATCGGTAACTTGTTGCGTCGAAATATTGCCGCCGCGCACAGGGGCTTCAGTTTGCAGTGTCGCGCCCGCTTCCGAAACCACGTCGACTGTAACCTGCTGCTCGCCAGGCGCCAGTTGCGCGTCAACCGCCGAAGTTTGATTGGCGTTTACAATAACACCGGTTTTCGTCACGGTGCCAAATCCGGAAGCGGTAATTCCTAGAGAATAAGTGCCGAGGTCAACCGCATCGAAACGGTAAAAACCCGCATCGTTGGTGACCGCCATGCGGCTGAGAGTTGTTTCCGTATTAGTCAGTGTTACGGTCGCGCCAGAAACAACGGCGCCGGTTGCATCGGCGACGGTTCCGCTGACTGTGCCACGGCTTGTCTGAGCTTGTACCACAAGCGCCAGACCGAGAAGCATAGCAATAAGCATAAGAGCTTTTATCTTCATGTTTTCTCCTTGCGGTTATGAGCTTTTTATTGCGACGGGTTAACGCAGCATAAAACTTAAGGCACCAACAGCTCGGGGTTCGGTTAAGAAATTTTCTGGGGCTTGGTTTACGTGATTCGATTTTGCAAGAATCGTGCCGCCTTGAACGATTAGCTTCAACTCTTTGTGTCCTTTGACATAGCCACAACCAGCGAGGACGGTTTGGATTAAAGGATCATGACAAATATGGATTCTGTTCAGATACCTGAATCTCCGCCGATCATTTTTTTGGAAGAAGGTCCAGAAATTCGTGGCGTTACGTGTGGTCCATTATGACCGGACCATCTTTACGGTGGGCAAACACTTAAACTCAGCGGTTGATCAAAAGCAGTGTTGACAGCTTCAAATTTTGAATTGAAGTTCTTTACCTCGAAAGATGCTGTTCAGATAAAACTCTTCCGCGTGTTACGCAGAGACGACCAGCGCTGATCCAGTTTGTGTGAATTCAAAGGGCACGCCAGAGGTTAGCGAGCGTCACGTAGGTACGAATCGGTTTTAGTTCGAGCGTCGTGTAGAAAGGGAGGGGTGTGCGATCCGGCATGAAGCATGTGAAGGAGTAGCTATTGAAGTGGTTGCGATGCGTCGGATCCGTGTTCGCTGCTGGAAACAAAGGCTCACCTGAAGTGGACATCGCATGAGGGACCAGCAAACAATAGTAAAAAGCCTCGTCGGTTGCTATCACCGACGAGGCTTTTGTTTCAGCGGAATCAAGATTTTCATCCCAATCCTCTGTCTCAGTCTAACCGACGAGTTTAGAAAATTAACTTCACCTCATAACCCACCTTGAGAACAAAAAAGGGACGGCGGCCTCTTCAGAGTCGCCGTCCCATTTATGTCAGCCAAGCGCAAACGGTACTGCGCCGGGCTTTGAGTTAGAAGATGAGCTTGATCTGGTAGCGGACCGTGCGACCACCGCCATCGGAGGACGGTGTGTTTGCATTCAGAAAGCGTCCGGCAACTGTAACCCCGGCATTGGACCCGACGGTTCCTCCAGCCGGCGAAAAAGGACTGACGCTTCCCTGGGTGTACTGCGGATGGTTGAAGAGGTTGTAGAACTCGGTGCGGAATTCGATGCTCGTGCTCTCCGAAATCCTGGTTCGCTTCAGGATATTGAAATTAAAATTGTTGGTTCCCGGCGAGCGCTCGGTATTGCGGCCCAGCGTGCCGACCCGCGGAACGCTCATCGGAGCCCCCGCGGTGAACGCGGGATTCACAATAAACTGAGCAGTGTTCGGATCAATTGGCGCGTCGCCAGCGTCGGGGTTGGTGTAGCCGGTAATCGCACCAAAGTTGGGATTGGCAACTCCGCTAATCGTTGCCCTTGTGTCAACCACAGGTTGGGCCCGAACGCCGCGCTGTCCATTCGGGTTAAAGTTAGGCCGGTCGATGGCGCTTCCCCCGATACCGTCGGCGTCAAGACCGTTCAACACGGTGAATGGCACACCGCTTTCAAAGGTGGTTACTCCGGAAAACTGGAAACCGCCCAGTGTCCGCCCGACGAAACCTCTTTGCTCCCTGAAGAAGGGGATTTCATAGACATAAGTGAAAGAAGCACGGTGTGTGCGGTCGAACAACGACACCGCGCGGTCGAGCCGGTCCCCGCCGAAGACAAACGGTGTTTGGGGAAACGATGTAGAGCTTGACGCGCCGCCTTGCGCAAAAACTTCGCTCGCGTTGTCAATTAATTTGGAGTAGGTGTAGGCACCCGTCAGAGTGAAATTATCTGCGAAGCGACGCCTCACCTCGAGTTGCCCCGAATGGTAGCTGGATGAGCCACCGTTGGTGCGAACCGTGCGCCCACCCTGCACGTTGTCCAGGCGGCCTTGAGTTGGTCCCGTAAACCCCGCGGGGGTGATGCGTTGTTCCGGCCGAACAAGCGGGTTGGCGTCCTCGTTAATGAAAAGCTTCGTTCCCTTCGAGCCGACGTATGAAGCATCGACGATCAAATTGTATGGCAGCTCTCGCTGTATTCCAGCAGAAAAGCGCTGGTAATACGGGTTTACCAGATTCGGAGCAATCAACGTCTGCCCGCTGAGAGGGTTCAGCGGGGCGGCAGTGGCTGGGAACGAGCCACTGAGATTCGGCAAACCGCGCGGGTTCGCCGCAGATACTGTAGAGGTAGTGGTGGTTACGATGGTGTTAGGCGAGGACGAAGCCGCATTCGAGGCGATGTTGTTGAAGAACGAGTCGTATCCAATCTGGTACCCAGCGCGAAGCACCGTCTTCCTCTCACCGAACAGACGGCCACGCATACCCTCGGTGAATGACGGCGAGTAAGCGATGCCGAAGGTCGGAGCGAAATTATTTCTGTCTGCTTCGACTTGATTCGGTTGGCTGAACGGGCCGGTGCGCGTCAGCGGATCAACGTTGAAGAGTCCGGTAAAGGCCGGTGTCCGAAGCGTATTGAACGGCGTTCCGAAGTATTCATACCGCAGACCGAGCGTTAAAGTGAGCGCCGCGGTCGCTTTCCAGCGGTCTTGAAAGAAGACGGCAGTGCGGTACAACGACGGGAAGTAGCGCGGACTGCCAAAGTCACGTGACACGTTGCCTGAACCACCAAAGTCGTCAATAAAGTTAGCAAAGGCCGTAAAGCCTTGACTAGCTCGGAAGGCGAGCGAGCCACGCCCATTGAAAGGCGCGGATTGCGTCGCAATCTGCCGGAGGAAGTCAACGCCCCCACGGAAGGTGTGATTGCCGCGCACATAGGTCGCCGTATCTTGAATGACGTAATTGTTCGCCGTGCGACCCTGAGGGAGATTCGTTGGAACGCCCAGGTCTTGTATCGACGAGACCGTAATGTTCGGAAGTATACCCGACGGCCCGCCTGGGTCGGATAGAGGGAAGCCGAACTGAATGCGGTTGTACGCAATGCGGGTTTCATTCGTCACAGTTGGCGAAAAGATATGTGTATTGGCCAGCAGGAAATTATAGTAGCGGGCGGAGAAGTCAGTATCGAAGCCCTCGAATCCGGCATCGCCGCCTGCTGGCGAGTTCTGTCTGTCGGAGAGGAAGCGCACGGTAAATTGGTCGCTTTCTGTCAACCTGCTATCACCACGTATCTGAAACTGCTTGTCCGTAAAGAGTAGAGGAAAGCTCCTGAAGAACGTGCCGAACTCAATGTTGCCACGATCCACGCCCCCCACTGTACCAAGCGCTAAATTGATTGGACTCGCGACCGCGACAGCGTTTTGGGTCGCATTGAGAAGGAGATCCGCATTGGCACGGGTGCCTGCCGGGAAGAGGGCGCGCAGCCGCCCGCGACCCGCTGCTGTGAGCGTAGTCAATTGAACCTGCGAACTCGAGCGCTGCCGATCTTCCTGGTAAGCAGCAAAGAAGAACGTACGGTTGCGACCGTTGTAGTAGCTCCGTCCGCCCTCACCGAAGCGCGGGAAAAAGAGAGGTCCGCCGAAGGTGCCCGAGAAAATGTTTTGGATCCCAAATGGCAAGCCGTTAGCCGCGATCGCTGGATCGCGGGACTCCCGACTCGTGATGGCATCATCAACCCTTGAGTCGAGCAAATAAGAAAGCGTACCGTGAAACTCGTTCGAGCCGGACTTGGTAATCACATTAACAACAGCTCCACCCGCGCGTCCAAATTCCGAGTCATAATTTGAGGTTTGAACCGAAACCTCCTGGACCGCGTCGGGGTTGGTGATCTGGAACCCCTGACCAGCCACCGAGATGTCATTGTTCTCCGTACCATCAATCAAGAAATTGTTGGACCGTCCGCGTGCGCCGTTGACAGAGAAAGTTGAGACGCCGAAACCGCCGCGATTAGACGAAACCCCTGGCAGCGTTAGCGCAAATGCCACTGGGTTGCGGCCAGCAACTGGCAACTCCGTGATTTGCTTGCCCGAGATATTGCCGCCTCGCACAGGCGCTTCAGCTTGTAGCGCCGCGCCGGCTTCTGAAACCACGTCGACTGTTATCTGCTGAGTGCCCGGCTCTAGTTGCGCGTCTACCCCCGAAGTCTGGTTGGCATTTACGAGGACGTTGGTTTTTGTCAGCGGGCCAAATCCTGAAGCGCTGATGTTTAAAGAGTAACTCCCAAGGTCCACCGCATCGAAGCGGTAAAACCCCGCATCATTGGTGACAGCCGTGCGGCTTAGAGTTGTTTCCGTATTAGTCAAAGTTACAGTCGCGCCGCGAATAACAGCACCGGTCGTATCCGCGACGATGCCGCTGACAGTGCCACGGCTTGTCTGAGCTTGTACGACAAGCGCCAGACCGAGCACCATTGCTATAAGTGTAATAGCCTTTATCTTCATCTTTTCTCCTTGCGGTTATGAGCTCTTCATTACGACGGAATTACGCAGCATAAAACTAAAAAACGTCAACAAGCTCGGGGGTTCGGTTTAGAAGCTTTTCTGGGTTGGCTTAACTGTCCAGAAAAGCGGCAACTGCCTCAGCGCAATGGTCTTGCAAGAGTCATGCCCGCAAAAGGTCATCCCTCAAGCCCTTCAGATCCCGTAATTTAGGTTTTTAATCCGAAAATACGGGACCTGGAATCTCCGCGAAATTGGATCCCGATGCAAATCCTTGAATATTTCAATCGCGCTTTAGCAACTGAAACGTCGAGGTGAGTTTCTTCCGCGGAATCATTCTTTAGGAAAAACCCAGAATTCGTGACGCTACAGGTGGTCCAGTGTTGAACGAACAACTAATTCTTCACGGTGGGCTTAACAATTGAACTCAGAGGTTGATTTGCAGCAGTTTTGACCGCTTCAAATTCGAAACGAAGTTCTTTACCTCGAAAGATGCTGCTCAGATAAAACTCCCAAAACTTGCGTGTGAAACGCAGAGAAGGCCACCGCTGATCAAGGTTAGTAATGAATTCAAGACCCAGCGCCCGCCAGAGGTTAGCGAGCGTCACGTATGTATGAATCGGTCTCAGCTCAACCGTTGTGTAGAAAGGGAAGGGAGTGCGATCAGGCATAAAGCATGTGAAGGAATAGCTGTTGAGGTGGTTACGATGGGTCGGATCGGTGGGCCAATCGGGATTTGAATAGTGAGGGGTGACGATCTTTATGCGACCACCGGGCTTAGCAATGCGGTGAAGCTCGGTAATGAAAGCCATCACGTCGGGAACGTGTTCAATCACGTGCCGGCAGATGATCTCATCAAACTCGTTCTCCTGAAAAGGGTATGGCACGTTGCCAAGATCGTGAATTACGTCAGCTTTCGTGCGCGGATTTGAGTCGATTCCGATCGCCCCTGGGTACTTGTTTTGGCCACAGCCCACATCGAGAATCTTCTTGCTGAAGGGCGTTGAAGCCGGGGCTGATGCAGAAACAGTCATGGACAGAGTTATTGGCTGTGCCGATAGAGGAGGCCTGCAAATGAATCAAGATCGGCTGGATAAATCGGTAATCCGAATTCCGCCCGCAGCGCCCCCAGGGTCATGCCGTCGAGCATGATGTCCTCGTCGCTCTTGAGCGTGTGCTTAGGAATGACTACAAAGTCTCCGCGTACCTGCCCTCGAGCTGAGCGAAAATCGCCGCCCGCAAGTAATCCGGCTACGGAGACGTCCCCGCCAAAGTAGTTATTTTCCACCGCCTCGACATAAATCCTGGTGCCGAAGCGCGTGTTTAGTTTGGCGACCATCTTTCGCAGCTCGGGAGCGAAGAGTGTGCCGGTAAGGACTGTCCCGAATATTTTGCCCGGCTCATTTGGCGGTCGTCGTTCAAGACGGTGCAGCAGACTGTTGAAGTCATTTTCGAACGAACGCACCATGCCGATCCCGTCTTCGATCTGGGGGTAATTACCGTAGTGTGCTCCTCCCGGCACTGCTCGCCCTGCTCGCAGGTAAATCTCGTCGGCCAGGAATGCAAAGGTTGTCCCGAGTCGTTGCCGCAATTGCTTTTGAATATCCGTCACCTCTTCAATGATCCCGCGACAGAACTCCGGCGTTACCGGCGTAAGGCGAGGATCGGTGTTATAGCGGGTCAGACCGAGGGGAACGATAGCCACGCTCGTGATGCGAGGGTAGTCGGCTGCCAGATCATCAATTGTGCGCCGAAGAATATCGCCATCATTTATGTTGGGACAAAGCACAACCTGAGCGTGAATCTCTATGCCGGCGTCAAGCAGCCGCGCCATTTGGGAAGATATATCGGCGCGCCGTTTTTCTATACCGAGGAGCCTGGCTCGCACGTCCAGATCGGTAGCATGAATAGAAACATATTGCGGTGAGAGCCCTTGTTCAACGATGCGTGCGATCTCGTCTTCCGTAATCGAGGTGAGCGTTGTGTAGTTACCGTAAAGAAATGAGAGTCGGATGTCTTCGTCTCGAACAAAAAGCGATGGCCGAGCATCGGTGGGATTGCCTTTGCAAAAACAGAATATGCATTCGTTCGCGCACTGACGGGGAACGATTTGCTCGAAACTGAAACCGAAATCCTCATCCTCGCCCCGCTCGATCTGCAGTTCCCAATCCTCCCCGCTACCCTTGCGGACCTCAACTACTAATTCCGTCTCCCCGGCAGTTTGAAAACGAAAGTCGAGATAGTCGCGCACGGGACGGCCGTTCACTCGGGTTATTCGATCGCCAGGCTCGAGCTCAAGCTCGGCACCGAGACTTTCAGGCGCAACCTCAGTGATCTCAGCACCGCGCCGGCGGAGGTTTGTTATAGCTGGAGCAACTGCAAATTCGTACATATGTTTCTAACCCCGGTGAGCCACCAGTTTGCTTCCTGCACCATAGTCTACAGCCTTCTGCCCCCAGCAAACCTGACAGTACAACAAAGGTTTACTCTTTGTTGAGCCTACCAAGAACTCCGGAAAAGCGCCCCGATTGGTAGTTTTGTTGTTATTCAGCTTGAAAGCTGTAATAACGCTGGGCGGGGCTTAACCTTTCTTGTGGTTAGTGTACAATGTCGCCGCTAAGCATTCACCCCTAGAGCATTGGGTCCGCACTAGCACATTCCTGAAGCGCGCACTACAGATTCGAACTTACCGGGTAGCTCTATGAAGAAAATAACCCCCATCGCCATTGTCTTAATCCTTGTTCTAGCCTCAATCAGAGTACTTGCTGCGCAGATCGGCAACGGTTCTCAAGGCCCAAGAGCTGATGCGAATTCCGCAACCAACGCATCGCCCGCGCGGGAGAACGCTGTGTCTCCGGGTGCGACCTCGGAGAAAACACGGGGTGCAAATTCTCTGTTAGCTCAGAAGTATTACGAGTCAGGCGCTGGCTTTTACAACTCGGGCAAGCTTGAGGAGGCGATTGAGGCCTTCAAACAGGCAGTCAAACTCCAGCCAAACGATCCTCAGACTTACTACATGCTGGGTATGGTCTATTCCAAGTCCAAGGCTTATGGAGAATCTTTCGAATCATTCCAGCGTGCGATCCAGCTTTGGCCTGACTGGCCTCAGGCCCACTTCAGATTGGGGGTTACCTCCTATGTGCTTGGGAGAAAAAATGAGTCAGAAAAAGCGTACAGCAATCTCCTCAGACTCGAATCTCCGCTGGCAAACTCTCTCTCTCGCATCATCAAAGAAGACAATCAAGCAACCATGACTGACCGCGTTTCGGCTAGCGACTGGTCGCTCACACAGAATGAATTAGTTCGTGCTGCCGCGCGGGGCAAAGAAGACATGAGCGCGCCGGCGGGTGATACTAATCAAGTCTCTGCAACCAAAACACAATCTAGAAGCGGACCTGCCACCCTGGCGTCGCCAATCAAAGATTCGGCGCCTATTGCGAGTGATCTCTCTGCTACTGGCGAAGATGCAGCTGCTTTGACCGGCATCTATAAAGTTGGCGTCGGTGATGTGCTCGATATACGCTTGCTCAATTCATCTACCACCAGATCTACTCTGTACACTGTCATTGATGGCGGCCTAATAGACCTTGCCATGCTCGGTGGACCAATAACCGTAGCAGGTCTTCCGACCGACGCAATCCAGGCTCTTATCGCCGGGGAGCTCAAACGCCGTGCGATTGAAGAAGATGCCCGGGTTTCGGTTGGGGTGCGGCAGTACGCGAGTCACAGCGTAACTATCACCGGCCTGGTTAACAATCCGGGCACCAAGTTTCTCAGACGTGAAGCCGTTCCCCTGTATGTGCTCATGGCTGAATCGCAGTCGCGTTTAGACGCTGGCCGGGTAGCGATAAGGCGCCCAGGCAGCGCAGAACTGACGATGGATCTGAGCAATCCTGCATCGCTCAACTTCTTAGTTCGGCCCGGCGACATGGTTAGCCTCACCGCCAAGCCCCAGGAGTTCTATTACATAGCCGGTCGCGTCAACCACCCCGGCCAGAAGGTGTTCCAGTCAGGCATAACACTGCTACAAGCGATTCTCGCCGCAGGGGGTCTCAGGCGCCAGAATGAAAACCTGATCGAGGTATCCCGCGAGGGAGGAGATGGGCGCTTAATTACTACCCGATTCAAACTGAAAGAGATAAAGGCGGGCGAGATTCAGGATCCAAGACTCCAGCCCGGCGATCGCATAGAAGTAGTGCGCTAGTTTCCCGCAGATTTGCGAACGCCAAGTCAGACGGCTTCACTGCAGTCACCTCGACATGACTAAGCCACGACGTGAGCGTCGCGACTCGGCTATCGTCCCAACTAAACTTAAGTGGGCGCTTCCGGTGTGATTGGCGCCGAATGTGCAATTATCGGACACGATCCACGAAATCACACGAAATGACACTTATGGGTTTCGTGTCGGTTGCCTGTGATTTCGTGGATCTCTACCTCGGTCGAAGTTGCACAGGTAGCTGGAAACTGCGGAGTTCCTGCCCGAACTGAACCTAAGACACCATCCAATTTTACATCCAATTTGTTGACATTCGGGCCTCTCTTTGTTAGTTATGCAGCACGTCCGCGGGTGTATAACTCTGCTTTCCAAGGTTTGAATTTAGCGGTAACAGGCTTTATTCGGTGAGTGAGTACCTGTTCCAATGACCGACAAACTTAAGCCCGCCATGATAGCCGGTGGAGCGCTAGGACTGCTCTTAGTTCTTACGGCGCTGATCGCTGCAGTTCCCTTTTTGAGACTTTTAGGTTGCTGCAATTGCCTCTGGCCAGTTGCCTGCGGTGTTCTGGCAACGATGCTCTACGTAAAGGGTTCGCCGACCCCGGTTACCGTTTTAGATGGAACAATACTGGGAGCACTCGCCGGCGTATTTGGCGGCGTGATTTATCTGATAATTGGACTGCCCATTTCTTACTTTGTGAATGGTGTCGAAGCAATGGATATGCAGGTCCGGCAATTCAATCCGGATTTTCCCTTAACTGGTGTTTTCCTATTGGTTATCAGCGGTATCGTAGGGTTCGTCATTTTCGTTGTGCTTTCAACTATTGGCGGTCTAATCGGCGTGCCCATTTTTGAGAAGCGTAAAGGAGCAATTAATGCGCCGCCACCGCCACAGGATTTCAGCGTCGGCCCTGGGGGCCCTCACGGCATTGGGTTGTAGAGTCACTGCACATCGGTTTCATCATAAACAACGCTTTATCAAAACTAGTTAGGAGCAGGAGAACTTCAAAATGTCTCAACAGTGGACTCCCCCGCCTTCCCCAACCGCCGCTCCGGCTAATATTCCTAACTATTTGATTCCAGCGATTCTTGCGTTGTTCTGTTGCTGGCCTCTATCAATCGTAGCGATCATCTTTGCCGCCCAGGTTAATGGAAAAGTAGCCTCCGGAGACATACAAGGCGCCATGGATGCCTCCAAGAAAGCAAAGCTCTTTAGTTTCATCGCAATCGGCATTGGCCTCGGTTTGGGATTGATTTCTCTCGTAATTATGGTAGTGGGTGGGGGATTGGGTGCAATTCAGGGTTAACTCAGCGCGGAATCAACAAACCGGCCTGACCTTGCAGTCCTACCCGGGGGAAGATTTTGGCCTCGGGCGTCCGTTGTTTCGAGCGCGATGCCTTCCCAGCCGCAGCCCTAATCAAGAAAAGGCGGAGAACGAAACAAATGACTAGATACTGTACGAAGTGTGGTGCGACCAACGACGAGAGTGCCCAATATTGCAATACCTGCCAGTCTCCGCTAACGCCCGTAGGCGGCGGCTACCAGCCAATGCAGTCCGTGAACCCGGGACAGATGACCGACTGGAAATCTCAGGGTGCGGACAAGAAGGTCGTTGCCGGTATCTGCGGAATCTTGCTTGGTTGGGCCGGAGTTCATAAGTTCGTTCTGGGGTATACCACTGAAGGGATAATCCAACTTGTTATTGGGCTTGTCACGTGCGGAGCGGGGGGCATCATAGGTATCATCGAAGGAATCATCTACCTCACTAAGTCGGATGAAGACTTTGTTCGCACATACATTCAGAACAAAAAAGGCTGGTTTTAAACTTCTGGTTGGCCTGTCCAGTTTATTGAGGCAGGACTACGTCGTGCCTCTTTCGCTTAATGCACCACTCGTCTAACCTTTGGAGCGCGCCTGCAGAGCGAAGCGGTCCGGTTTCCAGCGGGACTGCAAGCCGGGTTTGAAGACGACGGCGCTTTGGTTGAGCCAAGTCATAGAAATCAAAGTGGCGCTTCGTTCGCCATCGGCACTGATAAGACTGGCCGCCGGTCCCGTTGGACTTTGGAGAGCATCACCCGATCGCGAAGATCGTGTCTGGTCTTTAGAGACATGCGCTCATTCCCCACCGACCCGCCAGTTTCCCGTGACGGAGTCTCGTGATAGTTTTCCAGCTAATGGTTGTTGATGAGATAGTCAATCGACGTTTAAGCGTGTTCGTACTTTGGTTGACCATGGCCATCGCTGCCGCTCTTCTTTATATGCTTGAGCCGAGGAAGTCGGCTTTCCTCCCTGGTTGTCCATTTCGTGCTTTGACCGGTTTTACCTGTCCAGGCTGTGGTACGACGCGTGGGCTTCACCAGTTGCTGCACGGCAATTTGGCAGCAGCTTTTCAGTTGAATCCGTTCTTGATCCTGGCGTTACCTTTCCTCCTGTACGCGCTGCTGAATTACACAAACACGGTACTCCGGGGAAAGCCCATCAGTAGGAACACGCTCCCCGCGATTTACATCTGGGCTTTGTTTGGATTCGTGATTTTCTTTTGGGTTTTTCGTAACACCCCCTTTTATCCATTCGTCTCGTAGAAAGGGCCGAAGCCGCTACGGCCTGTGTCGAGCTCGGGACAGAATCCTGGGGTGATGTCCCAATTGAGTGGTTTGGTACAACAAACGATCCACGAAACCACACGAACGAACACGAAATTTTGTTAGTGGCTTTCGTGGTATTTCGTGGATCGTCTTTGATTTTCGTCTCCTCATTGGACAGGTCAGGTGAAGAAAACTTAAAACAGGACACATCGAGTGGAGAAACCCATGAGAGTAATCGCAGCCTCTTTGCTAGTGACTATCTTAGTCGCAAGCCTGTTACTGGAAACGACGAGAACGGACGCTCAGGTTGAGGCAAAACGCCCGATTCCCATCCGCCCGGTGCACACCTTTTCGATCGTGGCGCGAGATCCAAGTACGAGCGAACTCGGAGTCGCCGTGCAATCCCACTGGTTCTCTGTTGGGCCCATCGTCGCCTGGGCCGAAGCAGGAGTCGGCGCCGTGGCCACACAATCGTTCGTTGACCCGAGTTATGGAAAGCTTGGTCTTGATCTGATGCGGGCTGGTAAGAGCGCGCCCGATGCCTTGAAATCGCTGACCGCCGGAGACGAAGGCCGCGACGTGCGCCAGGTGGCAATGATTGATGCTCAGGGAAGGGTCGATGCACGGACCGGCAAGAACGATATTCAAGCAGCGGGCCATATCATCGGCAAAAACTATTCAGTGCAAGCGAATTTGATGCTGAGCGAAAAGGTCTGGCCGGCGATGTCAGCGGCCTTTGAAAACGCAAAGGGTGACCTCGCCGAGCGCATGTTGGTGGCGCTCGAGGCTGCGCAAGCTGCGGGCGGCGACATTCGCGGCAAACAGTCTGCCGCCCTAGTTGTCGTCACGGGGAAACCAACCGGCCAGGCCTGGAAGGATCGCGTTTTCGACTTGCGCGTTGACGACAGTCCCGAACCTCTAATAGAGCTGCGCCGCCTGGTGAAGCTGCAACGCGCCTATAACCATATGAATGCTGGTGATCTCGCAGTCGAGCATAGAGACAACGAAGGGGCACTGCGCGAGTATGGCGCGGCTGAGAAGCTGGTTCCCGACAACGCTGAAATGATCTACTGGCATGCTATTGCCCTCGTCAATATGGGTCGAGTAGATGAATCGCTGCCGCTGTTTCGCCGAGTGTTTGCAATGGACCCAAATTGGGTCACATTAACGCCCCGTCTGCGCAAGTCCGGGCTGTTGCCAGATGATGCCAGGTTGATTCAACGGATACTTTCGGTGGTGAAGAAGTAAGTTTAGAGTTCAAACTTTAGTGTGGCCGCCAAACAACAACCTGAAGGTTGAACTCTAAACTTACTGAGTCAAACCTAGCCCAACTACTATTTTTCAGCCGGCTCTCTTTTGCGCTAATCACCGCTCTGTTATGCTTCCCATTCCGCATGTCTGACGAGAATAATCTGAAAGAAAGGGTGCGTGCGTTCTGGCAGGCAAACCCCTGCGGAACTAAATTCGCCGATGAGGCCCCGGGAACGCGACGATTCTACGAACTCGTAGAAGGGCACCGCTACGAGAAGGAGTGGCACATTCCGGAGGCTGCCGGCTTCGCCAGCACCCAGGGTCTTAAGGTGTTGGAGATAGGCTGCGGGCTCGGTACGGATGGTGCTCAATTCGCGGCCGCCGGTGCGGAGTACACCGGAGTCGATCTGACGGACGCGGCAATTGAATTGGCCCAGAAGCGTTTCGAGCTGTTCACTCTTCCAGGAAAGTTTCAGACTGCAGACGCAGAGAAACTGGACTTCGCTGACGATTCCTTCGATCTGGTTTATTCACACGGGGTGTTGCACCACACGCCTAATCCAGAGCGCGCTGTCAGGGAGATCTATCGGGTGCTGCGGCCCGGTGGACGTGCGGTCGTGATGCTATACCACCGCGATTCGTACAACTATCGAGTGAACATTTCCATCCTTCGCCGCGCCGGAGCACAGCTTTTGAGGTGGGAGCCTGGAGTTAGTCTGGTCCACCGGTTAACTGGAGAGTCGTTTGAATCTCTTCGGCAACATGCGACGCAGCTCAAGAACGATCGGCACAGCTATCTCAAGTCTGAGGAGTTTCTAAGCCAGAATACGGACGGAGCGGGCAATCCACTGGCGCGCGTTTATTCGCGGGATGAGGCGCGCGAGTTATTCAGCGATTTCGCCGATCTCGAATTGCGCACTTATTTCCTGAATAAGCGTTGGCTGCCATTCGTTGGAAATATGCTTTCTCGTGCGGCGGAGTCGCGGCTTGCCGCTCGCTGGGGCTGGCATTTATGGATATATGCCAGGAAATAATTTTGGAGTGCGCGCCGGCAGAGCGAAGCGGCGACGGCGCTTTGGATTCAATATTTCGAACAACCCGCCCCTGCTACAGAACTGGGAGCGATAGCGACCGCATTCAAGGGGCGCACTATTCACGGCACGAATTGTAGTGAGTTCCACGGTATCGGAGGTGGGCGCTGATCCCAGTCGCGCATTGAAATCGAATCAAGCCACGTTACAACTAATGAAAAACATTCTCATCACCGGCGGCGCCGGTTTCATCGGTTCCCACCTGGTGGACCATCTGCTTGCGGAAGGCGACTGGGCCGTCACCGTGGTCGACGATTTCAACGACTTCTACGCGCCGGAGATAAAGCGCAACAACGTTCGTGCCCACGGGAAGAATCCTGCCTATAACTTAATTGAGGCTGACATTCGAGTCCAATCGGCCCTGGCGCAAGTCTTCAACCAAACCCAGTTTGAGGCCATCGTTCATCTGGCGGCGCGCGCGGGCGTGCGGCCATCGTTGAAAGATCCCCAGCTTTATACGGAAACAAATATCATCGGGACCCTGAATCTGCTTGAACAAGCTCGCCACCACACCGTCAGACAGTTTGTGTTCGGATCTTCGTCATCTGTTTACGGGATTAATGCGAAAGTGCCCTTCAGCGAAGAGGATCCAAGCCGCCAGCCCATTTCACCTTACGCGACAACAAAAGCTGCCGGTGAGTTGCTCTGTCATACTTACTCACACTTATACGATCTGCGGTCGGTCTGCTTGCGGTTTTTTACGGTCTACGGAGCGCGCCAGCGCCCGGATCTGGCAATACATAAATTCGCTCGGTTAATCAGCCAGGGCAAGCCTATCCCGGTATTTGGCGACGGTAAAACTCGCCGCGACTACACCTATATCGACGACATCATAGCTGGAGTCCGTGCCGCTATCGATTTCGATCATAGCAACTACGAGGTGATCAACCTGGGAGAGTCTCGAACGGTGGAGCTTAGGGAGTTGATCGCGCTGCTGGAACAACAGATTGGCCAAAAGGCGATCATTGATACCCAGCCGCTGCAGCCAGGTGATGTGCCTCAAACCTTTGCCGACATAACCAAAGCGCGCCGCTTGCTTGGATACAATCCGCAAACCCAAATTGAAGATGGAATTCGCAAGTTCGTTGAATGGTTTCGGGGGCCGGAGGATCACCAGAACCTCGCTTAGTGAGAGGGATTTACTCCGCGCCTCAGTGGGCCCATGCAGAACCGGGAGCGAAGGCGACCGCACTCAACGAACGAATCGATTGTTCTATCTCACAAATCACCTAGGCAGGTACTGCGGCAAAGACATTTCCTACCCAACCTGATCTGGAGTGCAGATTTGAATTCGCGACCCAGAGTGATCTTGTTCGTTGAGTGGCGGTCGTTACCACTCCCGGTTCTGTATAGACCACCCTTGCGGGACTGGAAATTTTGATGTGTCGGCTGCAAGGAAAGCTGAATTGAGACTCCGGAGGCCGAGGGTGTCTGTGATCGCCGGCGATTTGTTACAATGCCTGTATTTCCCAGTCCGGAAATTGTCCACCAACGAACTAAGTTGACCGAATGCCCACAACCACCAACATTGTTAGTGACCCGCTGCCGCAGGAGATGCAACCACATACTTACCCGCTCATGTATCGGGTTGAGGGAAGTCACTGGTGGTTCGTAGGGCGACGGCGAATACTGTCCAGTTTTGTCCGGAGAATCGTCAGCACTTTAGACAACCGGCAGCCCCGAATTCTCGACGTCGGTTGTGGTACGGGTGCGAATCTTGAAATGCTTGCTCACTTCGGCGAAACCGAGGGCGTTGATGTCTCGGCAGAGGCCTTGGACTTTTGCCAAACCCGCGGCCTGCAAAATGTGCGGCAGGGTGAAGCGGAACGTCTTCCTTACGAAGACAAGTCTTTCGATCTGGTTACCGGACTCGATGTAGTCGAGCACCTCGATAACGATGTCGCCGGTTTGCAAGAGATGCGACGTGTGCTGCGTCCGGGTGGCCGGGCGCTGCTTTTCGTGCCGGCGTTCATGTTTTTGTGGGGCGTTCAGGACGACATCAGCAATCACCGGCGCCGCTACACTCTCGAAAGCCTCAAGAACGTTGTGCGACAGGCAGGGTTGGAAGTCGAGCTCGCTTCTTATGCGAATATCACTTTCTTCGCTCCGATCTTGCTCGGCCGTTTACTGATGCGCATGACGGGTTTACGACCCGCCTCCGAAAACAACTTAACGGTGGGATTCATGAACGGCGTACTGGGACGCATTTTCGGCGCCGAGGCGGCGCTACTGCGTCGGGTAAGTTTTCCCTTTGGTGTTTCGATCATCTGCGTCGCCCGTCGCACTGATTGACTGGTCCATCGGTTTCAAGATAAATGAAAATCTACGATCAGGAAGTGGCACTACGAAGGCAGGTGGAAACCTCGCGCGGTGAGGAAGCGCCTGAGATTTCAGTGTTCCTGCCGGTCTACAACGAAGAGCCCAACCTGCTGCCGCTGCACGCAAAACTGGACGAGGCTCTTACCAGGTTGGGTCGTGCGGCCGAGATCATCTACGTTGACGATGGCTCAACCGACGGCAGCCTGAGAGTTCTCCGAGAAGTTGCTGAGCGCGATGAGCGCGTGCGGGTAGTCGCTCTTAAACGCAACTACGGTCAGACCGCCGCAATGGCCGCCGGGATTGACGCGGCCCATGGCGACGTTTTGATACCGATGGATGCCGACCTGCAAAATGATCCTGCCGATATCATTCGGCTGCTGGATAAGCTCGACGAGGGTTACGATGTGGTGTCCGGATGGCGCAAAAACCGCCAGGACAAGCTGATCACTCGCAAGATCCCTTCCATGATCGCCAACAGGTTGATTTCCTGGATAGGAGGCGTCCCCCTTCACGACTATGGTTGTTCGCTAAAAGCCTATCGGCGCGAGGCCCTCCAGGATGTGCGGCTATATGGGGAGATGCACCGCTTTATTCCGATCTACGCCTCCTGGGTAGGCGCGCGAGTGTCGGAGATCCCCGTCGAACACCACCCGCGCACAATGGGTAAGTCGAAATATGGCTTATCGCGCACACTTAAAGTCGTGTTTGATTTAATGACGATCAAGTTCATGGCTTCCTACCAGACGAAACCCATTTACGTTTTTGGTTCGTTTGGCATGCTGGCGTTTCTCGTATCAGTAGTGGCGGGTTTGTACGCAATCTTTTTGAAAGTCTTTCACAAGGCAGACTTCGTGCAAACGCCCCTCCCGATTCTGGCGATCGTGGTGTTCGCCGTGGGTGTTCAGTTTCTGCTGATGGGTTTGCTGGCGGAGATGCTGGTGCGGACGTATCACGAGTCGCAGGAGAAATCGATCTACGCCGTGAGGGAGAAAATTGGGTTTAGAGAACAGTGATAAATAAAGAGGATATATGAGACATCCGCAGGTTACGCAGATTACACAGAAGAACACGAAACAAAATCGAAAAAGCTAGTGTTGGCATTCTCGTCCTGCTGAGGTCCTAATCTGCGTAATCTGCGGATGTCTCAGATGCCGGTCATCACTTATCACCGCCGTAACCTATGTGTGGAATAACCGGTTGGGCCAACCTTGATTCGCGCACTCCGCCTCCCGATGGCGCGAAGCAACTGCTGCACGCAATGTGTGAGCGCATGGTTCATCGCGGGCCTGACTCCGAAGGGTCGCTCGTTTCCACCGGAGTCGGCCTCGGAATGCGCCGGCTGGCGATTATCGATCTTGTCACCGGCGAACAACCGGTATTCAACGAAGACCAGAGCGTCGCGGTGGTCCTCAACGGCGAGATATACAACTATCGCCAGTTGCGCTCCGACTTGGAAAAACGCGGCCACTCATTCCGCAGCGCCTCCGATACTGAAGTCCTTCCGCATCTCTATGAAGAGTATGGTCAGGAGATGGTTCACCATCTCAATGGCATGTTTGCCTTTGCCCTGTGGGATTCCCGGCGGGGCAGACTACTGATCGCCCGCGACTACTTTGGCGAGAAGCCCCTCTACTGGGGTGTCTTCGATAACACGCTGATTTTTGCTTCCGAGCCAAAAGCCTTGTTAGCCCACCCGGCGGTTGCCCCCGCGCTCAATCTTCAGGCCCTGCGTCAATATCTCTCCTTCGATTACGTTCCGGCCCCACTCTCTATCTACCAGGGGATAAACAAGCTGCCTGCTGCACACATGCTGACACTCGAAAATGGACAAATCGAGACAGCGGCTTACTGGCGCTTGAGCTACCAGACGACAGAGCCCATTCCTAGTGAAGAAGAAGCCGCCGAACGACTCCAGGAACTGTTGGCCGACTCGGTAAGCATGCGTTTAGTTTCCGACGTGCCTCTGGGAGTGTTGCTTTCCGGCGGCGTCGATTCATCCGCGGTGACCGCACTGGCTGTGCGGGCCTCCACGGAAGCGGTCAAAACGTTTTCGATCTCGTTTGCGGAGTCTTCTTTCGACGAATCGTCGTATGCTCGAGGGGTGGCAAAGTTCCTCGGTACGGATCATCACGAAGAACGTTTGAGCGCCAACCTGGCGGCGAACCTTGTCGGAGACATTGGCTCCTGGATGGATGAACCTTTCAGTGATCCCTCCCTCGTGCCCACGTATCTGCTTTCCCGCTTCACTCGCAAACATGTGACTGTCGCCCTGGGCGGCGATGGAGGAGATGAACTCTTTGCCGGCTACCCGATGTACTGGGGACATCGCCTGGCGGAAATTTACGCGCGCGTTCCCGGGCCGTTGAAATCCGCGGTTATTGAACCTCTGGTCCGCCTGCTTCCGGTTAAAACCAAGAATCTTTCCTTTGACTATAAGGCGCTCAGATTCATCACCGGGGCCAAGTACGATCCCGTGGCCCGCCATCACATCTGGTTTGGCTCGTTCACGCCCGAGGAGCACGAACAGTTGCTGACTCCAGAAGCGTTGCAGGCTACCGATGGCGACATTTATCGAAATGCGCGAGGCATGCTGGCTGATTGTAACGCCGAAGACATTGTCGAACGCATGCAGAACCTCGACACCAGGCTTTATCTTGCGGAAGACATTTTGACGAAGGTTGATCGCGCCAGTATGGCAGTCTCGTTGGAAGTGCGAGCGCCATTCCTCGATCGCCGGGTGGCTGAATACGCTGCTTCACTGCCCGCACATTACAAGTTGAGAGGCCGGAAAACGAAGTACATCCTAAAACGCGCCGTTGCAGGTCTCTTACCTCCGTTTGTGACTCGCAGAAGTAAAAAGGGTTTTGGTGTTCCGGTCGCCGAATGGCTGAAGGGAAAGCTGCGGCCTCTCGCTCGCGATCTGCTGTCGCCGGAACGCGTGCGCAGGGCCGGTGTTTTCAATCCTGAATACATAACGCGACTACAGGACGAACACGAACGGGGCGTAGCCAATCATCGCAAGCTGCTCTGGACGCTGCTGATGTTTGAACTTTGGCACGAAAGCTTTATCGAAACCCCCCGCCGCATTGAGACATCGGTGGGCAGTAGCAAACAGTGAGCAGTCGGGAGTAGGTAGTGGACAGTGGGCAGTTGGAAGGGCCCCCTACGGTAATTTGCAGGTCAGCTTTCCAGCTCGCCGAAGCGGCGAGCAAATATCAATTTAGGAAACTTTTTAGCCTGTAATAAAATCAACAACTTACAGGCAAGTTTCTAAAGAGGAAGGCGGACCCTGTCCCCGCCTCAAGCTGAAAGCCACTCAGGTAACGCGTGGGCAGTTAACGTTCGACGGTTTGCTAGGCATGCGAGGGAAGGCCCTTTGAGAGCGAGAATCAATTGGGTTATTACTCTCAACCATACTTGTTTTCGCCGTAAGAGCGGGGACAGGGTCCGCCTTCCTGGCCTGCGAATTAGCAGTGCTTGACGTGTTGGGATGGGCCTGTGCTTGTGACCGGAGCGGACTCCGGGACATTTTTTAGCTTTACAAATCAGAACGACGATCCACGAACCGACACGAAGAAAGCACGAAATGAGTTCGTGTAATTTTCATGAGATTTCGTGGATCGTATCTTTGTTCTGGGCAGCCTGCTTGGTCAGGAGCCTGGAGACCCGCAGACGGCCGTCAATTGTACATCAGCTTTTCAATGCACGATCCAATCATTCACGACGCATTCACCGAACTCTTCGCCTGGTGCCGAACACACAACTTCGCCGGACACGATCCCTTCGATGCACTGAATAGCCGTCTATTTCAGGCAACCCCGCTAAAACACTCTCGTGGAGCCCGTCTGGCCTGGACGCAGCTCGTGAAACGTTCTCCAGTAAACCTTAGGAATATCGGCCTCGTCCCGGCGAGCAGAAACTCCAAAGGCATTGCTCTGTTCGCCCTCGCAGCTCTGGCGAACTATCGCAGCTCCAAAACAAACGATGCTGAGATAGAGGCTCGCCAGCTGCTCAACGACCTTCTTTCCATGCGTTTGGAAGGTGGGAGCGGTGCGGCGTGGGGTTATAACTTCGACTGGCAATCGCGGGTGTTCTTTGCGCCACGAGGTACGCCCATGATCGTACCGACTGCGTTCGCAGCGCGGGCTTTCATTGAAGCAGCACAAGCATTCGACGATCAAACCTACCTTGAAACTGCGCGCAGTGCCTGCGACTTCATTCTTCAGGATCTCCAGCGCAGCGAAGAAACGCACGCCGAAGTCTGCTTCAGTTACTCACCCGCCACCGTGAATCGCATCTATAACGCCAGTTTACTGGCGGCCGAAACTCTGGCCGGGGTTGCCGCGTTAACAGGCGAGCAGGAACTATGCCGGTGGGCTGTGCGAGCTACGAGATATGTCGTTAACAACCAGCATGAGAATGGCTCGTGGGTTTACGGCGCCGCAACGAATCAAGCATGGGTAGACAATTTCCACACAGCGTATTTATTGACCTCGCTGGCCAGAGTCATCAAGCACTGCCAAGCAGCGCAAACGACGGAATTCAACGAGGCGTTGCACCGTGGCTACAGATTCTGGCGGAGTAGGTTCTTTCTTGCGGATGGGTGGCCGAAATACTACCATGACGAGCTTTATCCAGCTGATGCGCACGCGGCGGCCACCGCCATTATCACATTCCTGGAACTACGCGGATTAGATCGCGACTCAATAGCTTTGGCGCAAAAGATCGCGCGCTGGTCTGTTCACAACCTGCGCGATAAACGCGGCTTCTTTTATTACCAGCGGCGTCGTTTCAACACCGTTCGCACGCCATTCATGCGCTGGACCGAAGCGTGGATGCTCTATGCACTTGCACGCCTCTCAGAGGAAGAGCGGGAAACGTCTTAGTTGATGGGAGTTTTTGAATGAACGGAATGAGCGCATCATTTTGTCGACGCTAGTCTGTTTTTCGATCCTTTCGAGTGGAATAAACTTTGCGGTAAATGGCCCAACAGCCAGCGATCTTTCCTTAGACGCACTCGCCGAGGGAAAAATATCAACGGCTTCCGCGGGCTAAAGCCGCGCTGTGACTGAGATAGTTACCAAAAGAAAACGGACCCAAGTCTACTTAACCCAGCGCTGGAGAACGTCAACCCAAAGCGGCGACAAGGTGCCGCATTCCAAAGTCGCCGCCGCACTTCAAGAGTTAAGCTGGTCATTATGCCGATCGCGTCTGATGTGACATTGGGAGACGGCGTTAAGATCTTTCAACCCGATTTAGTCAACCTTTACGGTTGCTCCGTCGGCGCGGAAACTAAGATCGGCGCGTTTGTCGAGATCCAAAAGAATGCCTCGATAGGCGCCCGCTGCAAGATCTCTTCGCACACTTTCATTTGTGAGAGCGTCACGATTGAGGACGAGGTTTTTGTTGGCCACGGTGTGATGTTTATCAACGACCGCTATCCTCGCGCAGCGAATGAGAATGGCTCATTGCTAACTGAATCCGATTGGGAGGCTGTAGGCGCGCGAGTAAAGCGTCGTGCTTCAATTGGCAGCAATGCAACGATTGGCGCGGGCGTGACGATCGGCGAATCCGCCCTCGTCGGCGCTGGAGCCGTGGTTACACACGATGTACCTGACCATGCGATTGTAGCCGGAGTGCCCGCCCGCGTAATCGGCGACGTACGCGACCGCTGCGGAGCGCTAAAGAATAAGTTAGAGCTCTCAGAATCATGATCTTCATCTTTGCTGATGATCGAAGTGTCCAAATCGTCAACAGCCTTGAGGAGGTTAAACTTAACTGTGAAGGGATCGACGTAGAAAACAGAGTGTTCAGTTTCTTTGACGAGAACGGCAGCACCTTGGAACCGCGGTTCCCCAAACCTAACAAGAAAGGTCGCAATCTCGGAATCTTCTCATGGGTGGAATCGGGGGAAATACGAGTTAATACCGTCACCTCGCGTCAACGAACAAGAGATCTTTTTGGCCCTGCTTGAGACTAGTAAGCTGGAGTCTAATCCCTGGTTTAAGAGTCTCGATGATGTCAAAGCGTATCTAGAAAGTAGGCGAAGGGATCCAGTGATGAAGGATCGTCATGATTAGACTGGGTGTGATCGGCTATGGCTACTGGGGACCCAATCTAGTGCGCAACTTTATGGAAGCGCCCGGCTCTACCGTTATGGCTGTTTGCGATCTGCGAGCTGAGCGGCTGGCCACGGTCCAGAGCCGATATCCATCAATCAGGACGCTTACCAATTGGCAGGATCTGCTCAACAATCCTGAGATCGACGCCCTAGCAATCGCCACACCCGTGTCGTCACATTTTGAACTGGCCATGGCGGCGCTTGGTGCGAACAAGCACGTCTTAGTTGAAAAGCCTCTGGCGTCCACCTCTGAGCAGGCGTTACAACTAATCGATGAGGCTGCCCGCCGCCAGCGCGTCCTAATGGTCGATCATACCTTCGTTTACACCGGGGCGGTGCGTAAGATTCGGGAACTCATCGCCAACAATGCTCTCGGCGAGATCTATTACTACGACGCCGTGCGCGTCAACCTGGGTCTGTTTCAGCATGATGTAAATGTTATCTGGGATCTGGCAATCCACGATCTCTCGATCATGGACTACGTGCTGCCCTCGCGGGCTCTCGCCGTTTCCGCGACGGGCATCAGCAACATTCCCGGCCAACCGGAGAACGTCGCCTACATCACTCTCTTTTTTGCCAATACGCAGATTGCCCACGTTCATGTCAATTGGCTTACTCCCGTGAAGGTCCGGCACACGCTTATCGGTGGGAGCGAGAAAATGATTCTCTATGACGACCTGGAGCCCAGCGAGAAAGTGAAGATCTATGACCGCGGCGTTACCGTCTCTCAGAGTCCTGAGGCTGTATACGAGATGCTCGTAAGTTATCGCTCGGGAGATATGTGGGCCCCGCGTTTGGAGGCAACCGAGGCCTTGCTGACCGAGGCGCTGCACTTTATCGACTGCGTAAACAACGGGACCCGGCCGGAAACCGATGGGCAGGCCGGCTTGAGGTTGATACAAATAGTGGAAGCAGCGGAGCGCTCACTGCGCGCCCGCGGCAAATTGATAGAGATTTCTTAGTTACAACTGGTTCACGCAAAGACGCAAAGGGGCCAAGACGCAAAGATGAGCGCTTTAAACAATTTCTCTAGAGGGCTTTCTTTGCGTCTCTGCCCCCTTTGCGTCTTTGCGTGATCACTGATTGATTCGATGTCACGCTCGAACCTTGAAACAGTTTGTAAGAAACCGATGATTCCTTTTGTAGATCTAAGAGCCCAGTATCTAAGTATCAAAGAAGAGATCGATGGAGCGATCGCAGAGGTTTTGGACAGCTGCCAGTTTGTTTTGGGCGAGAAGGTGGAAGCTTTTGAATCCGACTTCGCCGGCTATTGTCAGACGAGCTACGCCCTGGGAGTTAATTCCGGCACGAGCGCACTTCATCTAGCCCTGCTTGCGGCCGGCGTTAAACCCGGAGACGAGGTTATTACCGTCAGCTATACCTTCGTCGCCAGCGTGGCCGCCATCCGCTACACAGGTGCAAGGCCCGTACTCGTCGATATCGATCCGCGTTCCGGCACCATGGATCCGGCGCGTCTCGAAGCGGCTATCACCCCCCGCACAAAAGCGATCATGCCTGTTCATCTGTATGGAAACTGCGCAGATATGGATCCAATTCTCGAGATTGCTCGCCGGCATGACCTGATCGTGATCGAAGATGCAGCCCAGGCACATGGAGCCGAATACAAGGGACAACGTGCGGGCAGCATCGGCAGCCTTGCCTGTTTCAGTTTTTATCCCGGGAAGAATCTGGGTGCTTACGGTGAGGGTGGAGCGGTGGTAACGAATGACGTAGACTGCGCGGGGGTCATCAGACGGCTACGCGATCACGGACAGACTCAGAAGTACCACCACGACACGGTTGGCTACAATTACCGCATGGAAGGAATGCAAGGAGCGGTGCTGGGCGTGAAGTTGCGCCATCTTGACGATTGGAACGCCGCCCGGCGCAAGCACGCTACACACTACCTCGGGTTGTTAGCAGACACTCGACTGCGCCTGCTCGAAGAGATGCCTCTCACTCGCTCGGTCTACCATATTTTCCCTGTTTTTACTCCGCAGCGAGAGAACCTCGCAGAGTATCTGAAGGAGCGTGGGATCTCTACCGGCATTCACTATCCGATTCCTGTTCACTTGCAGGCGGGTTATCGTGACCTGGGTTACAAGGTGGGCGACTTCCCGCACACCGAGCAAGCCAGCAACGAGGTGCTATCGCTTCCAATCTACGCAGAACTTTCGAGTGAGGCCGTGACAGCGGTCAGTGACTCGATACGCCAGTTCTGTTTGCAAGCCGCAGAAGCTCCCCGCTAGGAATAGGAGGCAGGAGCAGGAGGCAGACGGCAGGAGCAGGAAACCGGCAGGAACTGGGAACGGAGCTACGATGTAAACCTCACTAACTAGAAAGGAGTAGTAAAGTTATGCCTACCTCACAAGGCTTCAGAGATCTTAAAGTGTACCGGTTGGCTTTTAAGCTGGCCATGGAGATTTTTCATGAATCAAAACGTTTTCCCAGAGAGGAGAAGTTTCTTTGACGGATCAGATTCGCCGAGCGTCGAGAAGCGTGGCTTCGAACATAGGCGAGGGCTATCGAAAGAAACGTTACCCGAAGATGTTTGTTGCCAAGATGGCCGATGCGGATGGGGAAGCAACTGAAACCCAAGTGTGGCTTGAATTCGCACAGTGCTGTGGGTACCTCTCGAAAAAGCGTGAATCGGAATTCAGGTTGGGTTACGAAGAAGTCGGTCGTATGCTGGGCGGCATGACCGCTCATCCAGAAAAATTCTGGTAACCGGCTGACTGCCTCCTGCACCTGCCGTCTGGCTCCTTTTGCACAATGCGCATCTGGATCGATCTCGCCAACTCGCCGCACGTTCCTTTCTTCCGCGCTTTAGCAAGCGAGTTCCGGGAGCGCGGCCATGAGATAGAAGTCACCGCGCGCGCTTTCGCCGAAACAGTGGAACTGGCCCAGGCAGCTGGTTTAACACCGGAAGTAATTAGCGGGCATGGAGGGCGGGAGTTGGCGGGAAAAGCCGGGAACCTCATCCGGCGGGCGTGGGCTCTGCGCGGGTGGGCCCACTCGCGCGCTTTCGATCTCGCTATCAGCCACAACTCCTATTCGCAGATCCTGGCCGGGCGGTCACTCTCTTTGAAAAGCGTTACCCTGATGGATTACGAGCATCAGCCGGCAAACCATCTAGCCTTTCGTTTTGCCGAACGGATCATTGTTCCCCGGGCCTTTCCGGAAACCGCTTTGACTCGATACGGCGCATACGGGGCGAAGGTAAGGCGTTACAATGGTACCAAGGAAGACGTATACCTGGCTGACTTCAACCCCGATCCGAGCTTTGAAAGAGAGTTGCGCGACTTTGGGATCCGCCGGGAGGATGTGCTGGTAGTTGTGCGGCCCCCGGCGCGTGATGCTTTGTACCATCGCTTCGATAACGAACTTTTCGACGAGTTGTTGGGGCGACTATCCGCGCATCCGAGGGCGAAAGTGATTTTGTTGCCGCGCAATGATTCGCAGCGCGGGAAGTATGGCGAAAGAGCGGACTCGAAACTGATCTTACCGGAGCGCCCGCTTGACGGTCCGAATCTAATCGCGTTCAGTGATCTGGTTGTCAGCGCGGGCGGCACGATGAATCGCGAGGCTGCGGGGCTGGGTGTCCCGGCAGCTACAATCTATGCTGGAGAATGGGCGGCGGTTGACGAAGAGTTGGTCCGCGCAGGACGTCTGCGACGCATTAGCACTCAAGAGGATTTACAGAGTCTTCCAATCGAGAAGAAAGCACAGGCCCAACCGCGTCGGGCGCTGCATGTTCGCGGAGAGGTAGCTGATTTAATATTAGAAGAGTGACAAGCAAGGTGTCGGGTGCCGGTTGACAAATTCCGGATGCCAGGTAAAAGGTGCAACGTATAAAGGCAGTCTTAGCATAAGCCGGCACCTGGCACCCGACACCTGACACCCGGTATCTGACACCCCACACCCAGGAAATGAGAGCCGAGCGCATTAAGAACCACCGAATTCCCGCCAGCACTGTGCGCGTTCCCGGACGCGCGCCGCATTGGGTTATCCCCACGGTCAAGTTGTCGCTGGTCGGCGGAGACGCGCTCATAGCTGCTTTTTCTTTCGTCGGAGGGTTTTACTTTCGTCAAGGTGCATCCGTCTTTGAGCGAACCGCGAATGACGGGTTGCGGTGGAGCCAGGAGTTTGCCCCATATGGCACGCTGCTGCTGTTTGTGGTGCTGATCCGTTTGGTAGTCTTGCGATACTACGATCTCTACCGGTTACGCGGAGAGTTTTCGTTTTTCAACGATGCAATACGCCTCTTCAAGTCGACCGCGATCGGATCACTGCTGATAGTGGCAGCAGCTTTCCTCTATCGTGGTGGTTTTCAGTATCGCGCGTTCTCCTATGCCCGGGCCGTCTTCGTGCTCGACTTTGTGCTCTCGCTCGCCGGGGTTGTTACGCTGCGAGTGCTGGTAAGAAGCTTGCAGATGTTTGCGAGACAACGGCAGCTTAATCTGATTCCCACCCTGGTGGTCGGCCAGGGTCCCGAAGCAGCTCTGTGCATCAAGGAAATGCGCGAACGCCCCTCCCTTGGCTACCGCGTTATTGGCGTTGTTGAGAACATTGCGATTGAAGGGCCGGAACAAGCGATTTACGAAGGTGTGCCGGTCATCAGCAACCTGGCCGGACTTCCGGACGCTATCCGCGACTCGGGAGCTAACGAGGTGATAATCGCCGACCCCCGCGTCGATGGAGACGCGCTCTTCGATGTCATGATGCGCTGCGGGCGACGGCGCGGCGTAGAGTTTCGCATCGCACCCAGTCTCTTCAATTGCCTGCCAAGCAAAACCGAGATCGATCAGATCGGCGCCCTGCCCATGATCCGGCTTTTTCGCGAACCACTGTCAGATACTTCCCGGATTGTTAAGCGCGTTTCTGACATTGTCATCGCAGTGCTTGCCCTCGCTTTGCTCTTGCCGCTTTGGCTCATCATCGCGGTGCTCATCAAGTGGAATTCCCCAGGACCAATCTTCTTCAAGCAGGAGCGCGTGGGCATGGACGGCCGCATCTTTCTCGTCTACAAATTTCGCACCATGCATGTAGACTCGGACCACACCATTCATGAAGAATATCAGCGCATGTTCATTGCCGGACGGGCGGAAGCGAACCTCGGTGACGCCGAGAGACCCGCATACAAACTTTCTGCCGACCCGCGCATCACGCGCGTCGGCCGTTGGCTGAGACGCACCAGTCTCGACGAAGTGCCACAGCTCTTTAATGTTCTCCTGGGTGATATGAGCGTGGTGGGACCGCGGCCGCCGATTCCATATGAAGTAGAAGCTTATGAGCTGGCCCACCGTAAACGTCTGGACATGAAGCCGGGATTGACTGGTTTGTGGCAGGTCTCAGGCCGCAACCGTTTGCCTTTCGAAGAGATGGTCCGTCTTGACCTCTTCTACATTGAAAACTGGTCGCTGCTGCTGGACCTGAAAATCATCCTGCGCACCGCGCTGGTGATATTACGCGGCGACGGCTATTAGCCCGCGCAGACTCGCGCCGGTTCGCTGAACACCGAATTTCCGGACTTAAGCCATAACTCTGCGAAACGACACTAAAAGAAATTTTCGTGCGTACTTCGTGTGATTTCGTGGATCGTTTTCTGATGGATCTCGCTCAGCAAAGCAAGAGATGCGACATTTATTACCGAGGATCGGATATGACTAAATCTCTTTTCGCCTTCACGCTCATCTTTGCCCTACTGCTGGGAGGCAGTTTCAAGTTTGTTCAGGCGCAAAGAGACGTGGGTGTGCGACCGACTGACTCAGGCGGTCCGCTGGTGCCGGAGCAGGCGGCTTATGACATTAAATCCTACGACCTTGATTTGCGTATCAACCCAGCTGAGCAATCCATCAAGGGTGTGTTGACGGCGCAAGAGCTAATTGTGCATCCGACTGCCTGGTTCGTCCTCGATCTTGACACTCCCCTGACCGTTGATTCAGTTGCACTCGTTAATCCGACTGGTAACCCACAAGCACTCAGCTTTGAGAGGCGAGCAGGCAAAATATGGATCTCTTTTCCTTTCACAAAACAGCCGGGAGAGAATGTGCGAGTGCGAGTCGATTATGGTGGCAAGCCTCGAGTTGCGCCGCGCCCACCCTGGACCGGGGGTTTTGTTTGGGCCCAAACCGCGAGTGGTCAGCCCTGGATAGGGGTCGCTTGTCAGGTCGATGGCGCTGACCTCTGGTTTCCGGTAAAAGATCACCCTTCGGACGAGCCGGACACAGTCTCCTTGCACTTCACCGTGCCGCAAACGCTCGTCGTCGCTTCTAACGGAACGTTGCGGAGCGTTGTTAAGAATCAGGACGGGACCCAAACCTTCAATTGGTTTGTTTCCAATCCAATCAACAACTACAACATCACTCTCAATGTTGCCCCTTACAAAACGATTCAGGATAAGTACGCGAGCGTCTCCGGCGCTGAGGTGCCCGTCACGTTCTGGGTACTACCCGAGGACTATGACAAGGGGCTGGCCCTGGTTAAGCAGATCAGAGAATACCTGCGCTTCTTTGAAGAGTATCTGGGACCCTATCCCTTCCGCAGTGAGAAGATCGGTATTGCCCAGACAAATTATTTAGGGATGGAACATCAGACCATCATCGCTTACGGAAACAATTTCAAATTTGACGCCGACGGTTTTGACTGGCTCATGTTCCACGAGTTGGGACATGAATGGTGGGGCAACCTCGTGACGGCGAGCGACTGGCGGGACTTTTGGATACACGAGGGCTTCCAGAGCTTTATGGATACGCTTTATCTCGAACGATTGCGGGGGAAGGATGCGTATTTCAAAGGCATGACGAACCGGATGAGGAGTTTGCGCAATATGCAGCCGGTGGCGCCTCGCGAATCGCGCACGACCGTGCAGATGTATATGGCCGGCCCGGATTACGTGCGCAGCGACGGAGACATTTATGGCAAGGGTGCGGTCATTCTACATACCCTCCGGTATTTAATTGGCAACAAGCCCTTCTTCGCGGCGCTTAGACGAATGGCTTACCCGGATCCTTCCGTGGAGAAGCTCACCAATGGTCGCCAGGTTCGGTTCACCACAACCGACGACTTTCAACGCATTGCAGAAACTGCATCAGGCTCCAGTCTTGACTGGTTTTTTGAGGTCTACTTGCGTCAGCCTAAGCTTCCCCGCTTGCTCAGCGAACGAAGAGGCAACCAATTAGAACTCCGTTGGGAGGCGCCCGATGGCTTACCCTTCCCGATGCCCGTCGAAATCCGGATCGGGGACTCCACCCGGCGCTATGAGATGCCCGGGGGACGGGTCAGTTTACCTATCGAATCAGGTCTAACGGTTGTGGTGGATCCGCAGAATTGGATCTTGAAAGGTCAGTAGTGAGAGAAAGGTTTATTTTCCATTATTTCTCATTAGTCATTTTGGCTTTTTTTTGTGGTGCTTCGTGTTTGTTCGTGGATCGCGCATGGTCGAGCGATCAGAACGATCCACGAAGTTACACGAACGGACACGAACAGAAGTAAAAAATGGCAAACGAGAAGGAAAATGATCTTTTCGGAACTAGGCAGAGATGTCGATAAAGGATTTCCGCGCCCGCACCACTGGTCTGTTCCTCGGAAGCAAACCCATCGCCGGCTTTGAACTGCTGATCGCAATACTAATTGTCGTAGGTGGCCTGGTCGGAATAGTACCTTTCAGCTCCACTCCTTTCGTGTTGCTTTTTGGCTGGCTGATGATGTGGCTGAGGGGAGTCGGGTGGAGAGATCTAGGGCTGCGGCGTCCGAGTAGCTGGCGGTCAACTTTACTGTTGGGTGTCGCGATTGGTGTTGGCTACCAATACTTGAGTCTATACGTTATTGAGCCGCTGATCGCGCGGGTAACGGGCGACCTCCCTGACGTGAGCCAATTTGCTCCTCTCATCGGCAACAAGTTTTTTCTTTTCCTATCACTCGTCGCATCATGGAGCCTGGCAGCTTTCGGTGAAGAACTCGTCTTTCGCGGATACTTAATGAATCGCGTCGCTGATTTGGTCCGAGCCAACTACGCGGGCTGGCTGATAAGTCTGATCCTGGTAAGCATTCTTTTCGGTATGGTCCATTTATACCAGGGCACGTCCGGGATCCTCGTTATAACTCTGACCGGGTTGTTACTAGGCGCGCTGTATCTTGCTACCGGCCGAAACTTGTGGCTGTCTATTGTCGTCCATGGCGTCAACGACACCGTGGGATTCATTCTGATCTACTCAGGAAAGTATCCTGGTCTTTAAGACCGGTGATTGAATTTTAAGGGCGGCATAAAGTCTGTTCATTTTCATTTGCCATTAGAAGCCCGCGACGGGGCGACAGCCGATCAAGGATCAGGAATGACTGCTGAATAAGTTAGAGACCCCAAGGTTCTCTTTGACATCGTTCATTGGTCATTTTCCCCGAGATCATTTCGTGTTGCTTCGTTGATCGCTTGCCTGACCGAGAGACGGACGATCCACGAAATTTCACGAACGGACACGAATAAGAAACAACAAAATAAAATCGCCAAACACCGGCATCTACAGTTCAGCCAGAGCTAACTCCAGCAAAAGGATCTTCTTAATTCCTTTGTAGAGCGGTTCGATTTCACAGTTCTCGGTTAAGGCATGTGAGTCGTTGCACGGACCGGCCCCGGTAGAAATCGCCGGAATCCCTTGCAACAAAACTGGGCTGGCATTGTTGGAGCCAGTAGGCGTAATTGGAGGATCAAACCCCATTGCGCGATGCACCGCTTCGGCCACCATCACCAGCTTCGAATTCCGATGTCCGGGAATCACTGCCGCCGGGGAGGTTGAGATCACCTCCGTCGTCAGTTTCATATTTGCGCGTCGGGCCTCTTCCTCCAGGATCGCTGCGATCTTTTGCTCCAGGTTGGCTATTACTTCGTTACTCGTCGACCGCAGGTCGATTGTAAACCATGCGTCGGATGCTTTGGCGTTCACTACTTCTGAGCCTCCCAGCATGCCGATGTTCAGATTTGACGACGGATTAGTGGGGACTCTTAGCTTATGGATCCGGGAAATCGCACGAGCAAGCGGCAAGCTTGCCGAATAAGGAGGGGTGCGTGAGCGTGTGTGGCCACCCGGGCCGATGAAGTGATGCCGGTACCAGTTGATGCCAATGCCCGCGTACGTGAATCCTTCGTAGCCGCCGTCGAGCGCGACGTAGTAATCGATTTTGCCTTTGTTGTCTTTGATGAACTGCTTGACGCCCGCAAAGTTTGTCTCTTCTTCAACCGTAAAAACAAAAACCAGATCGCCTTTGGTCTCGATCCGAGCCGCATCGAGGGCGCGCATCGTCGCCAGTAAGGCTTCGATATTCCGGGTGTCGTCGCCGACACCCGGCGCATGCACTTGTCCTTCGCGAATAGTCGCTTTGATCTTGAGTCCAGGTTGAAAGACCGTGTCCAGGTGAGCATCAAAGACGACGGTGGGTCCGCCACCGGTTCCCTTGCGCACCGCAATAAGGTTACCCGCGGCGTCGTAACGGATGCTTTGCAACCTGTGCTTACCAAGCAGCTTCTCGATATATTTAGCGCGCTCCTGCTCATGCCCCGAGGGTGCGTTGATCTCAGTAATTGCGATCCATTCGCGCAGAATGCTCTCACGATTATTGTCGATATACTCGTAGGCTGCTTTCACCCGGGCATCGTTCTGAATCGACTCGGCCTGGTCCAAATACTCCGCCGGAGTTTGTGAAACAACCTGGAAGCAGGCCAGCAGCAAGACCAGGACAGACAAAGAACCGGCTAGCGATCGACGCATGGAGTTTCCTTATTGATCGAATATAGTAGAACTGTCCTTCATTCTAATCGTTTCTAGTTTCATAACGAAAGCTGATAAGCATTGTCGGTATTTGAACAGCTTGGCCTTACCTGAAACTAAGGGTAGCTCTAGACACGATCCACGAAACGCCACGAAATGCACTAACAAATTTCGTGGCGCTTCGTGTGATTTCGTGGATCGTTTAGGTCGGTCGAAATAGCCCAACAGCAAGAAATTGTTTAGCTTCACCGCACACAAAAGCACAAAGGAAGAGTAGAGTTAGGACGCCACCAAAGCGGTCTGTCTCGCATGAGCCCAACTATCGTTAGCAAGGCCACAAAACTCGACAGAGTCCGAGAGACTGAGCCCGCCGGCGTGGCTGCCCAGTGGTTAGAAAAGGCCGTGGTCGCTTGCCTTTTTCTGTTTGTCGCATTTGCGCCTCACTCGATCGCCGTGACGCAGACGGCCTGGCTGCTGGGAATGCTTTTCTGGGTGATTCGCTTTGCATTTTATCCGCCGCCACGAGTTTACCGGACACCCATTGACTATGCTCTTGTTGGCTTCTTTATACTCACCGGCATCTCTTCATTCCTGTCGTACGAGCCATTCATCTCTATCGGAAAACTTCGAGCGGCGAGCCTGTTTACCATCGTCTATCTTTTTGCCGAAAACATACCCTCCCGCCGCGTAATTCGCTTGCTGGCACTTACCCTCGTTGCGTCCTGCTCAACCGGCGTGCTCTACACTTTTGGCGAACGACTGGTCGGACGCGGAATCAGGCTCGAAACGGTCGCCGAGAACAGCCCACTCACGGCCGCAATCGCAACTTTAGATCGTAGGAAGTCACCGCTGGCGATTCGGGGCCGCGATACCGTATTGGAGGTCGATGAACAGAGAGTGCGCGATCTGGACGATCTGGCCAACGCGTTGAATTCTTCACACGATTCCGGCCCGGCGCGCGTAAAAATCTACCGTGGTGAATGGATCGCCACTCTCGAAGTTCCGCGCGGACGGTTGTTACCGGGTACAACTGCTCAGGAGCGCCTCGGTGTATCCGCATGGTCTACCGGGCGAGACTGGCGGGCCAGCGGCTTATACGGACAGTATGTCAGCTACGCAGAAGCACTTCAGCTAATCATCGCGCTCGCGGTGGGCATGTTCGTAAGTCTACCGGCGAAACGCAGTTGGCAGAGTGGACTGTTGCTGCTGGCCATCGCAGGGCTTGGTTGTGCGCTAGCGCTAACTGTGACTCGTGCATCCTGGCTGGCTT
>Ga0136617_10000280_pt1 | contig 41084 bp, 41 predicted proteins | sample AntDrymUQ3222106_2_FD_129672 | JGI IMG/M metagenome (GOLD analysis project Ga0136617, IMG submission 129672) | Polar desert sand microbial communities from Dry Valleys, Antarctica - metaG UQ322 (21.06) | ecosystem: Environmental > Terrestrial > Soil > Desert | place: Antarctica: Dry Valley... | reverse complement strand
CGGATCCTGGTGCTGGATGGGACACAGGTGCTCCACGGCACCCACGAGGACCTCCTGCAGCGATCCGCGCTCTACCGCGATCTCGTAGGCCATTGGCGATCGGGCGTCATGCACGCGGCCTGAGGTCGACCCGCGCGTACCCCGCGCCCGCTCAGTCGCCCTGCTCGGTGGCGGCGCGCAGCACCCGCGCGACGACGGCGTCGAGGTCGTCGGTCACGAACAGCAGGTCGAGGTCGAGCGCGTCGATCTTGGCCTCGCCGGAGACGCGTTCGCGCAGCCAGTCGACGAGGCCCGACCAGTACGCGACGCCCACGAGCACGACCGGAAACGAGCGGATCTTCTGCGTCTGGATGAGGCACAGTGCCTCGAAGAGCTCATCGAGCGTTCCGAAGCCGCCGGGCAGGACGACGAACGCGTTGGCGTAGCGCACGAACATCACCTTGCGCGAGAAGAAGTAGTGGAAGTCCAGCGAGTGATCGACCCACTGGCTGGCGCCGCCCTCCTCGAAGGGCAGATCGATGTTCAGCCCGATCGAGTGGGCGCCCGCCTCGCGCGCGCCGCGGTTGGCGGCCTCCATGGCGCCCGGCCCGCCGCCGGTGATGACCGCGAAGCCGGCCTCGCCGAGGCGGCGTCCGACGTCGACCCCGAGCTGGTACTCGACGCTGCCGGGGGGCGTGCGCGCGGAGCCGAACACCGACACCCCGCGGTGCACCGCGCGCAGCTCGCGAAAGCCCATCGCGAGCTCCGCGGACATCCGGGCAACGCGCATCGCGTCCGTGATCTGGCTGGCGACGGCGGCATGCTGCGCGCCGATGAGCTCCTCGTCGGGGGTCGTCGGGCGGCGGGGCACCCACCGAGGGTAGAGCGGCCCGCGCGCCGGCCCGCTCAGCGCGGCGTCGGCGCCGCCGCGACGGCGTCGGCGGCGGCGGGCTGCGCCGGCCGCTCCGGCTCGGCCTGCGCCGCGACCCCGAGCAGCGCGTGCGGGCGGTCGTCCGCCGTCGGATCGGCCAGCTCCAGCGCCTGTGGCAGCCCGCGACTGGCCTTCAACTGCCACTCCGTCAACGGCTGCAGGATCCCGCGCAGCGCGAGCGCGCCACCGACGTAGCGCGGCGCCCACAGCCGCGCCGAGCGGCGCTGCACGCCGCGCTCGATCGCGTCGATCGCCTGCGAGAGCGGCGCCGGCGTCGACATGAACGCCGGCATCGACGACGTCAGCCGCTGGGTCGAGGGGTGCGCGAAGCTGCCCTTGACGAGGTCGGTGTCGATGAAGCCGAAGTACGCGCAGCCGACGCGCGCGCCGCTCGGCGCAAGCTCGACGCGGAGCGCGTCGGTCATCGCCTCGACGCCGGCCTTGGACGCGGTGTAGGCGCCCATCAGCGGCGCGTGGCTGGCGGCGGCGAGGGAGGAGACGTTCAGCAGGTAGCCGCGGGTTCGCACGATCTCGTCGAGCACGGCGCGGTCGGTGCGCCAGACGCCGAGCAGGTTGACCTCGATCGTGCGCTCGAACTGCTCGCGCGGCATCGTAGCCATGCGTCCCATGAACTGCAGGCCGGCGTTGGCGATCGCCACTTCGATCGAGCCGAAGCGGGCGATCGTGCCGCCAACGGCGGCGGCGAGCGCATCGTAGTCGGTCACGTCGGCGTCGAACCACGCGGCGCGCGACCCGAGCCGCTCGGCGAGCGCCGCGAGCTTCTCCGGCTCCAGACCGACGAGGGCCACGTTGGCGCCCGCGGCGTGCAGTCGCCGGGCGCTCTCGGCGCCGATCCCGCGCGCGGCGCCCGTGATGAAGACCGTCCGCCCGGCGACGTCGAAGCGCGAGCGCAGCATCACGCGGCCGCCTTCATCGCGGGGACGCCGGATCCGTGGCGCAGCTCGTAGGGGCGCGTGTTGAAGCGCCGCGTGCGATGGCGAAAGCGCCACGTGAAGTCCGGCCAGATCGTCGTGTTGCGCCCGGCCGCGTCGAGGTACCAGCTCGCGCAGCCCGACATCCAGACGGTGCCCGGCATCTTGGACTGGATCTGCTCGTTGTAGGCGGCCATCGCCTCGGGCCGGACCTCGAACGTCGCGATCTGCTGTTCGTCCATAACGCGCAGAGCATCCATGACGTAGCGCAGCTGGGACTCGATCATGAACACCATCGAGTTGTGGCCGAGGCCGGTGTTCGGCCCGATCAGCTTGAAGAAGTTCGGCAGCCCGCGCATCGTCGCGCCGAGGTAGGCCTGCATGCCGTCGCTCATGCGCTCGGCGAGGGTGCGCCCGCCCCGGCCGCGCACGAGCCGGGCGGTCGGCGGATCGGTGACGTGAAAGCCGGTACCGAGGATGATCGTGTCGACCTCGCGCTCACTGCCGTCGGCCAGCACGATCGTCTTGCCGCGGATCTCGCGGATCGCCTCGGTCACGAGCTCGACGTTGGGCCATGTCAGCGCCGGATACCAGTCGTTGGACAGCAGGACGCGCTTGCAGCCCAGCCGGAACTGCGGCGTCAGCTTCTCGCGCAGCGTGGGGTCGCCGACCTGCTTGCGCAGGTGGAGGCGCGCGATCTTCTCGGCGCCCGCCATGAAGCGCTGGTCCTTGATGAAGCCCAGCAGGAAGCTCTCGCGGCTCCAGTACACGCCGGTGCGCACGGCCCTCTGCGCGAACGGGAGCGCCCGGTAGAGGCGGCGCTCGAGGCGCGTCGTCGGCCGGTCGGTGTGGGGGAGGATCCACGGCGCGGTGCGCTGGAAGACGTGCATCCGGCCGACCTGCTCGGCGATCCGCGGGACGAACTGGATCGACGAGGCGCCCGTGCCGATCACGGCGACGCGCTCGCTCGTCAGGTCGTGGTCGTGGTCCCAGTCGGCCGAGTGGAAGATCGTGCCCTCGAAGCGGCCCAGGCCGGGGATCGCCGGCACCGCCGGATGGCTCAGCGGGCCGGTGGCGTCGACGACGAGCTGCGCGGTCCACGCGCCGCGCGAGGTCTCCACGCTCCAGTGCTGGGACGCCTCGTCCCACGTCGCCGCGGTCAGCTCATGGCCGAAGCAGATGTGCGGGCGCAGGCCGTGGCGGTCGACGAGATCGCGCAGGTAGCTCCAGATCTCCGGCTGGCGCGAGTACGTGCGAGTCCAGGTCGGGTTCGGCGCGAAGGAGAACGAGTACAGGTGCGAGGGGACGTCGCACTGGCAGCCGGGGTACGTGTTGGCCTGCCAGGTGCCGCCGACGTCGTCGGCGCGCTCGATGAGGACGAAGTCCTCGATGCCCGCCGCCTTGAGGCGGATCGCGAGGCCCAGACCGGCGAAGCCGGTTCCGACGATCGCGATCCGGACGTGCGGTACCGCCCCGCCCGCGCCCTCGATCGGATCGGAACCGCCCGGCGTCGGCGTCAGCTCGATGACGCTCATCAGCGCACCGACTCGTGCTCGCGCTGTGCCGGGTCGGGCAGCTCCTCGTCGCCGCGGGCGACGGGATCGGGCCGCCGGCGCGCCCACTCCGGTAGTGCGGCGTCGTGGGCCGGGGGCTCGGGAGCGGGTTCGGGCTCGTGCGCCCAGTCCGGCGGCGGCGTGTCGCGCTCGCGACCGGCGGTCACGCCGACGCGGCGGATGCCCCAGGCGAGCAGCGCGATCAGCGCCAGCGCGATCGCGAGTACCGTGCCGTAGCCGGCGCTCGTGATCCAGCCCTCCTGCGTCTTGGCCTCGCGCTGCAGCAGCTTCTTGTCTGACTGGAAGGCTCGCTCAAAGCGCGCGCGCGCGGCGATGCCGGCGACCGGGATCGCGGTGTCGCGCGGAGCGTAGATCGGCAGCGCAGCGATCGAGTTGCCCTTGTGTAGCCGCACGTTCGCCTTCCACGAGCCGTGCACGGGGATCGGCTTCGTCGTGCGGTACACACCCTCGGAGACCCGCTCGAGGCGGTCCACGACGAGCCGTCCGCCGCCCTGCCAGGCCGTGACCGTGAACCACTTGGCGCCGTCAGCGGCGTCGCGCGGGGTGAGCGTGACCGTCGCGTTGACCGTGCGCTGCGGTCCCGACTGCGCCGTGGTCAGCTGCACGGAGCCGCGGACACCGGTCTGCGTCGTCGTGAACAGCGGGAACGCGATCATCGCGAAGATCGCCAGCGAGGCGCCGATCGCGACGGGGCGCAGGGAGCGGTCGTAGGGGATGTCGTCGTCCAGCCGCGCGCCGACCCAAGCGCCGAGCAGCGACGCGGCGAGGGCCATCGCGAGCCCCAGCCCGATCGTCTCGGGCAGGATCTCGACGGGCCACGGCAGCGGCATCCAGACGTGCGACCAACCCCATTCGGCGGCCAGGCCGACGGTGCCGATCAGCGCGCCGGCGAGCGCGCCGAACGCCAGCGGGCGCTGCTTGACGGCGACGAGCATCGCCGCGGCCTCGACGCAGAGCGCCTCAACGATGTACACCGGAAAGTGCGTCAGCGACTCGCCGAGCGAATCGTGGATCAGCAGCGCCAGCCCGCTGCGCATGATGAGGTAGAACGCGACGGCGCCGAACATCGCGCCGCGCCCGAGCCAGATCCGTGCCAGGACGAGCGTGAAGCCCGCGGCGAACATGATCAGCAGCGGGTGGAAGATGAGCTGGAACTGCGGGACGCCGAAGTCGAACTCGCCCTGGAAGGTCGACATGCCGATGAGCAGGCCGCCGGGCAGCCACACCACGCGCAGGTGGCGCACCCAGGCTTTCTCGAGGTGCATGACGTTCGCGGCCTTCATCGCGCGGACGACCTCGGCCTGGATGACGGCGATGCCCAGCAGCGTCATGACGGCGCCGCCGATCAGCATGAGGTGCGTCGGGCCCCACAGCGTGACGTCCTGGCCGAAGAGGCGGTGCCAGAAGTCGTCGAGCGGGAAGGCGATGAGCGAGAACCCGCCCGTGAACAGCATCAGGACGCCGCCGAGCGGCGCGTACCAGTCATTGCCGATGCGGATCGCCGTCGGGCCGGGGCGGTCGGCGCGCTCCTCGCGGCCGAGGCAGATCGCGAAGAAGCCCGCAGCGAAGATGCCGTACAGGCCGGCCAGGATGAAGAAGTGGCCGGGGTTGCCCCAGACGCTCGTGTCACGGCCGCGGTCGATGTGCATCGACACGTCCCAGTACAGGCCGAACACCGCCGAGATCAGCGAGATGATCGCCAGGCCGCAGGACAGGGCGGCCCACGCCGGTTGACCCGAGACCCGCTCGGAGAAGCGCTCAAACCAGCCGAGGATCGGGACCAGGCCGCCGCGGTGGCCGAGGCCGCCCATAAGCAGCACGATGATGGCGAAGGCCGCGATGGCGCCGCCGACCGCGAGGTCTTCGGCCGACGCGCCGCCCGCGCCCGGATCCGACACGGTGGCGGCGATGACTGTGAGGGACGAGTCCAGAGCGCTCATGATGACGCCACCGTACCATGTGACGTCAGTTGATGGCAAATAGCCCCGAAGCCCGTAACGACTGGGTCTTCAGCCTCCGGCGGCGTGCGGATTGCCCGTCGCCTTGCTCGGTTCGCTGTCCCGGTCAGGGCTCGTCTCGGGCGTGTCGTCGTCGGGCGCGACGTCGTCCTCGGCGTGATCGCGGGCATCGATGCCCATGCCCGGCTGGTTCTCCTCCGGATAGCCCTGGCCGGTCGTGGCGCTGCCGGCCGGATCGTCGTGCTTCTCGTTGTCGTCGTGGCTCATGAGCGGGTGTGTACCCGGCTGGCCCGCCGCGACGCTCCGGGCTCGGGGAACGGCGGCGATGAAGAAGGAGGGACGGGCGCGAGGGGCACATGCCGGCGGGGGTACGACGCCACGTCCGCAAGCGTGTCGCGTAGGTGTTTGGACAGAGCATCGGCACGACACGCTCCTCGCCCGATGGTCGCCGCAGGACCGCGGCGCGCCGGCCAGGCCGGTACCCGCTTCCATCATCGATCCTGTTCACGAGCGTTGGCCGCGCCACAGCGGCCCGAGTCTCCGCCGCGCCCGCCCCGAAGCCCCCGCGCCAAGCGCCCCGAGCGCTCGCGCCCCGAAACGCCGCCCGCGCCCTTCACTCCGGTGGAGGAGATCTGCGAACTCGTGAGCTCCAGGCCTACAGCAATCCGAGCGCCGCGCCGACGTCGCGTGTGACGTCGAACAGCGGCGAGGGGACGACGCCGAGGATCAGCGTCAGCGCGCCGAAGACGACGGCGACGGCGACGACCTCGCCTTGGGCGCGCAGGCTCGTCGCCTCGTTTGAGCCGCCGGCCAGCACGGGCTGATCGCCGCCCGGCAACGGCGCGGGCGCGACCGCGTCGCCCGCCTCGGCCTCCGACGGCGTCATCCAGATCGCCGCGATGACCTTCAGGTAGTACGCCAGCGAGATCATCGAGCCGACGACGATGAAGACCGCCAGCCACGTGTAGCTGCCCTCGACCGAGGCCTCGATCAGATAGAACTTGCCGATGAACCCGGCGGTCGCCGGGAAGCCGGCGAGGGCGAGCATCGCGATCGTCATCGGCCAGGCCAGCAGCGGGCGCGTCGCCCCGATCCCGTTCAGCGACGCGATGTCGTCGCCCAGCGGCGTCTCGCGCTCGCGGGCCACGATCACCGCGAACGCCGCGAGGTTCATCACGAGGTAGACGGCGATGTAGAAGACCGTCGCCTGCAACCCGAGTCGCGATGCGACGACGACCCCGGCGAGCATGTAGCCCGCCTGCGCGACCGACGAGTAGGCCAGCAGCCGCTTCAGCGAGGACTGGCCCAGCGCGCCGACGTTGCCGACGACGATCGTGATCGCCGCGAGCACGGCGAGCGGCGGCGCCCAGTCGATCGCCGCCTCGATCAGCGCGACGTCCAGCAGCCGCAGCATGACGCCGAACGCCGCCGCCTTCGTCGCCACCGCCATGAACGCCGTGATCGGCGTGGGCGCGCCCTCGTAGACGTCGGGCGTCCACTGGTGAAACGGCGCCACCGAGGCCTTGAACGCCAGGCCGACGAGCGTCAGCGCGATGCCGGTCAGCAGCAGCGGGTCGGTCACGAGGTCACCGTCGCCGCCGAGCGCCGTCGCGATGCCGGCGAAGTCCGTCGAGCCGGTCGCGCCGTAGAGGAACGCCAGCCCGTAGAGCAGCGTCGCCGAGCCCAGCGAGCCCACGACGAGGTACTTCAGCCCCGACTCGAGCGACGAGGCACGGCGCATCTCGGTGGCGCACAAGACGTAGAGCGGGATCGACAGCAGCTCGAGGCCGAGGAAGACCGACACGAGGTTCTGCGCCGCGACGAGCACGATCATGCCCGCGATCGAGGTCAACAGCAGCGCGTGGTACTCGCCGTGGGCGGCCTCGCGCGGGGCCACGTGGCGCCAGGACAGCAGCACCGTCGCGATGCCCGCGATGCAGAAGAGGATCGTCAGCACGAGCGTCAGCTCGTCGAGGCGAAGCGCCCCGGCGATCAGGTCCTCGCGCTCGCCCCACTGGCTGCACGCCAGCCCGATCGCGATCGCCAGCGCCGCGATGGACAGCGCCGGCACGCCGGTCTCACGCGCCACGCGCGAGACGACGAGGCCGAGCAGCAGCACGACGAGCGCGCCCCCGAACACCGCGATCAGCGGTGACAGGCCGGCCCAGTCGATCTCCGGTCCGGTGACCTTGGCGGCGGCGGCGATCACGGCGTCCGCACCTCCGCCTTGCCCGCCGCGTCGAGCGGCGCGTACTGCGTCCAGCCGGGCCCGACGCGATCGGCGATCCCCGCCTGCACCGGCGCGGTCACCGCGGTCACCGACTGCTCACTGCGCTTCAGGCCGAACTGCGGATACAGCGCGATCGCGATGATCAGCAGCACGAGCGGCACGAGCACGAGCCCCTCGCGGAAGCTGAGCTCACGCGACTCGACGTGCGCGCCGGTGCGGTTGTGCACCGTCGTGATGAACAGGCGCAGCGTGTAGAACGCGGCCATCACCACCCCCGCCGAGGCGACGATCGCGATCGCGATCTTCTCCGTGAAGACGCCGAGCAGGATGTAGAACTCGCCGACGAAGTTCGCCGAGCCGGGCATCGCGAGCGTCGCGAAGGCGACGATCAGAAACAGCGATGCGAGCGCGGGCGCACGCATCCCGACTCCGCCCATGTCGCGGATGTCCTGCGACCCGCCGCAGCGCGCCGCCAGCAGCGCGACGATGAAGAACGCGGGCGCGACGACGAGCCCGTGGTTGAACGCCTGCAGCAGCGCGCCCTGGGCACCCTGCTCGTTGAGCGCGAAGATGCCGAGCGTGATGAAGCCCAGCTGGGCCACCGACGAGTAGCCGAGGATCAGGCGCGTCTCGGTCGTCGTGAACGCCATCGCCGACCCGTACAGGATCGAGGCCAGCGCGATCATCAGCAGCAGCATCTGAAACTGCTCGCTGGCGTCGGGGAAGAGCGGCAGGCAGATGCGCAGGAAGCCGTAGGCGGCGACCTTGCTCAGCACGCCCGAGAAGACCGCGAGCGCCGGCAGCGGCATCGTGCGGTAGCCGTCGGGCATCCAACCGTGCAGCGGGAACGCCGGCATCTTCACGAGGAAGGCCGCCGCGAAGAACAGGAAGATCCACTGCTGCGAGGACTCCTCCAGCGGTCGCTGGGCGAGGTCGGAGAACGTGAACGACAGCGCCGGGTCGCCCTGCGCGGCCAGCACGCCGGTGGCAATCGCCGCGGTCAGCATCAGCAGCGAGCCGACGAGCGTGTAGATGACGAGCTTCATCGTCGCCTGCACGCGCCGCGCGCCGCCCCACATGCCGGTGAGGAAGAAGAACGGCACGAGCATGAGGTCGAAGAAGACGACGAACAGCGCGAGATCCTGGGCCAGCAGCGCGCCGAGGACGGCGCTCTCTGCGAGCGCCAGGTGGAAGTAGAAGAGGCGCGGGCGCTCGGGTGGGCGGGTCCGATCCAACGTGGCCCAGAGCGTGCAGGCGAACCAGAGGATCGCGGTGAGCGCGACGAGCAGCAGGTTCAGGCCGTCGATGCCGAGCTTGTAGTGGATCCCGAGCTCGCCGATCCACGTCTCGTCGGTCAGGTACCGCAGGCCGGGCGCGGCCGACTCGAAGTCGACGACGTACGTGATCGCGTAGGCCAGCGCCAGCGCGCTGCCGACGAGCGCGACGCGGCCTGCGATTCGCGGCGGCGCGATCAGCCCCAGCACGCCGAACGCGAGCGGCAGCCAGAGCATGATCGAGAGGTGCAGCGTCATGCGTTGAGCAGGAAGTAGAGCGACAGGGCGACCATGCCGACGACAATGAGCAGCGCGTAGTAGCGCAGAAAGCCGGTCTGCGCGGCGCGCACCGCCGACGAGCCGGCGCGCACGACACCGGTCGTGCCGCCGACAAGCAGGCCGTTGACGAACACGCGCTCGAACGTCTGCTGCGCCCACGCGCCGAACCACAGCGCCGGTCGTGTGACCAGCATGTCGATGAGCTCGTCGAAGTACCACTTGTTGACGAAAAGGCGGTGCAGCGGCGCCAGGCGCTCGCGCCCGCGCGTCGCGATCTGCGGGTTCTTCACCCAGATGAGGTACGCGACGGCGATCCCGGCGAGGCCGGCCACCGCGCCGAGGACGAGGCCGAAGCCGATCAGGCCGTCGCTGAGCTCGCGGTGATACAGCGCCGACTCCTCGAACGTCGGCTCGAGGAAGTGGTCGATGACGTGCGTGACCTTCGGCACCTGCAGCAACCCGCCGGCGATCGCCAGCAGCGCGAGCGCGCCCATCGCGAGCTTCATCGACGGCTCGCGCTCGGCGATGTGGTGGTCGGCGCCGGGGAAGCCCACGTCGGTGTCCTCGACCTCGCCGGTGGCGGGGTTCGTGTGCACCTCGGCGTGATGCAGGTGACCCTCCTCGAGCTCGCGCGCCTCGGGCACGGGCGCGCCGAGGAACGCCCGGAAGATCATCCGGAACGTGTAGATGCCCGTCAGGAACGCGCCGACGTAGCCCGCGACGTACAGGATCCAGTACCAGCCGCCGCGGTCGCCGATCAGCAGCAGGATCTCGTCCTTGGAGAAGAAGCCCGAGAACGGCGGCACGCCCGAGAGCGCCAGGCCGCCGATCACCATGCAGCCGAACGTGAACGGCATCGCCCGCTTGAAGCCGCCCATCTTGTCGAGGTTCTGCTGGCCCGCCATCGCCGCGATCACCGAGCCGGCGGCCATGAACAGCAGCGCCTTGAAGAACGCGTGCGTCATGAGGTGAAACAGGCCCGCCGCGTAGGCGCCCGCGCTGACGGCCATGATCATGTAGCCGATCTGGGACATCGTCGAGTAGGCGATGACGCGCTTGAGGTCGGTGACCGCGATCGCGATCGTGCCCGCGACGAGCAGCGTCAGGCAGCCGATCACCGCGCCGACGTCCGCGGCGGTCGGGGCCAGCTCGAACAGCGGGTGCATGCGCGCGATGAGGTACACCCCGGCCGTGACCATCGTCGCCGCGTGGATCAGGGCGCTGACCGGTGTCGGGCCCTCCATCGCGTCGGGCAGCCACGTGTGCAGCGGGATCTGGGCGGACTTCGCGAACGCGCCGACGAGCAGCAGGATGCAGCCGGCGGTGAGGTCGGCGTTGCCGCGCTCGAACTCCTCGCCGGCCTTCTCGAACGTCGCCAGGAAGTCCAGCGTTCCGACGTGCTTGAAGATGAAGAACGTGCCGAGGACGAGGCCGACGTCGCCGAGCACGTTGATGACGAACGCCTTGATGCCCGCGCCCGTGGCCGTCGTGCGGCGATACCAGTAGCTGATCAGCAGGTAGGAGGCCGCGCCGACGAAGGCCCAGCCGATGATCAGCACGAGGAAGTTGCCCGCCAGGACGAGCAGCAGCATCGAGAAGACGAAGAAGTTCAGGTACGCGAAGAAGCGCGCGTAGCCGCGGTCGGAGTCCATGTAGCTGATCGAGTAGGCGTGGATCAGCATCGACACGCCCGAGACGACCAGGATCATGAAGACCGAGAGGGGATCGACGAGCAGCGAGAGCTGGGCGTCGACGCTGGCGGAGGCGGCGTAGTCCCAGGCGACGGCGACGACCTGGCGGTGGTGGTGGTCCTGGTCGAGCAGCGACAGCAGCGTGGCGATCGCCGAGCCGAACGACAGCGCCAGCGCGGCGGTGCCGACATAGCCGGGCGCGCGGCCGGGCAGCCGGCGGCCGAGCAGCGCGAGCGTGACGCAGCCCGCGAGCGGAAACAGCAGCGTCAGCCAGGCGAAGAGCTTCAATGAGGTCATCGCGAGGCCCGGCCTCTGGAGTCGACACGGGCGACGGTCAGGCCGGGGCGCGCGGTCATCCCTGCAGCTCCTGCATCTCGTCGACGTCGATCGGCAGCCGGCGGCGCTGCATCGCGACGATGACGCCCAAGCCGACGGTGACCTCGCAGGCGGCGACGACCATGACGATGATCGCGAAGATCTGGCCGTCGTGGTTTCCGTGCATGCGCGCGAACGCGATCAGCGCGAGGTTGGCGGCGTTGAGCATGAGCTCGAGGCAGAGCAGGATCACGAGCGGGCTGCGGCGCGTGAGCACGCCGGCGGCGCCGATCGCGAAGATCAGCGCCGAGACGGCGAGAAACCAGCCGATGTCCACTAGCGGTCGTCCTCCGCGCGACCGGCCACGGGCTCGGCGGCGGCGTCGTCCTCGCCGGAGGCCTGGTTCTCGCCGGACGCCTCGGGCAGCGTGTGGCGCCCGCCGACGGCTTCGGCCATCGTGCCGGTGTACGCCGGGCGCAGCATGTCCATCGCGCTGTAGCGAGCCTGTTCCTCGGCGTGCGAGAGACCGCCGCGGCGGCGGGCGAGCACGACGGCGCCGACCGCCGCGATCAGCAGCAGGAACGACGCGACCTCGAAGGGCAGCAGGAACTTCGTCAGCAGCAGCCTGCCGATCTCCTCGGGTGAGCCGAAGCTGCCGGGGGCGGGCGTGCCGCCGCTGTCGATCAGCTGCAGGCCCGAGCCGAGGGTCGCGACGCACAGCTCGATGAACAGCACGGCGCCGAAGATCGCCGAGATGGCGCGCAGGCCGCTGCCGGCGCGCGGACCGAGCGGTTCGTCCTGGCCGCCGACGTAGGCCACGACGAAGACGTAGAGCACCATGACCGCACCCGCGTAGACGACAACCTGCGCGGCGGCGACGAACTCCGCCCGCAGCAGCAGAAACAGCGCCGCGAGGCACAGCAGATGCGACACGAGCGCGAGCACCGAGTAGAACGGGTTGCGCACGGCGACGACGCCGACCGCTCCCGCCAATGCCCCGATACCGGCCACGAAGAACAGCAGCTCTCCCATGAACGGCGCAATCTATCCGTCCGGGCGCGTCGGGGAGCCCCCGACCGGGCTTTCTCTGTAATCAACCGCAGCCGCCGCAGACGGCGAGCAGCTGCGCGAAACCCTTGTCGTCGCTGAGGTCGCACGCGAGCGGCAGACCTGCGAGCGCACGCGCGGCCCGTCTGCGACGTGGCCTGCAGCACCGGGTAGTCCTTGTCTGCACGTATGGGACGCGAGTCGGCCAGCTACTTCCTCACGATCCCGCCCGACTACGCGGACCGGGTCGTCGCGGCGCTGCAGGAGGGCGGGGCGCAGCTCGTCGGCTCGGACTACACGTGGATCGACCTGCGCGCGTGCGACCCGCATCGCTACTGGGTCGACCTGCGGCTGCATCGCGCGCCCGAGGTCCTGCTCGAGCTGCGGATCGCGCTGACCAACGACGAGTGGTCGATCCGGGTGCCGGTGGAGACGGCGCTCAGCGCGCTGCCGGCGGGAGCGGCGCAGAACCCGCTGCGCGACGAGGACGGCGTCGAGCTCGGCGCGCCCGTGCAGGCCGGCTGGTCGCAGCGCCTGGAGGAGGACTTCGGCCGGCGGCGGGCGGCCTTCGTCAAGCGCGTCGGTGACTTCACCGCGCCGCTGTCGGCCGACCACGTCTACATGTACATCCACCAGACGCGCTGGAACCGCGACAACGACGCCGAGCTCGAATGGCACCGCGAGCGCGAGATCAGCCGGATCCAGCAGATGTGGGAGGGCGAGCCGGAGCTTCCCGAGGAGCACCCGGACAGGTTGCCACGCGACGGCGAGTGAGTTCCAGCAGCGTCACACGTCGCGTCTCATGTAGCGTCGCGAATCCGTGCACAACCATCGTTTGCGCTCGTCGCCCTGCTCGAAGCGCTGGTCGTGCTGACGCTCGCGGCGTCAGCCGTCGAGGCGCACGGCGCGGTCGTGACGTCCTTCGACGGCACCCCGATCGCCGTTCACTTCTATTCGTCGCAGACGCTGGTTCGTGGCAAGCGAGCGCCGACCGTGCTTGTCGGGGCGGGCTAGCCGGCTACTCGCCCTCGTTGCGCAGTGGCGTGCGCTCGAGCGGCTCGTCGAGCAGCATCTCCTTCGTGAAGACGAGATCCTGGCGGTTGTAGGAGGACATCTCGTAGTCGTGGCCCATCGTGATCGCGTCAAACGGGCAGGCGACCTCGCAGTAGCCGCAGAAGATGCAGCGCGACAGGTTGATCTCATAGACCGCGGCGTAGCGCTCGCCCGCCGAGACGCGGTTCTCGGGCGTGTTCTCGGCGGCCACGACGCGGATGCAGTCCACCGGGCAGGCCGCGGCGCACAGCGAGCAGCCGACGCACTTCTCCAGGCCCGTGTCCTCGAAGCGGTGCAGCCGGTGGCGGCCGCGAAAGCGCGGGTAGACCGCCACCTTCTCCTCGGGGTAGGAGATCGTGTTTGGGCCCTCGAATAGGCGCGCCATCGTGGTCTTCAGGCCGCGCAGCGTCTCGCCGAACGCGCGGTACGTCCCGCCCGCGGCGCCCGGCTGGGGCGCGCGCTGCACGACGAGCATGTCATCACCGGGGGTCCAGCTCATCGCCAAGGACCTTCCTTTCGAAGTCATGTGAGCCAGCGGTCGGGCGATGGCCTGCGCTCATGACGCGGCCACCACCACGATCGCGGTCACCAGGGCATTGGCGGTCGCCAGCGGCAGGAGCACCTTCCAGCCGAAGCTCATCAGCTGGTCGTAGCGCAGCCGCGGCAGCGTCGCGCGGATCCAGACGAACAGGAACACGAACACGAAGATCTTGGCCAGGACGACGAACGGGTCGATGAAGCCGGGCGGATCGATGAACGGCAGCTGCCAGCCGCCGAGGAACATCGTCACCGCGATCCCCGAGACGACGATGATGTTCACGTACTCCGCAAAGAAGTACGCGGCGAACTTCGAGCCGCCGTACTCGGTGTTGTAGCCCGCGACGAGCTCGGCGTCGGCCTCGGGGAGATCGAAGGGCGCGCGGTTGGTCTCCGCGAAGCCGGCCGTCAGGAAGATCAGGAAGCCGACGAACTGCGGCACGATGTACCAGACGCCTTCCTGCGCCTCGACGATCCCCGTCAGCGACAGCGTGCCCGCCATCATCAGCACGCCGACGAGCGACAGGCCCATCGCGACCTCGTAGGAGATGAGCTGCGCGGCGGCGCGCATTGCGCCGAGGAACGAGTACTTCGAGCCGCTCGCCCAGCCGCCGAGCATGAGCCCGTAGAAGGCGATCGCGCCGAAGGCGAAGACGTAGAGCACGCCGATCCCGACGTCGAGGCCGTAGAGGCCGACCTCCTGGCCGAAGATCGTCGCGACGTCGCCGAACGGCAGGATCGCGAACGCCGCCAGCGCCGTCAGCAGCGAGATGACGGGGGCCAGCGCGTAGAGGAAGCCGATCGCCGTCGAGGGCTGGAAGGGCTCCTTCGTCGCGAGCTTGATGATGTCCGCCAGCGGCTGCGCCATGCCGAACGGGCCGACCCGGTTGGGGCCGTAGCGGTTCTGGAAGCGGCCCAGCAGCTTGCGCTCGGCGAGCAGCACGACGGGCACGATCTGTACGGCGACCAAGAACAGCACCACCGACTTGATGATCTGGATGTACCACTCCTCGGCGTAGCCGACGGCCGCGATCGTGGGGCTCACTGCGGCGCGACCTCCACGAGGCCGTCGTCGAGCTCGCTCGCCGAGTCGGCGGCGATGCCGCGCTCGAGGAAGACCGCGCCCTCGGGCACCGACGAGCGCAGCACGACGGTAGCGTTCACGCGGCTGCCGTTGGAGGCGACCGTCACGCGGTCGCCGTGCGCGAGGCCGAGGCGCTGCGCGTCGGCGGGGCTCAGCTCGGCGCGCTGGTGGGCGCGCAGGAACCTCAGTGCCGGCGACAGCTCGACCTCGCGCGCGGCCCAGATCGAGCGGAACGTGCCCAGGCGCAGGGCGCCCACCACCCCTTCGCCAGAGGCTCGGGGCGGGGCCGGCGTCGGCGCATGCAGCGGCGCCTCGAGGCCGAACGGGCCGAGGTCGGCGGCGGGCCAGGCCGCCGCCGCGGGGCGCGCCGGCCAGCGCGCGCCGCGCCCGCCGAGCTCGTCCAGCGTCAGGCCGGCGTAGAACGGGATCGCCGCGAAGACCTTCAGCGAGGCCATCGGGCCGCTCAGCACGCCGGGGTCGTGGTCGAGGCGCTTGCACAGGTCCGCGAGCACGTTCCACTCGGCGCGCACCGCCCCGGGTCGCGCGATCGCCGGGCGCAGGCGTTGCACGCGCCCGTCCGGGTGCGTGATCGTGCCCTCCTTCTCGGCGTAGGACTCCGACGGGAAGACGACGGTCGCGTACTCCCACAGCCCTTCCGACAACAGGCTGGCGTGCGCGATGACCGCGTCGGTCTGCGCAAGCGCCGTGCGCCACGTGCGTCGGCTGGGCAGGTCGCGCAGCGGATCGACGTGCAGCAGGTACAGGGCGCCGACGCCGCCGGCGGCGGCGGTCGTGCCGATCGCGCCGCTGTCCAGGCCGGCGGCGACCTCCGCGAGGCCCGGCCCCGCGTTGGGCAGCACGCCGGCCTCACGCAGGCCGCGGCCGTTCGTCGCCGCGGGCAGCTCGAGCAGGCCGGCGCCGGCGTGGTCGGAGGGCACGATGCGCCCGGCGATGTTCAGCAGTGCGCGGGCGGCGTGATCACCACGCGCGCCGTGCGTCAGGCGCTCGCCGTAGACGATCACGACGTCGTCGCCGGCGCTTGACAGCAGCTCGGCCAGCGCGCGCACCTCGGCGCCGTCGGCGCCCGCGGCCGCGGTGAGCTCGTCGATCACGCCGCTGCCGCCCAGCGCGGCGCTCAGCGCCGCGCAGAAGGCCTCCGCCGCACCGGGCGCGTAGCGCGCCACGAGGGCGGCGTTGGCATCCAGCGAGGACGGCCGCGACGTCGCGATCGCCAGCTTGACGGCGTTTCGCCGCACGCCCTTGCGGATGCGCAGGTCGAGGATCGGCGCGTCGTCGACGGGCTCGCAGTCGAGCACGAGCACGGCATGGGCGAACTCGAGGTCGGGGACCGTCGCCTGCAGCGCGGGTGCGTGCAGCGCGGCGTGCAGCTCGCGCGGCAGCGCGCCGCCGAAGCGCGAGTCGAGGTTGGCCGAGCCGAGCGCGCCGCGCATGAGCTCCTGCAGCAGCCAGCCCTCTTCGTTGGTCGTCTCGCCGCCGGCCAGCGCGGCGCTGTCGGAGCCGGCGGCGCTCAGCGCGGCGGCGGCCTCGTCCAGCGCGCGGTCCCAGGCGACGGGGACGAGCTCGCCGTCGACGCGCACGAGCGGGTGCGTGACGCGCTGGTCGACGTGGACGGACTGGTAGGCGAAGCGGCCCTTGTCGCACAGCCAGCCGTCGTCGACGCCCGGGTGGTCGCGCGCCATGACGCGCAGGACGCGCTCGTCGCGGACGGTGAACTCGACGTTGCACTGGGCCGGGCACAGCGTGCAGACCGAGCCCGATCCCTCGATGTCCCACGGCCGCGCGCGGAAGCGGTAGGGCTGCGAGGTCAGCGCGCCGACGGGGCACAGCTCGATGATGTTGCCGCTGAACGGCGCGACGTAGGGGTGGCCGTCGAACGTCGAGACGTACGTGTTCGCGCTGCGCTCCTGCAGGACGAGCTGGTAGTCCTCGGAGATCTCCTGGCTGAAGCGCACGCAGCGGTAGCAGAGGATGCAGCGCTCGCGATCGATCGCGATCAGCGGCGACAGCGCGAGCGGCTTGACGAAGTGGCGCTTGGGCTCGATGAAGCGCGAGCGGCCGGGACCCCAGCCGAACGTGATGTCCTGCAGCGGGCACTCGCCGCCCTTGTCGCAGACCGGGCAGTCCAGCGGGTGGTTGATGAGCAGAAACTCGAGGATCGCCTCCTGGGCCTCCTTCACGCGATCGGTCTGCGTGTGGACGACCATGCCGTCGCGCACGGGCGTCGAGCAGGCGGTCTGCAGCTTCGGGATGCCCTCGATCTCGACCAGGCACATGCGGCACGCGCCGACGGGCGGGCCGAGCTTGGGCTCGTAGCAGAAGACCGGGATCTCGACGTCGCCGAACTTCGCGGCGTCGGCGAGCATCATCCCCGCGGGGGCGTTGACCTCGAGGCCGTCGACCGAGAACGCGATCGTGTCCGGTGCGCGCCTAGGCACCCGCGGCTCCCTGGATCAGGACCGGATCGGAATCATCGCGCCCACCGGCGAGAGTCGTGCCGGCAAACGGGTTGCGCGCCCGTGCGGCCTCGATGTGGGTCTCGAACTCCTCGCGGAACTTCGCGACCATCGACCCGATCGGCATCGCCATCGCGTCGCCGAGCACGCACAGGCAGTTGCCGATGATCTGCTCCTGCACGGAGGCCATGATGTCGAGGTCCATCGGCGTCGCGAGGCCTTGGTCGACGCGCTCGAGCATCGAGACCGTCCAGCGCGTGCCCTCGCGACAGGGCGTGCACTTGCCGCAGGACTCGTGCTTGTAGAACTTCGCGAGCTTCAGCGCGACGCTGACGACCGCGACGCTGTCGTCGACGACGATGATCGCGCCTGAGCCGAGCATCGACTTGGCCTTGGCGAGCGAGTCGAAGTCATAGGGGATGTCGAGGTCGTCCTTGGTCAGCACCGGCGACGACGAGCCGCCCGGAAACCAGAACTTCACCTCGCGGCCGTCGGGCGGGCCGCCGGCCAGGTCGTAGATGATGTCGCGCGACGAGATCCCCAGCTCGATCTCGTAGTTGCCGGGGCGCTGGACGTTGCCGCTGACCGAGACGAGCTTCGTGCCGGCCGACGTCTCTGTGCCGATCTTTGCGTATTCGGAACCGCCGATCCGCAGGATGTGCGGCATCGTCGCGAGCGTCTCGACGTTGTTGATGACCGTCGGGCCCTGGTAGAGACCCTGGTTGGCGGGAAACGGGGGCTTCAGGCGCGGGTTGCCGCGCTTGCCCTCCAGCGAGTCCAGCAGGCCTGTCTCCTCGCCGCAGATGTAGGCGCCCGCGCCGCGGTGCAGGACGAGCGACAGGCTGAAGCCCGAGCCGAGGATGTTCTCGCCGATGAAGCCCAGGGTCTCGGCCTCGGCGAGCGCGGCGTCGATGACGTCGGCCTGCTCGGCGTACTCGCCGCGGATGTAGATGAACGAGCGGCTGGCGCCGGCCGCGTAGGCGCCGATGATGATGCCCTCGATGAGCATGTGCGGGCTCTTCTGCATGAGCTCGCGGTCCTTGAAGGTGCCCGGCTCGGACTCGTCGGCGTTGCAGACGAGGTACTTGTCGACGTTGGCCTTCGGGATGAACGAGATCTTCTTGCCGCTCGGAAAGCCCGCGCCGCCGCGACCGCGCAGCCCTGACGCCAGCAGCTCGTCGAGCACCGTCTCGGGCGTCATCTCGGTGAGCGCGCGGCGCGCCATCTCATAGCCGCCGCGACGGCGGTAGACGTCGATCCTGTTCAGGCCGGGCTCGTCGATGTCGGCGAAGAGGATCGTGGGGCTGCTGCTCATTCTTCGTCCTCCTCGGGCGGCCCCTGCTCGATCGCGGCCGGCGGGCCGCTGGGCTCCCCGCCCCTCGGTGTGCCGTGGCTTCGCTTCGGCGACAGGGGGGCGGCGGCGCCGGCGACCGCGCGGGCGGCGTCCGCGTCGGCGGTACCGGCGACCGCGCGTGCCGCACCCGGATCGGTGCTCTTGCGCCTGCGCAGCTGCTTGCCGGGCAGCGGCGGCGTGTTCTCGCGGATCTGCTCGACGAGGACCGCCACCTCGTCGAGCGTGATCGGCCCGACGTAGACGCCGTCGACGGAGGCCATCGGCGCGATGTCGCAGGCGCCCAGGCACTCAAAGCCGCGCACGTTGAACTCCGGATCGCCGGCCGTCTCGTCCTTGAGGCGGTCCAGCAGCTCGTCGGCGCCGCACAGCGAGCAGGAGATGTTCGTGCATACGTAGACCGCGTGGCGGCCGACGGGCCGCGTCTCGAGCATGTCGTAGAACGACGCCACGGAAACGAGGTAGCCGGGGGTCAGGCGCATGACGCAGGCGGCCTGCCAGATCGCCTCGGGGGAGCACCAGCCGTGGTGGCGCTGCGCGGCGGCGAGCGCGGGAATCGCCGCACTGCGGAAGTCGGGGTACTTCGCCATGTGCGCCTCGATCTCGGTGCGCAGCGTCTGCGGGACGGGCGTCGTGGCGGCGTCGGGGATCTGCGCCGGGTCCTTGTCGAGGTCGACCGCGTCATCCCAACCGGGCACGCGCGAGCCATGGCTGAAGCGCGTGACGTCGCGCACCGGCGCGACGGGCAGCAGCTCGCCCTGCGGCTCCTCGACGGCGGACGTCGGCGCGAGCTCGCGCTTGTGGCGACGGCCGATCACCGGTCGATGCCTCCCAGGACCGGGTCGAGCATCGCGAGCGTCGCGATCAGGTCGGCGATGTAGGAGCCCTCGGTCATCGGGGCCGTCGCCTGGAGGTTCACGAACGACGGATCGCGCATGTGCACGCGAGCGGGCTTGGAGGATCCGTCGGAGCGCACGAAGCAGCCGAGCTCGCCGCGCGGCGACTCAACTGGGAAGTAGCACTCGCCGGGCGGGACGCGGAAGCCCTCGGTGACGAGCTTGAAGTGGTGGATGAGCGCCTCCATCGAGGTCGCGAGCTCGTGGCGCGGGGGCAGCGCGACCTTGCGGTCGTCGGTGATCCAGGCGCCCTCGGGCAGGCCATCCAACGCCTGCTCGATGATCTTCACGGACTCGTAGATCTCCGCCACGCGGACGGCGAAGCGATCCCAGTTGTCGCCCTCGGCACCAACCGGGATCTTGAAGTCGAAGTGGTCGTAGGAGCAGTACGGCGAGGCCTTGCGCAGGTCCCACGGGTTGCCGGCCGCGCGCAGCAGCGGCCCCGTGACGCCGAGCTTGAGCAGCTCCTCCTCGGCCAGCGGGCAGACCCCGCGTAGGCGCTGCAGCACGATCTCGTTGTTGGCGAGCAGGTCCTTGTACTGATCCGCGCGCGACGGCATCTGCGACGTGAACTCGCGCAGCTTCTCGGCCCAGCCGCGCGGCACGTCCTCGGCGACGCCGCCGACCTGGATGTAGCGCGTGTGCATGCGCTGGCCGCTGGACTGCTCGAAGAGGTCGAGGATCAGCTCGCGGTCGCGGAAGCAGTACCAGAACATCGAGATCGCGCCGAGATCCAGCGCGCTCGTCCCGAGCCAGACGAGGTGGCTCATGATCCGGTTGAGCTCCATGTGGATGACGCGCAGGTACTGCGCCCGCGGCGGCACCTCGAGCTCGAGCAGCGTCTCCGTCGCGCCGCAGAAGGCGTAGGCGTTGAAGTAGTACGCCAGGTAATCCATCCGCTCGACGACGGGGATCACCTTCCAGTAGGACTTGTCCTCCGCGGTCTTCTCGATGCCGGTGTGGACGTAGCCGATGATCGGCTGCAGGTCGCGGACGACCTCGCCCTCGAGCGTGACGAGCAGGCGCAGCACCCCGTGCGTGGCAGGGTGGTGGGGCCCCATGTTCAGCGTCAGCAGCTCCTGATCGAGCTCGTTGCTCCCGAGGCGCTCGAGCGGCGCCATCGTGATCGACTCCTCCATCTGGCGGTACTCCGAGGTGCGCGTGACGTCGGTGCTCATCGCGAAGACCTGCCTTCCAGCTCGAGATGGGGGTTTCGCCGTACGATCGCCGCAACCGGCGACCTCCCGGCGGTGTCACGCGAAAGACGCGCTGTCATTGCGTGTACGCCGTCCCTTCGGCCTCGTGGATCGTGAACAGCACGGGCTCGCCGCCGATCGGGAAGTCGCGCCGCTGCGGGTGGCCCTCGTAGTCCTCGGGCATGAGGATCCGGCGCAGCGACGGGTGGCCGTCGAAGATCACGCCGAACATGTCGTAGATCTCGCGCTCCTGGTGGTCGGCCGTCGGCCAGCTCGGCGTCACCGACGGGACGTGCGGGTTGTCCAGCGGCACGCGCAGCTTGATCGTCACGCGGTCGACCGCCGACATGTCGAGCAGCTCGTAGTGGACGCCGAGGCGGGGCTCCTCGGGGTAGTAGTCCACGCCGTGCACCGACGCAAGAAAGCTGAAGCCCTTGGCGCGCAGGTGCTCGAGCGCCGGGCCGATCGCCGCGGGCTCGATCACGATCGTTCCCTTGTCGCGGAAGTACACGGTCTGCAGCACCGTGTGGGGCTGCGCTTCGCCCAGCTCCTGGGCCAGCAGCTCGAGCCCGACGGAGTCAGGCACCGGAGGTGTGTCCGGGCAGCAGGACGTTGACGGCGGACTGGCGGCCGGCGACGGATTCGGCGCGATCCGATCCGGCGGCGATGACCTCCTCGGTGCCGTGCGCCTCATGGCCCTCGCGCCAGGCCATGTCGGGGTCCTCCTGGATCATCTTGCGCAGCTTGAGGATCCCGTGCATGAGCGCCTCGGGCCGCGGCGGGCAGCCGGGCACGTGGACGTCGACGGGCATGAACTTGTCGGCCGGCACGATCGCGTAGTTGTTGAACAGGCCCTGCGAGCTCGAGCAGGCGCCCATCGCGATCGCCCACTTCGGCTCGAGCATCTGGTCGTAGATGCGCCGCACGATCGGCGCCATCTTGATCGAGACGCGGCCCGAGAGGATCAGCAGGTCGGCCTGGCGCGGGGAGGCGCGGAACGCCTCGAAGCCGAAGCGCGCGACGTCGACGCGGGCGGCGACGATCGACATCATCTCGATCGCGCAGCAGGCCAGGCCGAAGGTGGCCGGAAACAGGGCGTTGGAGCGCGCCCAGGCGACCGCCTTGTCGAGCGTCGTCGTGAGCACGCGCTCCTCGACGTAGGTGTCGAGGTCCTCTCCGTCGAGGTCGCCGCGCAGCATGTCGCGGGCGCGCAGCTGGCGGATGCGGAAGTCCTCCTTGGACAGGTCGGCGTCGGCCGGCACGACGGACAGCTTCTGACGCTCTACCGCCATTCGAGCGCCCCCCTTCTCCAGACATAGACGAACGCCGCCATCAGCAGCGCGATGAAGATCGTGATCTCGATGAGCGCGAAGGTGCCGAACGCCTTGAGCTGGATGGCGACCGGGTAGAGGAAGATGACCTCGATGTCGAACAGGATGAAGAGCATCGCGATCAGGTAGAAGCTGATCCCGAAGCGGAAGCCGCGGCGCACCTCGGACGGCAGCCCGCACTCGTAGGGATCGGTCTTGTGCGGCACAACACGCCGCGGTCCGAACAGCCGGTTGAGCAACGCGAACGCCACGCCGATTGCCGTTCCGAGGCCGACGAACACGATCGCGGGGAGATAGCTGTTCAGCACGGCATCCTTTCTATCAGCTATGTCCCACGTGATCCCGATACCTCATGGATGAGCAGGCGGTCGCCGCGATCGCGGCGTGGGCCGTGCTCGTCGTCAACGCGATCGCGGGCGGGTACGCCGGCTGGCGCTGGTGGCAGGTGCGCCCCAGTGATGCCGTCTGGCCGCTGCTGCGCGCGGGCCAGGCCGTCGCCGGCCTGCAGGCGCTGGTGGCGGGAGCGCTCTTCGCCGTCGGCTATCAGCCCGCCGACGGGCTGTACTGGCTCTATGCGCTGCTGCCGATCGCGATCGGGTTCGTCGCCGAGCAGCTGCGGATCATCTCGGCCGAGCAGGTCCTGGAGAACCGCGGCCTGCAGGACGCGCAGGCAGTGGGAGCGCTGCCCGAGTCCGAGCAGCGCTCCGTGGTGCTGGCGATCGTCCGCCGCGAGGTCGGTGTGGTCGCCCTCGCGGCGGGCGTCGTGGCGTTTCTGGCGCTGCGCGCGGCGCTGATCGCCTAGGTCGTTGCGCGGACGTCGCTCAGCGCAGCACGCGCGTGATCTTGAACGGGTCGATCCACTGCGGGCGGGTCTTGACCGAGAACCTCTTGGACTGGTCGATGTAGGCGCGCCACGAGCCGTAGCGGACTCTCGTCGGCAGCGCGCGCATCCGCTTGGTCGTGATCCCGCACGGGCCCTCGGCGGTGCCGAGGCTCACGGTCCGGCGCGTGACGCCCTTGAAGCGAAAGTGCGCGTAGACGGTCTTGCCCGGCGTGAAGCCGCGCGCCGTGTAGGTGACGGGCTGGCGCGGGCGCTTGGGGCTCGGGTTGCGCGTCATGCCGAAGCGCACGACCTGGAAGGGCACCGTCGCGAGGATCGGAGCGGCGGGGTTGGTCTTGTCATGGGCGATGAGGGTGAACGTCTCGAGGTGGCCGTCGACCTTGGTGAACGAGGGCGGACGCGTCGCAATCGCGAAGTTGCCGAGCCCGTCCAGGCGGCCCGACGTGAGGATCCGCGGCGTCGGGTTCGCCGCCGTGGTCGTGTAGATCGTGGTGAAGCCGCCGGGCGTGAGGCCCGTGGCTACGACCGGCATCGTGTCCTGCCCGGAGACGAGCGGAACGCAGGGCAGCGTCTTGACCTCCGCCGCCTGGGCGGGCGAAGCCGCCATGGCGACAGCGGCCACGGGGAGCACAGCGAGGGCACGGCGTACTGCGGACATTTGACCTCCGGATGGATCGACGTGACGCAAACGTTCCCCGATTCGGCGCGATCCTATTGGTCGCCCGGGCTCGCCTGCCGCAGCCTGGCGACGACTCATCCTTCTCTCATACGCCTCAGGCCGGGCGCGCTTGCGCCTGCCGAACTCACCCAGGCGCGTCCGGCGCGTCCCCGGGCCGTGCGAGCAGCCTCTCGCTTGCCTCCCACAACCGCCGCTGGGCATCGCGATCGTACGAGCTCCGCGACGAGCGGCGCACGCGGCGGCGCACGAAGTAGCGCCCGCTCACCTCTGCGACCTCGGGCGCGGCGGCGAGCCAGACCTGCGTGCGCGCGCCGCGGCGCGGCGAGACGGCGAGCGGCGGCAGCTGCGTGAGCGTCATGAACGCCTGCATCACGCGGCCGTTGTTGTGGCCGAAGCCCGATCGCACGACGCCGGGGTGCAGCGTGTTCGCGGTCACCCCCGTTCCCTCCAGCCGTCGCGCCAGCTCGTAGGTGAACAGCACGTTGGCGAGCTTGGAGCGTGCGTAGACCGACCAGCCGTCGTAGAGGCGAAGCGACGCGAGGTCCGCGAAGTCCAGCGCCCCCGCGCGATGGGCGGCCGACGAGACGGTGACCACGCGCGCCGGCGCGGAGGCGGCGAGCCGCTCGAGCAGCAGGTCGGTCAGCACGAACGCGCTGAGGTGGTTGACCTGGAAGGTCTCCTCGTGCCCGTCGACCGTGATCCGGCGCTGGTTGAGGATCAGGCCCGCGTTGTTGACGAGCACGTGCAGCGTGTCGAAGCGCCCGAGCAGCTGTGCCGCGGCGGCGCGCACGGTGTCAAGGTTGGCGTGGTCGCAGTGCACGACGTGCAGGTCCCCGTTGCCGGTCGCCGTCGCGATCCGGGCGCGCGCCCGGGCGCCGCGCGCCTCGCTGCGGCACAGCAGCGCGACGGTCGCGCCCTGGCGCGCGAGCGCGAGCGCCGTCTCGTAGCCGAGGCCCGAGCTCGCTCCGGTGATCGCGCAGACGCGGCCCTTCACGGGCGGCCGTCAGTGCGTGACGGTCGTGTAGGACCCGCGGTGAAAGACGAGCGGATCGCCCTCCTGCTGGGCGCCCGTCCCGACGACGGCGCCGACGCCGATCTCGTGGTCGCCGCCGGGCAACAGCTCGCGCAGCTCGCAAGCGACCCAGGCCAGCGCGCGGTCGAGCACCGGCACCCCGTGCGCCTCGCTCCAGCGGTGATGGGTCAGCGCCTCGAACTTCTCGGGCCCGACCCGCTTGGACGCGAACACGCCGGCGAGCTCCTCGTCGCCGGCCCGCAGGACGTTGACCGCGAAGCGCCGCGACGCCCGCACGACCTCCAGCGTCCGCGAGCGCAGCTCAAAGCAGACGATCAGCAGCAGCGGGTCCAGCGACAGCGACGTGACGGCGTTCGTCGTCATGCCCGCCGGTCCGTCGGGCCCGATCGCGGTGACGATCGCCACGCCGGTCGGAAAGCGGCCGATCGTGTCGCGGAAGGCACGCGCGCGATCCGCGCTCACCTCTGCACCTTCAGGACGCCGAACTGGCCGAGGTCGTCGTGGTTGGCGATCGTGCAGACGAGGCGGTACTCGCCCGGTGCGAGCGTGACCTTGATCGCCTCGCCGGTGCGCCCGGGCTGCATCGTCTCCGTGCGGCCACCGCGGACATCGACCGGCTTTCCCTGCGGTCCCTCCGGTATCTGGACGGCGAGGTTGTGCGTCAGGCGGCCGGTGTTTCGCACGATGAACCTCGTCCGTCCGGGCTTGACGACGGCGTTCTGCGGAACGATCCGGTACTCGTCGAGGGTGACCCGCAGGACCGGCCGATCGGTGCGCACGACGTCGTCGTCGCCGCAGCCGCCGAGGGCGGCGGCGAGGACGGCGAGGCCGGCGGCCATGAGGATCGAGCGGGACATCGCCTGCGCCATTGTTCCGTATGATCTGCGCCGCCCATGGCCCGACGCGTTCTGATCGCCGCATGCCTCGTCGCCGCGGCGTCCTTCGGCGCCGGCTGTGGCTCGTCCAGCGTGAAGCTCGCCAAGGACGATCCCAACCACAAGGGCGCGGTGATCTTCGCCGAGCGCTGCGGCTCCTGTCACACCCTCGACGCGGCCGGCACACAGGGTTCGACGTTCGACGTCGCCGACCGCGAGCGCGAGGACGGCCCGAACTTCAACGACCGCAAGGAGACCGTCGAGGACGTCGTCTTCGCGATCCAGAACGGCGGCTTCTCCGGTGCGATCATGCCCGAGAACATCGTGACGGGCGACGAGATGCGCCAGGTCGCGGAGTTCCTCGCCAAGTACGCGGGCGGGGGCGCGGAGAACGCCGAGGACAAGCCGGGCTCACCCGCGCCAGAGTCCGGCGGCGGCTAGCCGCCCTCCGTGCTGGACCTGAGGCTGATCCGCCGCCAGCCCGAGGCCGTGCGGGCGGCGCTCGCGCGGCGCGGCGAGGGCGCAGAGCAGCGGCTGGATGAGGTCGTCGCGCTCGACACGCGCTGGCGCGAGGCGCAGCAGGCCGCCGAGGGCCTGCGCGCCGAGCAGAAGGCGGCATCCGAGCAGGTCGCGCGCGGCAAGCGCGAGGGGCAGGACGTCGCGGCGACGCTCGAGCGCCTGAAGTCGCTGTCGGGCGAGGTCAAGGCGCTCGGGGAGCAGGCGCGGGCGGCCGAGGCGCAGCTGCAGGAGCTGCTGCGCACGCTGCCCAACGTGCCCGACCCGACGGCCGCCGAGCCCGACGACGAGGTGCTGCGCGTCGTCGGCGACGCGTCGCGAACCGGCCGCGACCACCTCGAGCTTGCGGGCGAGCGGATCGACATGGAGCGCGGCGCGCGGCTGTCGGGCGCCCGCTTCGCCTACCTGCGCGGCGACCTCGTGATGCTCGAGCTCGCGCTCGTGCAGTGGATCATGGCCAAGCTGCGCGGCAAGGGCTTTGAGCCCGTCATCCCGCCGGTGCTCGTGCGCGAGCAGGCGCTCTACGGCACCGGCTTTCTGCCCGACACCGAGCAGCAGATCTACCACCTGCCCGCCGACGACCTGTACCTCGCCGGCACGAGCGAGGTCGCGCTGGCCTCCCTGCACGCGGGCGAGATCATCGACGCCGCCGACCTGCCGCTGCGCTACGCGGGCTTCTCGCCGTGCTTCCGGCGCGAGGCCGGCGCCGGCGGCAAGGACACGCGCGGGATCTTCCGCGTGCACCAGTTCGACAAGGTCGAGATGTTCTCGTTCGTCGCGCCCGACGCCGGCGCCGAAGAGCACGACCGGCTGCTCGCGATCGAGGAGGAGATCTTCGGCGAGCTCGGCGTGCCCTACCGCGTCGTGAACATCGCCGTCAACGACCTCGGCTCGAGCGCGGCCAAGAAGTACGACATCGAGGCGTGGCTGCCGGGGCAGGGCCGCTTCCGCGAGGTGACGTCGACCTCCAACACGACGGACTTCCAGGCCCGCCGGCTGGAGATCCGCATGCGCCGCCAGGACGCAAAGCCGGAGACGCTGCACACGCTCAACGGCACCGCGGTGGCGGTGAGCCGTACGCTGATCGCGCTGCTGGAGAACGGCCAGCGCGATGACGGCTCGATCGCGCTGCCCGCGGTGCTCGGCCCCTACGGGGCGCCGGCCGAGCTGTCGTCGGCGGTCGAGTCGGGGCGCGCGGCGGGGCCCTGAACGACGTGCGCGACCGCCTTCGCGCGGTTGTCGAAGATGTCGAAGGTCTCGTCGAGGCTCGTGATCTGAAACAGTCGCAGGACCGTCGGGTTCGCGCACACGATCGCCATCCGGCCGTCCATCTGGGTCACGAGGCGCAAGCCGTTGAGCAGCACGCTGAGCCCGGTCGAGTCGATGAACTCGACGCCGGACATGTCGAGCACCATCGCGGTCTTGCCGCTGTCGATCGCGGCCGACAGGCGCTGGGCGAACTGCGGGGCGCTGGAGACGTGGATCTCGCCGCGGACGCGGATGATGTGCGCGCCCTCGTCCGAGCTCTCCTCCGCGAGCTCGAAGTGTGGGACGACCGGAGACACACCCGCCAGTCTCACCGGTTTCCCGGCGGCCTGTCAACGGGAGTATTGTCTGCTATGTGACATCGGCTGATGACACCGTCCTGACGATCGACGAGCTGGCGCGGAAGATCGGCATGACCGTGCGCAACATCCGCGCGCACCAGTCGCGCGGCCTGCTGCCGCCTCCGCAGCTGCGCGGCCGCACCGGCTACTACGGCCCCGAGCACATCGCGCGCCTGGAGCTCATCCAGGAGCTGCAGACCGAGGGGTTCAACCTCGACCTCATCAAGCGCCTGCTCGAGGGCGCGGGTGGTTCGAGCAGCGAGGTGCTGCGCTTCAAGCACGCGCTCGCGCGCCCGTTCGACAGCGAGGAGCCGGAGATCATGGGCATCGCCGACCTGATCGCCGAGTGGGGCACGACCGACCCGAAGATGCTCATGAAGTCGCTCTCGCTCGGCCTGCTGCGCCAGCTGCCCGACGGGCGCTTCGAGGTCCCGAGTCCGCGCCTGGCGAAGGCCGGTCGTGAGCTGCAGAGGCTCGGCGTGCCGCTCGAGCGCTCGCTGGAGTTCACGGCGACGGTGCGCGAGCACGCCGACCGCCTCGCGCAGATCTACGTCGACCTCTTCCTGGAGACCGTCTGGACGCCGTTTGAGGAGGCGGGCCGTCCCGCCGAAGGCTGGCAGGCCGTGCAGGACGCGCTGGACCGGTTGCAGCCGCTGGCCTTCGAATCGCTGCTGGGCGTCTTCGGGATGGCGATGCGGGCGGCGACCGATCGCGCCGGCGCGGAGGCGTTCAAGCGGATGGCGGAGCAGCCTGCCGGAGCCGCCGCGGCGCCGTCGCCGTCGTGACGCAGCCGCCGGCGCTGCCCCGGCTCGTCGGCGAGCGCGTCGCGCTGCGGCCGCTGGAGGATCGCGATCTGGACGCGCTCGTGCAGATCGTGGAGTCCGAGGGGGTGTGCGAGTGGTGGGGCGCCGACGCCTCGCACGAAAAGTCACGCGCGAGGACCTGCGCAACGAGGGAGCCGCGTTCGCGATCGAGGTCGGCGGGGAGCTCGCGGGCTGGTTGGGCGTCATCGAGGAGCTCACGCCGAACTACCGCTCGGCGGGGATGGACATCGTGCTCGCGGCGCCGTTTCAGGGCGCGGGCCTCGGGCCCGAGGCGCTGCGCCTGGTGGCAGCGTGGCTCATCGGCGAGCGCGGCCATCACCGGCTGACGATCGATCCTGCGGCGGCCAACGAGCGCGCGATCGGCGCCTACGCGTCGCTCGGCTTCAAGCCCGTCGGGATCATGCGCCGCTACGAGCGCGGGCCCGGCGGCGTGTGGCGCGACGGGCTGCTCATGGACCTGCTGGCGCAGGAGCTGACGTAGGCCACAGCTCGCCGGCGCCGGCGCGCTCCAACCCGATCCACAGCGCGTTCATCGCCATCGCGACGACCCGCTCGCGCGGCACCTCCTGATGGTCGTACCACCAGAGCGCGAGGCCCTGCAGCGAAGCGCGGAAGACCTCCCAGAGCATGTCCATGGCGACCGGATCGCCGGCGCCGGCAATCGCCTGCGCGCTGCGCTCAGGCGCGAGCAGCGGCAGCGCGGCAGCGCGGCTGGCGGCCGCGACCTCGCGGTGGATCGCTTCGATCGCCGGGTCGCCGGTCGGGTCGCGAAAGAGCATGCGCCAGGCGTAGGGGTGCTGCTGCACGTAACCGAACCACGCGTCAATCGCGCGGGCGACCCGCACGCCGGCGGGCTCGTCGCCGCCGAGCTGCTCGCGCCACAGCGCGCGCAGCGCGCCGAAATGGCGTTCGAGCAGGCTGCGGTGCAGCTCGCGCTTGGACCTGAAGTGGTCGTAGACGACGGGAGCCGAGACCCCCGAGCGGCGCGCGATGGCGTCGATCGAGGCGCCGTGGTAGCCGTGCTCGGAGAACACCTCGGAGGCCGCGATCTCGATGACCTCGCGACGTTCGGCCGCCGTCATGCGTATGCGCTTCGTTGACAACCTAGCGCTCCCTAGGTACGTTGCCCGGCTCAACCTAACGCCAGCTAGGTTACGCCCCGCCGCCGACGCCGAGGAGCTCGCATTCGCCTGACGACCGCCGCCAGCCTCTTCATGGGCGCAAACGTCCTGCACTCGCTGGACCACGTGCGCCAGGGCCTCGGCCGTCTCACGCTCGAGGTGATCGCGGGCGGATCGCTGCTGACGCTGGTCGGGGTGCTGGCGCTCGCGCTCGCCCTGCGCGCCGACCGCCGCGCGGTCGCGGTCTGCCTGGCGGTCGGCGCGAGCGGCGCCCGGGGCGTCAGCGCCCCGCACCTCGCCCCGCACCCGAGCGCGCTCAGCGACCCCTACGCGGATCGTTCGCTCGACGTGCTCTCGTGGGCGGTCATGCTTGCGGAGCTCGCAGCCGCGGCGCTGCTCGCCGCCGCCGGCGCACGCATGCTGCCGGGCCGGCGCGACCGCACCGCATGAAGGCACCGCGGCTCACCGCCGTCGAGCTCAACCGCGCGACGCTCGCGCGCCAGATGCTGCTGCAGCGCGATCGCGGAATCCCGGTGGTCGAGGCGGTGCAGCGGCTGGCGGGCATGCAGGCGCAGGAGCCAAAGCATCCGTTCGTCGGGCTGTGGACGCGACTTGAGGACTTCGAGGAGGCGTCGCTGCGCGTCGCCCTGCGCGAGCGCTCCGTCGTGCGCGCGACGCTCATGCGCTCCACCCTGCACCTGCTCGGTGCCGCGAGCTACGCGACCGTGCGGATGGCGCTGCAGCCGCCGCCGTCGGTCGCCCTGCGCGTGCTCGGCGCGCGGGGGGAGGGGCTGGACCCGGAGCTGGTCCTGCCCGCGGCGCGCGCGCTGCTCGCGGGCTCGCCGCTGACGTTCGACGAGATCCGCGGGCGCTTGCAGGAGCAGTTTCCCGACGTCAACGACCGCGCGCTCGGCTACGCGGTGCGCACGCTCTTGCCGCTCGTCATGGTGCCCGACGACGATGCGCGCTGGGGCTTTAGCCGACGCGTGAGGTTTGCGCTCGCCGACGAGTGGCTGAGCGAGCCGCTGGCGCAGGGCGTCGACGCCACGCGCGCGCTCGCACGGCGCTACCTCGGCGCCTTCGGCCCCGCGAGCGCGAAAGACCTCCAGGCCTGGTCGGGCGTCGGCGGCATGAAGGCCGTCCTTGAAGGCATGCGCGACGAGCTCGAGGTCTTCATCGACGGCGACGGCCGCCGCGAGCTGTTCGACCTGCCCGACGCGCCGCGCCCCGGTGCCGACGTGGCGCCGCCGCCGCGCCTGCTGGCGGAGTTCGACAACGTCGTGCTCGCATGGGACGACCGCTCGCGCCTGATCGCCGACGCGCACCGCCCGCTCGTCACGACGAAGAATCTGCGCGTGAAGGCGACGTTCCTCGTCGACGGCATCGTCGCGGGGACCTGGACGGTCACGGTCAAGCGCCGCGTTGCGACGCTGACGCTCGCGCCGTTCAGCGGCGTGAAGGTACCCGGGCGCGCGGCGAAGGCCTTGGAGGCCGAGGCGCAGCGGCTCGTGCGGCTGATCGAGCCCGCCGCGCACGACCACGCGGTCGTCGGCGCGCCGTAGGACGTGGCCGGGGCGTCGGAGGGGGCGGATCGCCTACGCGTACGGCTCGGAGGCCTGCGTCGTGTCGATGAAGTCCGTCAGCGCCGCGGCGAAGCCGGCGGGATCGTCGTGGTGCGGGAAATGGCCCGGCGCCGCCGAAGACCTTCAGCCGGCTGCCGGGCATCTGGTCGTGGGCGCGGATGCCGTGGCGGGCGGGGATGATCGAGTCGCGGTCGCCCCAGAGGATGAGCGTCGGCACGGCCTCGGCGAGGTAGAGCTTGTCGGTCGCGCTGACGCGCTGACCGGCGATGTCGATCACCGAGCGGGCGGTGTGCACGAAGGCCCGCCGCGCGCCGATGTCCTGCAGCGACGCGAAGCCCGCCGCCATCGCGGTGATGTCGGCGCCGATGCGCAGCCCGATCTGCTCGATCCACCCCCCGACCTTCGAGCCCGCGTTGACAAGCGGCTGTGAGGCCAGCAGCGGCAGGACGTACTCCGCGGCGGGCAGCGCGACGGCACGCAGCACCGGCGTCACCTGGCGCCCGAGGCCGCCGCTGGAGGCCAGCACGAGCCGCTCGACGCGCTCGGGGAACTGGTAGGCCATCTGCATTGCGATGCCGCCGCCGAGCGAGTGGCCGACGATCGTCGCGCGCTCGCGGCACAGCGCGACCATCAGGTCGCGCATCAGCAACGCGTTGGCGCCGAGCGAGTAGTCGCCGCGCGGCTTGTCGGACTCGCCGTGGCCGAGCAGGTCGGGCGCGATAACCGTGAAGCGCGCCGCGAGCTGGGCGAGCACGGGATCCCAGTTCGCCGACGAGCTGGTGATGCCGTGGATGAGCAGCAGCACCGGGCCGCGGCCGCCGGTGCGACAGCTGAGGCGGTGGCCGTGCAGGCGGATCTCGATCTGGCGCACCGGGTTGGTCACCGGATCTGCAGGCCCGAGATCGCGCGCGCGATGACGAGCCGCTGGATCTCGGAGGTGCCCTCGAAGATCGTGTAGATCTTCGCGTCGCGGTGCCAGCGCTCGACCGGGAACTCGCGCGTGTAGCCGTTGCCGCCGAGGATCTGGATCGCGCGCTCGGTCGCCCAGACGGCGACCTCGCCGGCCTTGAGCTTGCTCATCGAGCCCTCGGCGGCCGTGAAGCGCTGGCCCGTGCGGCCCATCCACGATGCCCGCCAGACGAGCAGCCGCGCCGCGTCGATCTCCATCTTCATGTCTGCCAGGGCGAACGCGATCGCCTGGTTCTCGATGATCGCGCGGCCGAACTGCTTGCGCTCCTTCGCGTAGCCCAGGGAGTACTCGTAGGCCGCGCGGGCGATGCCGATGGCCTGCGCGGCGACGGTCGGGCGCGAGACCTCGAAGGTCTGCATCGCCGTCTGCCGGTTGGACCGCGTGCCCTCACGCGTGCGCGCGAGGCGGGCGTCGAGCTTCTCCTTGCCGCCCAGCAGGCAGTTGCCCGGGACGCGGCAGTCGTCGAGGAAGACGTCGGCGGTGTGCGAGGCGCGCAGGCCGTGCTTCTTGACCTTCGTGCCCATCTGCAGGCCCTTCGTGCCGGGCGGGACGACGAAGGCGGCGTGGCCGCGCGCGCCGAGATCGCGATCCACGGTCGCGACGATCACGTGGATGTTCGCGATGCCGCCGTTGGTCGCCCATGCCTTCTGGCCGTTGAGGACCCAGTCGCCGGTTGCCTCGTCGTACTTGGCGGTCGTGCGCAGGGCGGAGACGTCGGAGCCGGCGTCGGGCTCTGAGACGCAGAACGAGCCGACCTGCGGTTCGTCGGCGGTCCCGAAGCACTGCGGGATGAACTCGCCCATCTGCTCGGGCGTGCCGGCGCCGAAGATCGATGCCACCGCCAGCGACGTCCCCATGATCGCCATGCCGATGCCGGCGTCGCCCCAGAAGAGCTCCTCGTTGGCGATCGCCATCGTCAGGCCGGTCGTGTCGGCGTGGAACTGAGCGAGGCCCTCGAAGCCGTAGAGGCCGATCTTGGCGGCCTCCTGGATGATCGGCCAGGGGGTCTGCTCGCGCTCGTCCCACTCCGAGGCGGCGGGGCGGACGACGTTGTTGGCGAAGCCGTGGACCCAGTCGCGGATGTCGCACTGGTCCTGCGAGAGCTCGAGCGAGAATACCGGGGTCTGCTCGCCCTCGGGGGCCTCGGCAGCGGCGGTGGTTGACATGGTGTCAGGCTATCGCGAGGCCGCACGGGCGCGGCGCGCCGATCGGCTCGATTCAGGTCGGGCTGCTGCGCTTTCGCCTGAGCTGGCTGACGAGAAACGCCCGCAAAGTGGGCACCGGCGGCCGGTCGCGGTCGAGCGTGACGAGGCAGTCACGGCACAGGCAGCCGCCGTAGAACTCGGCGAACGCGGCCCGTCTGGCGGCGGACACGTCGACCTCCGCGCACCAGCAGGCGCCCGTGTCGACCCCGCAGTCAACGGCGCTGGAGCAGCGCGGGCAGACGCTCGGCGTGGTCGACATGCGCTACATCTTGACGTGCCGCGGCCGCCGGCCCGCTACAAGAGCAGCTTGCCGGGGTTCATCACGCCCGCCGGATCCACGCACAGCTTGACCGCGCGCAGCGCCTCGACGCCGAGCCGGCCGATCTCCGCGCCGAGCCACGGAGCGTGGTCGCGGCCGACGCCGTGGTGGTGGGTGATCGTCGCGCCGGCGCCGATGACCGCCTCGCTCGCAGCGGACTTCGCCGCCTGCCACTGCTCGAGCTCGGCCCCGCTCTGGCCGCGCGCGAGGAACGTGAAGTACAGCGAGGCGCCGGTCGGATACAGGTGCGAGACGTGGCACATGACGACCGCGGGCGTCCCGCGCTGAGCCAGCGCGGCGCGCAGCGTGGTCGCCACGGCGCCGTGCAGGTCGCGCAGCGCCGTCCACGTCGTGGCCGTCTCGAGCGTGTCGACGAGCACGCCGCGGCTGATCAGCTCGTCGCGCACGTAGGCGCCGTGGAAGCGCCCCTTGGCCCAGGCCGCGCCGGGCGCGGGGCCGAGCGCGATCGCGCCGTGGCGGCGCAGGATGCGGCGCGCGCGGGAGCGACGGTGCGCCACCGGCGCCGGGTCGCCGTCGAAGCCGAGGATCGTCAGGCAGCCGGCGCGTTGGCCGCGGGCGCGGATGTACGCGCGCAGCGCCCGCGTGGCGCCGGGGTGCGAGGCGAGCGCAAGCGAGATGCGCGTCTCCTGCTCGTTGGAGAGGCGCACGACGTCGGGTGCGGCGCCGGCCTGCCTGAGCTCTCTCAGCGCCTCGGTGCCGGCGGCGAAGCCGGGCAGGGAATAGGCGTCGTAACGCTGCTGGGCCGGGCGCGGGCGTACGCGCAGCGCGACCTCGGTGATGACCCCGAGGACGCCCTCCGAGCCGAGCAGCAGCTCACGCAGGTCGGGGCCTGCGGCGCTGGCGGGGACGGGGCGGGCGGTCAGCTCCCCGCTCGGGGTCACCGCGCGCAGGGCGACGACGAGCTCGTCGATGCGACCGTAGCCCGTCGAGGATTGGCCGGCCGAGCGCGTCGCGGCCCAGCCGCCGACGGTCGAGAACTCAAAGCTCTGCGGAAAGTGGCCGAGCGTGAGGCCGCGCGCGCCGAGCAGGCGCTCCAGCTCGGGCCCGGTGGTGCCCGCGGCGAACGTCGCGAGCTGCGAGGGCGGGTCGAGCGCGATCAGGCCGGCCATGCGCGCGAGGTCGAGCGTGATCGCGGCGTCATGGCGCCCGCGCAGCGGCTCGACGCCGCCGACCACGCTCGTGCCGCCGCCGAATGGGATCACGGCCACCGACTCCTGCGCGCACACGCCCAGCACGGCGGCGACCTCGTCGTGACCCGCGGGGAACACGACGGCGTCCGGAGCCGTGAGGCCGTGGCCGCTGCGCAGCCGCACGAGGTCGCAGTACGAGCGGCCCGCCGCGTGCGCGACCCGCGCAAGGCGGTCGTCTCGCACATGCTCGGCGCCGACGGCTTCGACGAGTCGCATCCGGGCGCGCGCTGCGAGCCTCGGTTCGGGCAGGTCGATCCTGTCCAGCGCCGGCGGCGCAAGGCGCGCACCACCCGCGCCGAGTTCGTCGCGCAGCAGCGCGGTGGCGGCCTGGGCCAGCGGGGCGTCGTGGCCGTCGACGCCCCAGCCCCACCAGCGCATCCGCGGAGCGAGCGGGTCGGTCATGGCGACAGCACACCACGAACCGCCCCGACGCGCGCCCGTCGTCGGCGACTACCGCGTCTGGCGCCGTCGGGCCCTCTCCGCGCGCCCGCCGCCGCAGCCTCTACCGCTTCCGGCGAGCCGCCTTCTTCGCGGTCGCCGCGTCCTGCAGCCGCTGCGCCTCGTCCTGCGCCGTGAGCGCGGCCTCGCGCTCCTCGAGCGCCTGCGCCTCGGCCTTGAGCTGCTCGAGGCGCGCCTCGTCGCCCTGCTCCTCGATCGCCTCGTCGACCTTGGCGCGCGCCTGCCGGTTGGCCGCCTTGCGCCGCGTCTCGGCCTGCGCCGCCGCGCGAGCCTCGGCGGCCCGCCGCTGCTCGGCCTCCTGGCGCTGGCGCTCGGCGCGCTCCTCGGCGACCGCACGGTGCTCCTCGGCCTGGTCGACACGGTCCGCGAGGCGCTCGTCCGCCTCGGCACTGGCGCGCTCGACGGCTTCGCGCAGGCGCAGGGCGCGTTCGCGTTCGTCGGCTGCCACTCGACGTCGCGCGGCGTCCTCACGCAGCTCGTCGTCGAGCAGCGCGTAGCCGGCCAGCTGGCGCATCGTCGCCTCCCAGCGATCGACCGCGATGCTGCCGCCGGGCGGGCGCCGTTGCCGTTGCCGGGCAGCAGCGACACCGCGATGTCCAGCGGAAGGCGCGCGAGCTTGACCGCGCCGCCGACCGCACTTCGGGGGATGGCCCGGATGCTCATCTATCGCTCCTCGGGGTCGATGGCGTCGGCGGCCGCCTGGGCGGCGCGCGCCTCCTGCTTGAGCCGCGCGGCCTCCTGGGCCGCGGCCACGCGCTCGGCTTCCGCCGCGCGCTCAGCGAGGTCGGCGCCGCGCTCGTGCAGCTGCTCCCGGGCCGCGGACTGCTGCTTGTCGCGGCGTGCTTCGGCCTCGGCGGCGCGCTCGGCCTCACGGCGGTCGCGCTCGATCTGGTCCTCGCGCTCCCGGGCGGCGATGTCGTTCTCCAGCCGCTCGCGCTCGATCTCGTTCTGCGTGCGCTCGGCCTCGAGCTGGGCCTCTGCCTCGGCCTGGCCGGCGCGCTGGGCGGCGACGGCGGCGTCGTCCTCGGCCTCGACCTGGGCCTGCTGGAGGCGACCCTCGCGCGAGGGTCGCTCGTTGCCGGTCACCGAACCCGCCGCCTGCTTCACGCGGCCCGCGAGCTTGCCGGCGAGGCCGCCGCGGGTGCGCTGTGGGATGTCGGGGTTCGTCACGTCATGGCTCCTTGGGTATCGACGGGCCGTCGGGGGGTCGGCCCGGACAATCCGGTTACCCAGATGCCGCGGCGCGCACTGTGCATCCGAACACACAGCCGCCGCCGAGCCGCGGGATCGCCGCGCCGCAGGCCGGGCACCGCGGCCAGGCGTCGCTACCCACCGCCTGCTCGAGCAGCGCCAGAACCTGTGCCAGCGCATCGAGCGGTACAGCGAGCGCGGTCTTCGCCGCGCCGGGCAAGACGACGTAGACGTCCTCCCCGCCGCCGTCCGGCGCCCCGTGATCGTCGAGGTGGATCGCGCAGAAGTGCATCAGAGCGGGGGCAGGTCGAGGGTCGTCCAGCAGCCGTCGCAGCGCGGGATCAGGGTGCGCTGCCGGCGCGCGGCGCGGCGTCACGCAGCGCGCGCGCCATCTCGGGCAGCGCGTTCAGCGGCCCGGCGACCGTGAACGGGCGCTTGCGCCGCGTTTCCAGGCGCACAGGATGATCTCGTCGCCGCCGGGGGATGGGAGATGTCAATGCAGACAGTGGGAAAGAACCAGTGGGTCACGTCGTGACCTGGAAATCTGTGCCGAATCCAGAGGCGTTCACGGCACAAACAAACCCTTCGCTGAGCGCGGGGGCCAGCTGTAGAGCCGCTGGTCATGAGTCCTCCGCGGGCACGCAAGGCGCGACCGCATCTGTTAAACACCGGCTGGCGTACATGCTGTGGGGGCATGCCTCCGCGGCCTGCGGAGTAGAAGGCGACGGGCACTCCGACATAAAGCGCGGCGAGAGCGCGAGTGGTGGCAAGCGTGGCTGGCGACAGCCTACTGGGGCCAGCGACCTGCGTAGTAGAAGGTCGGAGGTCGTGCCAGGCGCGCGGGCGCGCGGGCGCGCTACCGCATGCCGACCTCGTACTCGAGCATCAGGCCGTTGACGGTCGGTCCGTTGGTGGCGTCGCTGGAGTAGCCGAACCTTGCTACGAGTGCGTTCAGCGTCGCTGTCGTCCACGGCGAGGAAGCGGGCAGGACCGCGGCCGAGCGGACGGCCTGAGTGGTGCTGGCGGGCCACGTCCCGTTGTGGATGACTCGCTGGGTGGCTCCGTCGAAGATGCTCAACTTCGCTTGAGCCGCGGGGACTTGGGTCGTGAACCCGGCACCCAGCGCCCAGGCGCCCGTGATGCAGGTCTCGGCGGTATTGGCGAAGTTGACCTCCAGGTAGTTGGTCGCCCCCGTCACGTTCTGCTTGATGCCGTCGAGGAGCGGCCCGATGCCGCTGCCACGCAGGGGCAGGTCATCCAGGAGCGCCCAGTCGCCCGCTTCGACGGGGGTCGAGTCGCCCGCATCGGCGAAGTGGGTCGTGTCCAGTGGCGTGCCGAGGCTGTTGGGCGAGAGCTTGAGGATGCGTCCGTAGGCAAGCGGGTAGTCGGCGGCGGTTGCGGTCACCTTGACGTCGTCGTAGTTCGCCGTGAAGAGGTCGGCGACGATCGTCGAGCCGAAGCTCAACTCGCTCGAGGACGAGGCGGCCTCGGTGTTGGTCACGTCGGTCTGCGCGGCGCCGTCGATCCGCCATGAGCCGGTGCGCGTCGTCGTGCTGGTGGCCAGGCGCAGGTCGATGACGTACCAGGTCGCGGCGTTGATCGTCGTGTCGGCGGTCACGGTCGCGACCGGCGTCGCGGTGGTCCCCAGCGCGAGCCGCAGTTTCTGCGTGGCCGCGTCATAGCCGAGCTGGAGGTCGTTGCCGGCGGCTGCGTTGACGCGTGCGAGTTCGGTCACGTCCGATACCGGCAGCGAGTCGAGCCGGATCGCGAAGCGGGTGACGAACGAGCTGGTCGCAGTGGTCGTCTTGGCGCCGTTGATGGCGGCCGCGGCGTCGGCGTCGAGGACCTGCAGCGAGTAGGCGCCGTGGTTCTTGACGGCGGAGTCGGCAGTGGGCGCCCCGGTCAGGGCGTCGAATATCCCGCCGCCGCTGGTCAGGATCGAGCCGCCATGCTCGAAGCCGGTCAGCCACAGCGGGCTGACGGTGGCCGGGCAGTCGAACGACGCCGCCGCCGTGAAGGTGCTGCCGCTGTTGTCGGTCGTCGCCGAGAAGGCGGCGAGCGTGGCCCCCAGCTTGCACAGGCCAGCCACGGCCGCCAGTACGACCAGCACGCGAACGGCGATTGTCAGGTGGGATGCCATCGTTGAGGTTCCGGCGACTGTCTGTACTCGATATCGGCGCGAGCCGGCCGTCCTTGACCAAGCGACCCGATCAAAGCGGGTGACCCGAGTCGCACCAGGGCGCTCACGCCGGCGTTCCCGTGCCGATTCCCCTGCCGGGCCCAGTGCCCGGGTCCGTGTCACCAGGGGCAAGTGGCATCCGCTCCTGAGCTCGCGGCGGTCGTCGCCCCCGAGCTTGGGTAGCTGTCACCTGGTGCTGCAGGCGCCGAGCGTGTACAACGGCACGCGAGCGTGACGATCACGTTCGACCTGTACGGGCACCTGATGCCGGGAAACGAGCAGGAGGCCGCGCGGCTGCTGGATGCCTATCTGCGGCGCTCGGTGCGGTCCGCCGGAAAAACGCGGGACAACAATCGCGGCTCTCGACGGTCTTCGGCGGCATCGAGCGGTACGGGGCGTGCTCGCCCGGTGAAGGCGCCGCGGGCTCAAAGGCCGATGAACACGGGGGTTCTGGCGCGCGTTAGAGCGGAGGGGGCGGGATTCGAACCCGCGGTCCGCTTTCACGGACTCCGGTTTTCAAGACCGGTGCATTAAACCGCTCTGCCACCCCTCCTGGGAGAAGAGAACGTAGCGCCCGGTCCCGAACCTCGGTGCCCACGATCGTGATCATGGGCGCCATGGCGGATCGCGTCGGACCGTACCTCAGCGATCTGCATCGCGGCTGGCTGGCGAACGATCCGCGCGCTCGCTTCAAGGCGCTGGCCGCGAGCCTGCTCTTCTGCGACATCTCCGGCTTCACCCCGCTGACCGAGCGCCTGGTCACGCACGGAAGGGTCGTGCCGTTCGCGGTGAAGGGAACGCGCGTGCTCGTCGAGGCGCAGATCGTCGCCGCAAGCCGCGGGCGGTTGCGCCGGCCGTCGACAGCCCGCTCGCTCGTCGCGCGCGGCCGAGTGGGCGTACTGCGCGAGGCGCCAGCGCCAGCGCCAGTGCCAGCACGAGCCCGGCCAGGCACGTTCCTTGCGTGCGGTGATGCCGCGCACTCCTTCACCGGGCCAGTCCGCTGGTTTTTCCCTGCGAACCGGCCGAAAGATCGATTCCCGCGCGACGCCCGCCGCGCCTCCGGGCGCCCATGTGGCGCGATGCTCCGCAATGGCACGTGTGCGATGCGCACGCTCGGGCCTTCTCGCCCATAGCCTCGATTCACCGATGCGGTAGGGGGAGTCCGTCCGGTCCTCGGACGAGAATGACCTCCTGAGCAGGGAAAAAGCGAACGATTCGGGCGTTCGCGTCCTGCGTCAGGAGGTCACCTTCGTGGTGCAGGATGACAAGTCGGTCGGACCGGACGGCGTGCAGGTCTGCTTCGACGACGAGCACGTCGTGTGCGGGGCTGGGATCGCGCTGGTAGCAACGCTCGCGCTCAGGCTCGGGATCGAGGCGCTGGCCGGCGATCTGGTGCGGCTGCGTCGCGAGCGGCCGGGGGCGGCGAACGTCGGGCGCAAGGTGCTGGCGATCGTGTACGCGATGGTGCTCGGCGCCGACAGCATCGACGACACCGGCGTGCTGCGTGCCGGCAGGACGGGCCGGCTGCTCGGCGGCTGGATTCCGGCGCCGTCGACGCTGGGGACGTTTCTGCGGGCGTTTACGTTCGGGCATGTCCGTCAGCTCGACGCGCTGCTCGGCCACGCGCTTGAGCGGGCTTGGGAGGCCGGTCCCGGCGACGGGCGGCTGATCGTCGATGTCGACAGCTTCGTCGGCGAGGTCTGCGGTCGGCTGAAGCAGGGCGCCGCCTACGGCTACACCAGGCTGCTCGGGTATCACCCGATCCTCGCCACCCGCGCCGACACGCGCGAGGTGCTGCATATCCGGATGCGCAAGGGATCGGCGAACACGCAGAAGGGGATGCTGCGCTTCTGCCAAGAGCTCGCCGCGCGCGTGGACCGGGCCGGCGCCAGCGGCACCAAGCTGCGGCGCGCGGACTCGGGGTTTTGGAACACGAAGGTCTTCGAGTACCTGGAGAAGATCGGCTGGCAGTACTCGATCGGCGTGCGCAACATCAAGAAGATCCGCACCGCGGTTGCGGCGATCGACGAGACCGCCTGGCAGAGCATCGCCTACACGCCCGGCGGGGAGGCGCAGATCGCCCGAGACGACCTACGGCGAGCGCAGGTTGATCGTCCGGCGCACCCGGCTGATCGGCCCGCAGGCCGAGCTGTTCCCCGACTGGCGGCACTTCTGCCTGATCACCAACCGCCTCCAGGACATCACGCTCGTGGAGGCCGAGCACCGCGATCACGCCGTCGTCGAGCAGGTCATCGCCGACCTCAAAGTAGTCGGGGCCGCGAGCGGCCATGCGGGCATCGTGAAAGCTTCTTGCGTGGAAGGGGCTGGCGGCGCAAGAT
>Ga0136617_10000279_pt1 | contig 41187 bp, 36 predicted proteins | sample AntDrymUQ3222106_2_FD_129672 | JGI IMG/M metagenome (GOLD analysis project Ga0136617, IMG submission 129672) | Polar desert sand microbial communities from Dry Valleys, Antarctica - metaG UQ322 (21.06) | ecosystem: Environmental > Terrestrial > Soil > Desert | place: Antarctica: Dry Valley... | reverse complement strand
GATTTCGCCGCGAACTATCGAGTGAACTTACCGAACAGCACTCTAGAGCCCATGCGTTGCGATTCGCGCGCCGCGCCTTTGCTTGCGCGTCTCGGGTTGCAAGAGACAAACCTCGGTGTGGGACTCGGGCGTGACGGATGGCGCGGTTCCGGCGCGCCGCTCATTTCGCTGAATCCGGCGAACGAGCAGCGCTTAGCCCAAGTTTCGACCGCGAATGCCGAGGATCTCGAGGCCGTGCTCGGCGCCGCGGCGGCTGCGGCGCGCGCGTGGCGTGACGTGCCCGCTCCGCAGCGGGGCGAAGCGGTCCGGCGTCTCGGCCTGCTCTTGCGCGAGCACAAGGATGCACTGGGGACGCTGGTCGCGCTCGAGAACGGCAAGATCAAGGCGGAGGGCGACGGCGAAGTCCAGGAGATGATCGATATCGCCGACTTCGCCGTGGGTCAATCGCGGATGCTGTACGGCAAGACCATGCCAAGCGAACGTGCCGCGCATCGGATGTTCGAGCAGTGGCATCCGCTGGGTGTCGTCACCGTCATTACCGCGTTCAACTTTCCGGTCGCGGTGTGGGCGTGGAACGCGACGCTCGCCGCAGTCTGCGGCAACGCAGTCATTTGGAAGCCGTCACCCAAGACGCCTTTGACCGCGCTCGCTGTGCAGATGCTGGCGCAACAGGTTATCGAAGACTTGGCGCTCCCTTCGATCTTCACCTTGGCGATCGCCGATAACGCGCTCGCGCCAAAGCTCGTGAATGATCCAAGAGTCGCGCTGGTGTCGTTTACCGGTTCGTCGGAGGTGGGACGCGGCATCGCCACGTCTGTCGCTTCGCGCTTTGGGAAAACGCTGCTCGAATGCGCCGGCAACAACGCAATCATCGTCGCCGAGGACGCCGATCTCGACCTCGTCGTCCCGGCGGCATTGTTCGGTGCGGTCGGCACTGCGGGGCAGCGGTGCACGACCACGCGCAGGCTCATCGTCCACGAGGCTCGCCACGACGAGCTGATCGCGCGCCTGGCCGCTGCCTACAAGCAAGTACGCATCGGCGATCCGCTGCTACCCGACACACTGATGGGGCCGCTGGTCGATCGCGCCGCCGTCGATCAGTATGCGACGGCGATCGCCGAAGCGACGCGCTTGGGTGGCAAGGTCATCTGCGGTGGTCAGGTGCGCGACGGTCCCGGCTTTTGGGTTGAGCCGACGATCATCGCTCGCGCCCGCAACGAGTGGCCGGTGGTGCAGCGCGAGACGTTCGCTCCGATCCTCTATGTGGTCCCATTTGCGACGATCAGCGAAGCGATCGCGGTCAACAACGGTGTGCCGCAGGGATTGTCGAGCGCACTGTTCACCCTCAATGTGCGCACCGCTGAAGCGTTTCTTGCTGCGGCAGGCAGCGATTGCGGGATCGCTAACATCAATATCGGCACATCTGGCGCGGAGATCGGAGGCGCGTTCGGCGGTGAGAAGGAAACCGGTGGCGGACGCGAAGCCGGCTCCGATGCATGGCAGGCGTACATGCGCCGTCAGACCAACACCATCAACTGGAGCCGGGAGATGCCGCTCGCGCAGGGAATCAAGTTCGGTTGATGGCGGCGGACAAGCCTAGGCTTTGACTTGTACCCGGGCTCGGCAGCGCCGAGGCTAGCGCGACCGTGCGAACGGCAAGCTTCTCGCGCCGGCCGCGAATCTCGACGAGCTGCCGCGGAAATGCGGAGAGGTCGATCCCTGCCGTCTGCGCAACCATCTCGGAAACGACCAGCTCGGCATCGAACTCCTTGCAATTCCTCGAGACGGCTCGCGGTGTTGACGGTATCGCCGATCGCCGTCAGCGACGCCGCGCGGGCGTAGCCCATTTCGCCGATGATGGCAGGTCCAATATGGATGCCGATGCCGATGCGCAGCGGCTTATCGAGGTCGTGCATCAGCGTCTGGTTGAGATCGCCAAGGACCTCTGCCATCGCCTTGGCTGCGGCGATTGCCTCGCGCGCACCCAGCTCGGCGCCGCTCTCGATCGCCAAAGAGCGCCATGACGCCGTCGCCAATGAATTTGTCGATATGGCCGCCAGCTTCCTCGATGGCATGCCCCATCGCGGCGAAAAACCGGTTGAGCACGAACACGACATCGTAGGGGAGCTTGCGTTCCGATACAGCGGTAAAGCCGCGCAGATCGGCGAACAGGACAGCGATCTCCTTCTCCTGCCCTTGCAGGTGACCGGGTCGCGCAAATCCCGCTCGCGGCCCGACGCCTGGCGGCAACAAGGGCGTCACGGAGATCTGTGCTTGCGGCCGGGTCTGGCAGGCAAGCCGCACATTGGGAGGCGCGTCGACACGTCGCAGGACGGCCATCTCTTGTGGCAACGGCGGTGGCAATGTCTCGATGCCCCGGTTGATCCGGATGCGGCAGGTCGAACAGCGGCCGCGGCCGCCGCAAACCGACGCGTGAGGAATGCCGGCCATTTGGCTTGCCTCCAGCACCGACATGCCGGGATTGATGCGCACCTCGCGCGCACCAGGGTAGATCAGGCGAACGAGACCGCGGCTCCGGTCGACAAGCGTGCGAGCAAGCCGAGCCAGCAAAGTGACCACCAAGGCTGCTACGAAAAACCAGACGACCCGGTCCTCGAGTTCACCAATCCTCGCGGCGGCCTCGGCATCGGGCGGGTTGATCTCGGCAACCACGTCGCGAAGCCATGCTGGGTCTTGCGCAAGGGCTGCGACCTCGCGTCCTGCCGCCGCGAAGCCAAGGAGGGCGAGGACGGGGACCAGCAAGGCCACCGCGAACAACAAAGGCGCAAGCGCGCGATAAATGGGCTTCAGTCGCAGCCAAAACCATAAGCCGAAGCATCCATGAATCCACGCGACAACGAGCGCGATCGCCTGTTGCGCCCCGGCGGCGGGGTTCAAGTGCCAGAGGGCGAGCAGCACGTACGTGTATGAATCTGTGACGTCGAAGACGAGATTCGCACCGCGCGTGCTGAGAACGTGCTTGGCAAGGAGCGGCACGATCGAAAGACCGAGGATCAGCTGCATGGCCTCGGCGGGCGGAATGCGGAGCAAATTGCGGCGTTGATAGACGGCCCACAAGGCGAGCAGAAAATGGATTGCCAGAGCCCCATAGAGCACCGCGGCAATCGGCGCCGCCCGCCAGAAGCGCAGGAACCAGTGCCGCCAGTCTTCCATGGCCTCGAGCGAGATCAGCCCGATGGCGTGATTGAGGAAGTGCGTCAGCACATACGAGAAAAGAATCAACCCCGTCGCCAGCCTGACGCGACGAAACTGGGACGAGAGGGAAAGCGCGTGCATCACGGGTTTCGCCGAGAAGCCAAAGCCTAAACACCAGCGCCTCTTTCCGACGCCGGGGTTGTCGAGTCGCTTAAAGCGTTAAACCTTCACCGCTTTACGACGGACTGCCGCGTGCTTCTTGACCGCGGTCTTCTTGGTTGCGGGCCTTCTGGCCGTCGGTTTCTTCGCGGCCGCCTTCTTGGCGAGAGGTCGACTCGCGGGTTTGGCGGCGGCACGCTGGGCTGCAACCTTGCCAGTTGCGGCAGGTGCGGTTCGGCGCGACGCACGGGTAATCGCCGGCATCGTGGCTTTGACCGCGGTCACGCGCGAAGAAGAACCCTTCTTCGCAGCGAGCAATGCGACCGCCTCGCTGAGCGTCAAATCCGCCGCCCGCTCGCGATCGGGCAACGTCGCGTTGACCATCCCGTGCTTCACGTAAGGTCCATAGCGGCCGTCGTGCAGCTCGACCGGGGACCGGTCCTTGGGATGTGGCCCGAGCACGCGCAGCGCGGGCGCGCCGCGCCTGCCTCCAGCACGCGCGCCTTTGGCTGCGTTCCTCGCCACGAATTCAAACCCGACCTTGCCGTCGTTCTGCACGACCAGGTGCGCGGAAAACGGACGGCGCGTGCGCGTCGAGACAAATTGCAGCAAATCAGTTTTCTTCTCGGCCAGCAGTTTTTGCATTTGCCCGCGTTCGATAGGGCGCTGCAAAATCTCCCGGCCGGAGCGAAAATCGCACGACTTGTCCGAGCCGACCGCTTTTTCGCAGATATACGAATTACGCAGCTCAAAGACGCGCGATCCGCATTTGGGACACGCGCCGAGCGATTCCTGCTCCGAGAAATCCGGTGGCTCGGCGTCGTCCTCGCCATTCGCGCCTTGGCCGAAGTCGAACGCGATTTCAAACGCGTCGGAGAGCCTCAACTTCGCTGAAAAGGGACGTCCCTGCTTGCTGCGAAAACCTTCGATCGGGCCGATCTCGCGATCTCGAATCAGCGCTTCGGCTTCAGGGGGCTCGATCTGACGTCCGGCCAGAATCTTCCATAGCCCGAACGAGCAGTCGGGATTGATGCACTGAAATTTTTTGTATTTTTCGTGCACCTCGCTGCCGCACTTGGGACAGGCCACCGCAAGGGTCGCAAAGTCGCCGGGTATGGTGTCGCTCTCGAAGCCTTTCGCTTGACCGACGATATGCTTGGTCATCGCGACGATCTCGCGCATGAAGGCCTCGCGCGCAAGCTTGCCGTGCTCCATTTGCGCAAGCTTGAACTCCCATTCCGCGGTGAGCTCCGGTGAGAAGAGCTCGGGCACGCCGAGGCCGTGCAGCAAGGTCATGAGCGAGAACGCCTTCGCCGTGGGGATGAGTTCGCGTCCGTCGCGGTACATGTAGCGCTCAGTCAAGAGGCCCTCGATGATCGCCGCGCGCGTGGCCGGCGTACCAAGTCCCTTCTCGCGCATCGCTTCGCGCAACTCGTCGTCCTCGATGGCCTTCCCGGCGCCTTCCATTGCCGATAAGAGCGTTGCTTCGCTGAATCGCGCGGGTGGTTTGGTGACGAGGGCGACGACGTCGACTTTCTCGGTCGCGACCCGTTCGTTCCCCGTGATCGGCGTAAGCGTGCGCTCCTCCCCTTGCGCTTCCTTCCCATAGACGGCGAGCCATCCGGGTGCGACGAGAACCTTGCCTTCGGTCTTGAAGGGCTCCTCGGCAACGCGCGTGATCCGCGTCGTCAGCAGGTACTCGGCGGGCGGATAGAAAACGGCAAGAAAACGCCGCACGACAAAATCGTAGAGCTTCGCCTCGATCTCGCTTAAATGCTTCGGTTTGACCAGTGTGGGAATGATCGCGAAGTGATCCGAGATCTTACTGTTATCGAAGATTCGCTTGTTCGGCCTCACCCACTTCTGCTTCATGATCTCGCGGGCAAAACGGCCAAACACGTTCGTCCCGGCCAATTCCTCGAGGGTGGCTTTGACGGTGGGAAGGTAATCCTCCGGCAGCGCCCGGGCGTCGGTGCGCGGGTACGTCAAGACCTTGTGCTTTTCGTAGAGCGCTTGCGCGAGCGACAAGGTTGTTCGCGCCGAGAACCCAAAGCGGCCGTTCGCCTCGCGCTGCAGGCTTGTCAAATCGTAGAGAAGCGGCGCGCTTTGCGTCGACGGCCGCGCTTCCTCGGTGGCGACACCCGGTTGCCGCGCGCACTTGGCGGCCACCGCCTGCGCTTTTGCGTGGTCCCAAAAGCGTTCGGCGCGCAGCTCGCCGTCGTCTTCCTGTTTTTTCCACTTCTCGTCGAACCAACGGCCGGTGTACTCGCCGCCCGCCGCGCGAAACGTGCCGATGAGCTCCCAATAGTCTCGTGGCTTGAACGCGCGGATGCGCGCTTCGCGGTCGACGAGGATTGCGAGTGTGGGCGTCTGCACGCGCCCGACGGTCGTCAATTGGAACCCGCCCGACTTCGAGTTGAAAGCGGTCATCGCCCGCGTTCCATTGATGCCGACGAGCCAGTCGGACTCGGAGCGGCACACAGCCGCGTCGGCGAGCGGCTGCAGCGCGGCGTCAGTGCGTAACTCGTGAAAGCCATCGCGAATCGCAGCGGTCGTCATCGATTGCAGCCATAGCCGCTTGATCGGTTTGCCGGTTTTCGCGAACTGCACGATGTAGCGGAAGATGAGCTCGCCTTCGCGCCCGGCGTCGCAGGCGTTGATCAGGAGCCCGACATCCTTGCGCTTGATGAGCCGCAAGAGCGTGCGCAAGCGCGCCTCGTTCCTCTCGATCGGCTTCAGCGCGAACTTGGACGGAAGCGCCGGCAAATGCGCGAACGTCCACTTGCCGCGTTTGACCTCCTCATCCTCGGGCATCCCGATCTCCAGCAAGTGGCCGACCGCGGACGACAGGAGGTGCTGCTCGCTCTCGAAATAATCGTCGTGGCGAGTGAATCCGCCGAGTGCGCGCGCAATATCGGCGGCCACGGACGGCTTTTCGGCGATGATGAGGCTCTTGGACAAGGGCGGGCTAGTGGTTTTCAGGGAGGCCGATGGTACCCGTGGTCGCATGAGCGCGGCAAGAAATCGGCGCGAGCGACGCTAATGTCCTGTTTCGGAAACGCTTTGTTGAAGTCGTTGCGAAGAATGATTCCGGCAGATGCAAAAGGGACCGCTTTCGCTCTTATGCAAAAGGTCATTCGAAGGCAAGACCCTACATTGCGCGCCAGGGAAGGTCATTCAAGTGCGTCTTTGCCAGCGCCCGCCAGGCAGGGCCGCCACTTTCCCCTCGAGCTCGAGCGCCAGTAGGTTTGCGCAAAGGGCCTCTATCGAGAGTCCAGTACGCGCAGCCAGTTGATCCAAGTCCGCCGGATCCGCCGCGAGCGCGCCGAGTAGCGCAGCATCGGGGCCTCCCTCTTCGACGGCGGCTGTCGGTGCAAGCGGTCCAGCCCGGTCGCCCAACCCCAATTCGGCGAGCACGTCTTGCGCGGTTTCGACGAGCTTGGCCCCTTCCCGAATCAGCTTGTGACAGCCACGGGCGAGCGGCGAGTGGATCGATCCGGGAATCGCGAACACCTCGCGGCCTTGTTCGCCCGCATAGCGAGCGGTGATGAGCGACCCCGACGACAGCGCGGCTTCGACGACGAGCACCCCGCGCGCGAGACCGCTGATCAAACGGTTGCGGCGTGGAAAATGGCTCGCTCGAGCCGGCGTGCCGGGCGGAAACTCGGAGAGCATTCCCCCGTTCACCGCGAGCCTGTGTGCAAGCTCCCGGTGCCGCGCCGGATACACGCGGTCCAATCCCGTTCCGACGACTGCGAGCGTCGACCCGCTCCCGTCGAGCGCACCTTCGTGGGCCGCGGCGTCGATGCCGAGGGCCAATCCCGAGACGATCGTCAAACCGGCGTCAGCGAGCGCGCGCGCAAACGCACGGGCGTTGTCCAAACCCTGGGGTGTCGCATTGCGGCTCCCGACAATCGCCAGCGCAGGCCGATTCAAAAGCTCGCGTCGCCCGACAAAGTAGAGGACCGGTGGTGCGTGCCCGAGCTCGAGCAACGCCCGTGGATAGTCGGGGTCGTCCCACGCGATGAGTTCGTTGTCGGGCTCCCCAAGCCACGCGCGAATCGCTGCAAGCGAAGCCGCCGGCAACGGTTCCAGGAGCCTCGATACCGCCGCCGCAGGGGCGACGGCGGTTAAATGGCTGCGCGACGCATTGAGGATCGCCGATGGGTCGCCGAACGCTCGCAGTAACTGGGCCAATGCATCGAGCGGCAAGCACTTCTGCGCCAGCACCGCCCAGGCTTCTGACCGTGCGGCGATTTCATCCATCATGCGAGCATCGGCGCCTGCCGGCGCTTATGCCATACGACAAACGGACGCGCTCTTTGGTGTCAGATTGATGCAGCTCTACGGCTTGCGCGCGTAGTCGCCGACTCGCACCGGCTCCGTCGTGTTCAATACGAACGCGTAGGAAAGCCGATCAAACGTCCGGAACACGAACACGAGGCCGGTACGTTCATCGGCGGGTTGCACGTATTCTCGCGGGGTGAACATCGTCGTCTGGTCGACAAAGCGCAGCATGATCGTTTGCTGTTTCGAGGGCCGCGGGTCGATGACGCGAGGGACAACACGGTAGACCGCGAGCACATGACCCGGCTCGACTCCATCCTTTGTTCCCTTATCGAGGGTGACGACGTAGCCGCGACCGGTCTCGATGTTCTCGTAGGGGACGCGCAGGATCCGCGCGTCGATGTCCCGGTCGGGGGCGCGCGGGGCGTAATTTGCGATCACTTCGCGCGGCGCGGGAATCATCCGATCGCCGATCTGCATTTCTTCGACCGACGTCTCGATACGAACGGTGCTGAGGTCGCCGAACTTTTCGACCCGGGCCGTGCCCAGAAACTTGGCCTCGTAGCCCAGCACTTCCCGCCGGTCGAACGTGGTGACCGGACCCTTTGGCCGATACACATGCCAAAGATCGCCGGCCTTCGGATTCATGCCTAGCACGTACACGATGTCGCCAGCGCCGCGCACCACGCGCTCGTTATTCCGTGCTGAGAGGATTTCTGCCGCATCGGCGAAGCCGTCCGGGCCAGTGATCAGCGGCTTCGATAAGAACGGCTCGATGTCACCAGGCGGAATGCTGGGAATCGCGTCGGATTCGAGCGGAATGGTTCTGATTGAAGGTGAAATTCGCACGGTAGGCCGTTGTTGCGAGACGGACAGTTGCGGCCGCCCATCGACGAAGTCCAGGCGAATGACGTCGCCCGGATAAATGAGGTGCGGGTTGCGAATCTGGTCGCGATTCATCCGCCAGATCTCGGGCCAGCGCCAAGGCTCCTTCAAGAACTTACCGGCGATCCCCCACAGCGTGTCGCCTTTTTGCACCGTGTGACTAGACGGCGCACGATCGGCCAGGCCGAGGCTTTGGCCCCATGCAACGCCCGCCAAAGCGATCGTCCCGAACGCAGCTGCCGCTGCGAGCATCCGTGTAGGTGTGCTAAACTGTTGAAGCATAAAGCCTCTTATGGTCTGGCGGGCGATTTCGACGTGAGTCCCAAGACTTGCTATTGTCCTAAAGTACCCCAAAATAGGGGCTTCGTTCCGATTCTGCATCCCAATCGTTCATTTGGCAAGTTACTCGCTCAATCCTTCGTCCATAGCCATGGCGCTGCTACCGATTCTTGAATATCCTGACCCGCGGCTCAAAAAAGTCGCCGCGCCGGTGCCGGCCGTCACGCCGGACATCCGGAAATTTGTGGGCGATCTCGCAGAGACGATGTACACCGCCCCGGGCGTTGGGTTAGCGGCGACACAGGTTGATGTCCATAAACGCGTCATTGTCATCGACATCTCGGATACCAACGACGATCTCTTGGTGCTCATCAATCCCGAAATCCTTGCCTCCGAGGGCCAATCCGAATGCGAAGAAGGTTGCCTGTCGGTCCCCGGCTACTACGACAAAGTGGTGCGAGCCGCCCAGGTCACCATTCGGGCGCTCGACGAGCGCGGAAAGAGCTTTGAACGAACGGCGGACGGGCTGCTCGCGGTTTGCATACAGCACGAAATGGACCACTTGATTGGCAAGGTTTTCGTCGATTATCTGTCGCCGTTGAAGCGCCTGCGGGTTGCCGCTCGGCAGAGAAAGAAGCAGCGCCTAACCGGCTGACTTAGGGCCTATAGCGAACCAGCCGCACATGCGCGTCGGTTTTGCCGGAACGCCGGCGTTTGCTGCCAGCGCGCTGGCGGCCATTATCGCGTCGGGCTTTGACCTCCGACTCGTCCTGACGCGACCCGACCGACCGCGCGGTCGCGGCCTCAAGGTCACGCACTCGCCGGTCAAGGAGATTGCGCTCGAGCAGGATATTCCGGTCCTGCAGCCGGCAACTTTGGCGAGCGAACAGGCGCAAGCCCGTCTTGTCGAGCATCCTCTCGAGGTGCTTGTCGTGGCCGCCTATGGGCTGATTCTGCCGCCCGCCGTCCTGGCGTGGCCGCGGCATGGCTGCCTGAACGTCCACGCGTCGAAGCTCCCGCGGTGGCGTGGCGCCGCCCCGATCGAACGCGCGATCCAGGCAGGCGACGAGGAGACGGGCATCACCATCATGCAAATGGACGCGGGGCTCGATACCGGGCCGATGATCGACGTCGTGACCGTCCCGATGGCGAGCCGGGAGACTGCCGGCACGTTGCACGACAAGTTGGCAACGGTCGGCGCGCTCGCCATCGTGAATGTGCTGCGGCAACTGGCGCGCGACGGAGCGGTATCCGCGACGCCGCAACCCGTCTCCGGCGTGACGTATGCGTCGAAAATTCAGCGCGCCGAAGCAGAAATCGACTGGGCACGCTCCGCCGTGGACATCGAGCGGCTGGCACGCGCACTTGACCCGAGCCCGGGTGCGCGGACGCGTTTTGGCGATCTCTCCGTCAAGGTTAGGGTCGGTTCTCCGCTGACGCGGACGGGAGACGCACGCGCGGGTCAAGTATTGGAGGTCGCCGCTGCCGGCATCCTTGTCGCATGCGGCGAGGGCGCGTTGCGCGTCACCGATCTACAGCCGGCGGGCGGAGCGTGGATGCCGGCCCACGCGTTCAACGCAGGCCGGCGCGTGCAACCGGGGGCCGCATTCGGCTCGCCCGCGCCCTTGATGTGATCGGCCATGCACAACGAACAGCAGCAGGCTGCGCTCGCGATTCGCCGCGTGTTCGCCGGTCAGACGTTGCCTGCCGCATTGGCGGCAGTTGACGATGGAGCCCCGACTCGCGGACGCGCGCTCGTGCAGGAGCTCGCGTACGGCGTCTTGCGTCATTGGGGTCGCCTCGCCGCGCTGACAGGCGTGCTCGCGTCGAAACCGTTGTCCGATCCGGCGCTCGCCGCGCTGGTCGCCGTTGCGATCTATCAGGTCGACCACACGCACGCACCCGCATTTGCCGTCGTCGATCGTGCGGTCGACGCAGCAACCCTGATCGCCCGGCCACAAGCGAAGCCGCTCATCAATGCGATGTTGCGCCGCTATTTGCGCGAACGCGAAGCGCTCAACGAGTCAGTCGCGGCAGCGAGCCCGGTCGCACGATGGTCGTATCCTCGCTGGTGGATCGGTCGCGTCGAAGCGGACCACCCGCGGCACTGGCAGCAAATTCTCGCAGCGGGCAATGAGCGCCCCCCGCTCACCGTCCGGGTCAACCTGCGGTGGACGACGCCTGATGCGCTCCTCAAGCGCTGGAACGACGCAGATATCCGGGCGACGCGAGCCGGTGCGATCGGGATCATCGTAGACTCACCTCAACCGGTCACATCGCTGCCCGGCTACGTTGAAGGGCTCTTTTCCGTCCAGGATTTAGGCGCGCAGTTGGCTGCCGGCCTGCTCGACGTCCATACCGATATGCGCGTGCTGGATGCGTGCGCCGCGCCCGGCGGTAAGACCACGCATCTCCTTGAATCGGCGAGGATCGATCTCACCGCGCTCGACGAGGATGCAGCTCGGCTTGCTCGGCTGCGCGAGAACCTGAAGCGTCTGCGGCTCGAGACGGCGTCGCTGCGCGTGCTGCATGGCGATGCTGGCGAACCGCAGTCGTGGTGGGACGGGCGTGGCTTCGACCGGGTCTTAATCGATGTGCCGTGCACGGCGTCCGGTATCGTGCGCCGGCACCCCGACGCCAAGTGGTTGCGCCGCAAGACCGACATTACCGCATTCGCCCAGCAACAACGGCGGATCCTGGGCGCTCTGTGGGGGGTGCTCGCCCGCGGCGGCAAGCTCCTCTATTCGACGTGCTCGGTGTTCGCTTTCGAAAACGAGAGCCGGATTGCCGAATTCTTGAGTGAGCACAGGGATGCGTTGCGCGAAACCATCATGTTGCCCTCTGAAGTCGCCCGCGACGGCGGGCAACTCTTGCCTTCTTTGAAAGGGGCGAGCCACAATCAGGATGGGTTTTTCTACGCACTGCTACGCAAGGTGTGACGGGGGCAACTCCCCTTCGTCTCGCGTCCTTTTAGGCGGCACCACGCCGCTTGCCGCCGGACCAAGACTTTCCACGACCGCTGCGGCATGCCGCTTCATTTCCCCGCCTTGAGCGCTTTCCCCGACGCATTATTGGGTAGGCGCCACCTCGCCCGCGCTCTTCTCATCGCAGCGTTAGGAATTGGTCTCTGTTTGCCGGCGCGCGCTGACACAATCCCGGTCAACGAAGCCTCGTTAAGAGTTGACGAGGGCGAAGTGCTGCTTTCGGCCAATTTCGAATTCGCGTTGAACTCGACGCTGGAGGAAGCGCTTAAGAATGGGGTTCCGCTCTATTTTGTGCTGGAATTCGAGCTGGCGCGCAATCGGTGGTATTGGTTCGACGCCGTTGTGGCGAATGCATCGATCACGCATCGCGTCTCTTACAACTCTTTGACACAGCAATACCGGGTCGCGAGTGGGCTTTTAGCCCTGACGTTTCCTTCGTTGGCGGAGGTCGAGCGTTACATAGGGCGCGTCACGTCGCGACCCGTCGCGCGCGTCGATGCGCTGGCCAAAGGAATTCGTTACGCGGCCTGGGTACGGCTGCGCCTGGATGTCAACCTGTTGCCCAAACCGTTTCAACTCGACGCCCTTGCGTCGCGCGAATGGACGCTCTCATCGGAGTGGCATCGCTGGAGCTTTACGCCGTGAGCGCGCTTCCCGGCAGGCGCGCGTTGCGCTGGCTGTTGCTCGCCTCTGCGTCGCTTGCGGCGATCGCGTTGTTTTTGCTTGCGACGGCGACCTCCAACACGTCGATGTTTGCGCAGGAATACGACACGCTGGTGTTGCTGAACGGCGTCCTCGTCGGTTTGCTCATGCTCGTCGTCGGCTGGCAGTTGTGGCAGCTACGCCGTAACCTGCGCTCGGGCGTCTTCGGTTCGCGACTCGCGGTCCGGCTGGTATTCCTGTTTGCGCTGGTCGCTGTGCTTCCCGGAGCGCTCGTCTACGCCGTATCGGTGCAATTCATTGGCCGTAGCATCGAAAGCTGGTTCGACGTCCGGGTCGACCGCGCGCTGGAAGGCGGCTTGAACCTGGGGCGCAACGCGCTCGATTACCTGCTGCGCGACACCGCAAACAAGGCCGGCCAAATTGCCCTCGCGCTGACCGAGAATCAGGGCAGCCTCTCGGCGACGCTCGTCCGCACGGCAGAGCAAGCCGGCGTGCACGAGGCTGCGCTCTACACCGCGACGGGAGGCGTGCTGGCGGTGGCCGGTGTCGGCGGGTCGACTGCGGCGGTCGAGCCACCGCCAGCAGCCGCACTGAGGCTCGCCCGTCTGCAGCAGACGTACGCGAAAATCGAGCAAATGGGAAACGCCGGGCTCGTGCTGCGAGTCGTTGTTCCCGTCAACACCGACGATCGGCTGAGTCCGCTCAAGTTGTTGCAAGTGATCGAGCCCGTTCCAAAGCCGCTCGCCCAGGACGCCGACCGGCTCGAGGCGGGCGTCCGGGATTACCAGGAAATCTCCTTTTCCCGCGGCGCGTTGAAACGACTCTATGCGCTGACCTTGACCTTGACGTTGCTGCTTGCGCTAACCTCGGCGCTCGGGCTCGCGGTCGTGCTCTCCGAGCGCTTCTCGGCACCGTTGGGACTTCTGGCCGAGGGTACTCGTGCCGTCGCGCAGGGGGACTTCACGCGGCGGCAGCCGGTTGTCTCGCGCGATGAGCTCGGCGTGCTTACCGAATCGTTCAACACGATGACGGCGCAGTTGGCAGATGCGCACGACAAGGCGGAGGAGAGCCGGCGCGCGACCGAGACCACGCGCGCCTATCTCGAGAGCATTCTCGGCAACCTGTCGGCTGGAGTTCTTGCCTTTGACGAGGATTTGACGTTGCGGACCGCGAATCCGAGCGCGGCGGTCATCCTCCAACAACCCCTTGCCGAGCTGACCAGAATGCCCCTTGCTGACTGGAAGAATCGGCTGCCGGCTCTCGCGCCCTTTGCCGATTTCATTGCGGAAGGTTTTCGGGCCGGTCGCGAAGGACAGTGGCAAAGGGAAGCGGAGTTCCGCGTCGGGAATCTTTCGCGGACGTTGCTCATGCGAGGGTCCCGCTTGCCGGGGCCCGCGGTCTCCGGCGGCTATGTTGTGGTCTTCGATGACGTCTCCGAATTGATCCAGGCGCAGCGTGACGCCGCATGGGCGGAGGTCGCTCGCCGGCTTGCCCACGAGATCAAGAATCCACTGACGCCGATCCAGTTGTCGGCCGAGCGCTTGGTCATGAAGCTGACTGACAAATTAGACGGTGCCGATCAAGACACGCTGCGGCGCGGCACGCAGACGATCGTATCGCAGGTCGCCGCGATGAAGAACATGGTCGACGACTTTGCGATTTATGCGCGCCAGCCCTGGCCTGGGCAAATGCAGCCCGTCGATTTATCTGCGCTCTTGCACGACGTCCTGGGTCTGTACGACAATCTCCGGCCATACGTTGCGCTATCCTTACCGCCTGAGCCCGTCTTCATACAAGGCGAGCGCACCCGGCTGCGTCAGGTGTTTCACAATCTTCTCGCCAACGCGGTCGAAGCCCAGGCCGACGTTTCCCCTCCGACTTTCGCCATCGCGCTATCGGAAAGCGATGGCTATGTGACACTGTCGTTCACCGATCGCGGCCCCGGATTCTCGACGGATGTCTTAAGTCACGCATTCGAGCCGTACGTGACGACCAAAGCGAAGGGAACGGGTTTGGGTTTGGCGATCGTGAAAAAAATTATCGATGAGCATGGAGGACGCGTCTTGCTTGAGAATGCGGCACCGCGAGGAGCGCGCGCGACCTTGGTGTTCCCTGCCATCGGGTACTCGAGCTCCGCGGCGGTGAATGCCGCGGCAAATATCGCTTAAGTTCGAATTAGGAACAGGTCCTAGTGTCCCGCGTCGTTAATTCGTTGCGTAAAGGGAAGGCGCCGTGCCACAGGTCGCGATGCAGAAGTTGCCGATTCTCGGCATCTTTTGTGCAGCGAAATAGCGACTTCTAGACACTAAATATCGATGGCACAAGCCAAGGAAATCTTGATTGTCGACGACGAAGTCGGCATTCGTGAGCTTCTCTCAGAGATCCTGCAGGATGAAGGCTATCGCGTTGCGCTCGCGGAGAATGCCGCTGACGCGCGCGCATACCGCCAGCGGCACCAGCCGGCGCTGGTCCTTCTGGACATCTGGATGCCGGACACCGATGGGGTGACGTTGCTGCGGGAATGGGCGGCAAGCGGCCAGTTGACGATGCCGGTCGTCATGATGTCCGGCCACGGGACAATCGAGACCGCCGTCGATGCGACCAAAATCGGCGCTTTCGATTTTCTCGAGAAGCCCGTGGGGTTGCAAAAGCTGCTCTCGACCATCGCCAGGGCGTTCAAGTCAGTCGCCGCGCAGGAGGCTCGCCGCGTGTCGCTCGCCGCGCTGGGCAGTAGCGGACCGATACGCGACGCCGAGCGCGCGCTCGAGCAATTGCTCGCCGCGCGCAGGCCAATTCTGCTCCTCGGCGAAGCCGGCACCGGCCATGAGCTCGCCGCGCTTGCACTGCAAGGCGCCGAAGCCCCATGGATTGCATTGGTCAATGGCGCGCGCCTCGCCGTCAATCCACTCGCGCTGATCGAGGAGGCTCGCGAGGGAACGCTGTTTTGCGCCGAGATCGGCCAGTATTCCAAGGCAGAGCAAAAGGGGCTGGCTTTTCTGCTCCCGAAGCTCGAGCGGCATAACGTCACGCTTGTCTGCACGAGCTCGGAGCCGCTTGGCAATCTTGCTGCGGAAAATAAGTTTGATCCTGTTCTGCTCTCACAGATTTCGACGGGTGCGGTACTGCTCCCCCCGCTGCGGAATCGGCGGGACGACATTCCCGCGCTGATCGAGCGTTTCTGGCGCGACGCGACCCAGCGCGAACCCGCGACACCGGTGCTATCCGCGCTTTCCCCGGCTGCGCTGACCACCCTCGCGAACGCCTATTGGCCCGGCAACCTCGATCACTTAGCCGGAGTCGTTGCTAATCTTGCGTTGTTGCGAAGCGACGTCACAGCCGACCACGTCAAGCGACTCTTGGGCGAGGCCGCCGCGCCTAACCCATCGCTTGCGCCCGAAATCACAGCCCGCTTCTTCGAGCTTCCATTGCGCGAGGCGCGCGAAGCCTTCGAGCGCATCTATTTCGAGCAACTCTTAGGGCGCGAGCAGAGCAACATGAGCAAAGTCGCCGACAAGGCAGGGCTCGAGCGCACGCACCTCTATCGTAAACTCAAGCAACTCAATATCCGATTTTCCCGGCGGACCGAAGAAAATGCGCTGGGACACGAGCGCGGGCCTGGTTCAGTCCGCACGTGAATAGAGCGGCGGATGTCGTCAGGCGCGGTGATCGCTCTTTACCGTTGCCGGCATAAATAAAATGGCCGACGCAGCCGCCGGATCGAAGCCGTTGCTGCCACTCTTCGTCGGAGCGATCGGTGTTGTCTACGGCGACATCGGAACGAGTCCGCTGTACACGATGCGCCAGGTCTTCGCGGGTGAGCACGCGCTCGCATTGACACCGGCGAATGTGCTGGGAATTCTCTCGATTGTGTTTTGGTCGCTGATTGTCGTCGTCACGCTGAAGTACATCACGCTGATGATGAGTGCCGACAACCGGGGCGAAGGGGGAATCCTCGCGCTGACGGCGCTGGTCTCGCGCGGGCTGGAAGAGCATCCGGACCTGCGCTGGTGGCTGGTCGGCTTCGGCATCTTCGGCGCTGCGATGTTCTACGGCGACGGAATGATCACGCCTGCGATCTCCGTGCTGGGAGCTGTCGAAGGCCTCGAGATTATCGCGCCCCAATTGCATCCGTTCGTCGTGCCGGTGGCGATTGTGATCCTGGTCGCGCTATTCGCGATCCAGAAACGGGGAACTGCAAGGGTCGGATCGTATTTCGGGCCTGTCATGTGCCTGTGGTTCGCGGCGCTCGCGGTGCTCGGCCTCCTGCAGATTGTCAATGAGCCGACGGTCATTCGCGCAATCAACCCCTTGTACGCGGTGCAATTCGTGGCTGCGAATCCCACGGCGGCGTTTCTCGCACTCGGCGCCGTGGTGCTCGCAGTGACCGGCGCGGAAGCGCTGTACGCGGACATGGGCCACTTCGGAGCCTCTCCAATTCGCCGAGCCTGGATCTTTTTCGTGTTTCCAGCGCTCGTTCTGAACTACTTCGGTCAAGGAGCGCTGCTCCTCGCCGAACCGGCCGCAGTCAAGAACCCGTTTTATTTTCTCGCGCCATCCTGGGCGTTGATCCCGCTGGTCATCCTTGCAACGTGTGCCGCGGTCATTGCGTCGCAGGCGGTCATCTCGGGCGCGTTTTCGCTCACCCGGGCTGCGATCCAGATGGGCTACTGTCCGCGGCTCACGATCCAGCACACGTCCGACCGCGAGATCGGACAGATCTATGTGCCGTTCATCAACTGGATGCTGCTCGCTGGCGTGGTTCTGCTGGTCGCGGGTTTTCGAACTTCGGACAATTTGGGGGGTGCATACGGCATCGCGGTGACGGCCGCCATGCTCATCGACTCCATCCTCATCTTCGTCGTCATGCGCCGCTGCTGGAATTGGCCGGCGCCGGCCGCCGCGTTGGTCACCATCCCGCTCGCGCTGATCGACCTCGCGTTTCTGTCTTCCAACGCCCTCAAGATTCCCGCAGGGGGCTGGTTCCCGATCGTGATCGGCATCGCCGTGTTCACGCTGCTTACGACGTGGAAGCGGGGCCGTGCGTTGTTGATGCAGCGGCTCGCCCAAGATGGGATGCCGCTCGATCTCTTCATTCAAAGCATCGACGCCTCGCCGCCGACGCGCGTGGCGGGTACCGCGGTGTTTTTGTCGGTCGCGCAAAACAGCGTCCCACACGCGCTGCTGCACAATCTGAAGCACAACAAGGTTTTGCACGAGCGCGTCGTGTTCCTGACGATCATCCCACGCGACATTCCCTACGTGCCGTTGAGCGAGCGCTTTGATACCAAGGCGCTAGGCTGCAATTTCTTTCAAATCGATGCGTACTATGGCTTCAAGGAGGACCCTGACGTCCCCGCGCTTCTTGATGAGACGGGGCGTCAGGGATTTGCCTTCGACATGATGCAAACGTCGTTCTTCGTCTCGCGGGAGACGTTGATCCCGACGGTCAAGGCAGGAATGGCGCTCTGGCGGGAGAAGCTTTTCGTATCGATGTCGAAAAACGCAACCAAGGCGTCCGAGTTCTTTCAGGTGCCCACCAATCGCGTGGTGGAACTCGGCACCCAGGTCGAATTGTGAATCCGAATTGTGAATCGCTTCCCCGCGATTACGCGGCATGCGCCAGTTGGGTGCGCATCGCCTTCATCGCCTTGCTTTCGATTTGCCGAATCCGCTCGGCAGACACGCCATACTCGCTGGCGAGGTCCTGCAGCGTGCTCGAGTCATCCTCGCGCAACCAACGCGCCTCGATAATCCGGCGGCTACGATCGTCGAGCTTGGCGAGCACGTGCTGCAGGCCCTTGGAGCGGCGCTCCGCGAATTCCTTGCGCTCATAGATCGTCGCGGGCTCATCGTCGTCGTCGCTTAAATAGGCAATCGGCGACACGGCGTTCTCGTCATCGTCCGGAGTTGGGTCGATCGAGATGTCGCGCCCTGATAGGCGCGTTTCCATTTCAACCACCTCTTCGGGCTTGACGCCCAGGTCCTTCGCGATCGCTTTCGCCTCCGCGACGGACAAGGCGCCGGATCCAGCCTTCATGCTGCGCAAGTTGAAAAATAGCTTGCGCTGCGCTTTGGTCGTCGCGACCTTCACGAGGCGCCAGTTGCGCAGGATGTATTCGTGCATTTCGGCGCGAATCCAGTGCAGCGCAAATGAAACGAGGCGAACTCCGCGCTCAGGGTCGAAGCGGCGAACCGCCTTCATAAGGCCCACGTTGCCTTCCTGGATCAGGTCGGCTTGCGGTAATCCGTACCCGGTGTAGTTGCGCGAGACCGAGACCACCAGCCGCAGGTGCGAAAGGACCAGCGCCCGGGCGGCGTCAAGGTCATCGCCCTGCCTAAGCCGGCGCCCAAGCGAAGTCTCCTCTTCCGCGGACAACAGCGGGAAGCGATTGACCGCCTGAATGTAGTGATCGAGGCTTCCTAGCGATGCAGGGGTCGGGAAGGTCAGCGCCAACGAGTGACTCGTCATGCCAAAGTCCCTTTCGAATGCGGAGCCCGTCGTGCCAACGGGCTAGCCAGTGGTTGCGTCCGAATTTTAGCACTCGAAGGTTAAGAGTGCTGATCTGCGGTGAAGTTCCCGAGCATTTTAGTCGGGTTAAGCGAACGGTGGCATCCCACCAAGAATAACCCAAGCCCAGTGTGTAAGTAACTACTTTCCGCCCCCCGGAAGCAGGGCGTCAACGAATTCCGCCGCGGCAAACGGCCGCAAATCGTCGACCGCTTCCCCGATTCCAATGAACTTGAGAGGCACCGGGTGCGTTTTGGCGATAGCGGCCACCACCCCGCCACGCGCAGTGCCATCGAGCTTGGTGAGGATAAGGCCGGTTAAGCTCACGGCCGCGTCAAACGCTGCGACCTGAGCGAGCGCGTTTTGGCCGGTATTGGCGTCCAGCACCAACAATATCTCGTGCGGTGCGCCTTGCATCGCCTTCCCCAGAACCCGTTTCACTTTGCGCAGCTCATCCATCAAATGGCCCTGCGTCGGCAGACGGCCGGCGGTGTCCGCCAGGACAACGTCGATGCCCCTCGATCGAGCGGCGTTAACGGCGTCGAACATCACCGCAGCGGGGTCCCCGCCTTTTTGCTGGATGACTGCGATGTCGTTACGCGCGCCCCATACGGCGAGTTGCTCCCGTGCCGCGGCCCGAAACGTGTCGCCCGCGGCGAGCAACACCGAGAGCTTCCGCTGCTGGAGCCACTTGGCGAGCTTTCCGATCGATGTCGTCTTTCCTGCACCATTGACGCCGGCCAACATGACGATGTACGGCCGTTCGGGCCCCACCACGAAAGGCGCCTCGAGCGGCGACAAGAGGTTGACCAACACGGACGCAAGCTCGGCGCGCGGGTTTGCGTCCGCCCCCGCCCGTTTCCACCGCGTCTTCAATTCGGCAAGAACGTGCGCGGTGGCATCCACGCCGACGTCGCCCTCGAGCAGCGCGGATTCGAGGTTGGCCAACGCTTCGTCGTCAAGCTTGCGGAGTGCAAACGTTGCGGCCAGAGTCCCAGCAAGCTTGTCGCGGGAAAGACCCAGCCCAGACTTCAGGCGGTCGGTCCACGAGCGGGCTTCTGGTTCGTCTCCGTCCGCAGCTTTTTTCTTGAATAGGTCGAACATCGGACGAGGAAACGCGTACGCCCTAAAGCGGCCGCACGATTCTTAAGTGGCACAACAAAGGTGAAGTCAGGCTGCCCGCGCGGGGCCGAGAGCGGGGAACACCGAGGCGTAAAGTTGGAATTCTACCGTTTCGAGATGTGACGTTTCGCCTACCAACGCAACTCGACCGGGAGGTCAATCCCGCTTGCGACTTAATGAACGCCCTGTCTAGCGTCAGAAGTCGAGTAACCCCCGAATTCACGGCAATGGCAATATGGAGCGCGTCGGCGCTGCGAAGGCCGCTTTTCAGATCCTGCAAATAATGGGCAGCACGAATGTAATCGTCGCGTGAGGGAATGATGACGGTGACGCCAGGCTCAATCGCCTGGTAGTCGTCGGCCAGCGCCCGGCGCGCTAACGCTTCGCTCAGTTCCCTGTTCCTGACCTTGATGCCCATTGTCCGAACCGTGCGGGAGCGCCATAGCGCTAAGACCGCATCATTCCCGCCCCATCACAGGTTTTCTATGGCGCTTCCCAATCGCGTCCGCATCATCGGTGGCCGGCTCAAAGGCCGAGTCGTACGCTTCCCCTCCGTCCGGGACCTCCGCCCGACCCCGAATCGCGTACGGGAAACGCTGTTCAACTGGCTCGGGCAGGATTTGTCTGGAGAGGTCGTGCTCGACCTTTTCACCGGCAGCGGGGTGCTTGCGCTCGAAGCGCTCTCCCGTGGCGCTGCGCTCGCGGTAGCGGTCGATCGGGAGTCGGCTCTGATTCGCCCGCTCGTCGAGACGGCAGCATCGTTCGGCGTCATCGGACTCGAGACGCACATCGAGGACGCACGGTCATTTCTCCTCCGCGACTCGCGGCGCTTTGATGTGATTTTCCTCGATCCGCCCTTCTCATCCGACGAATGGGCGTGGCTTCTACCGGCATGCACGGCGCGTCTCGCGGACGCGGGCCGCATCTACGCCGAAGCGGGCCGGCGCTTACCGCCGTCCGGCGGGCTCGATGTCTGCCGGCATGGCAAGGCTGGAAACGTGCATTATCATCTGCTGACGCACGCGCAATCGTCGGCGGACGAGACCCGCGAAGTAGGGTTTCGTCCGCGTACGTAGCCGTCGCCGCTTCCATGCTGAAGGTCGTCTACCCCGGCACGTTCGACCCGTTCACGCGGGGTCACGAGGATCTCGTGCGCCGCGCGGCAAACGTTTTCGAGCGCGTCGTCGTCGGTGTGGCGGACAGCCGGTCGAAGCAACCCTTCTTCGCTGTTGCAGACCGGGTGGCCATGGCGCGCGAGGTCTTGCGGCTGCTCCCTAACGTCGAGGTACTAAGCTTCTCATCGCTGCTGATGAGTTTCGTGCACGAACAGGGGGCGAAAGTCGTTTTGCGGGGTCTGCGCGCCGTATCCGATTTCGAGTACGAGTTTCAGATGGCCGGAATGAACCGCCACTTGTACCCGGATGTCGAAACGTTGTTCCTGACCCCTTCGGAGCAGTACACGTTCATTTCCGCGACGATCGTGCGGGAGATCGCCAAGTTCGGAGGAGACGTCTCGCACTTCGTCCATCCGAGCGTCGGCGAGAGGATCCGCGCCCGGGTCGCAGAATTAAACGGCGGCGGCGGCGTCGGGTAATACCCAGAGCCGATCAAGACACGGGCAAACCGAACAAGGCTCCGCAAGGTCAGACGAGCTCTTAGGATGCGAGACAAGATACCGCCATGGCGCTGATGATCACAGACGAATGCATCAACTGTGATGTCTGCGAACCGGAGTGCCCAAACGACGCGATCTCGCAGGGCAGCGAGATCTATGTCATCGAACCGGCGAAGTGCACCGAATGCGTCGGCCATTTCGACGTTCCGCAATGCCGCGAGGTGTGTCCGGTCGATTGCATTCCGATCAACCCAGATCACGTCGAGGGACGTGATGAGCTGCTGCTCAAATACGCGGGGTTGATGGTCAGGCGCTAGTGCCTCGTCCTGAACAAGGACTTTAGGCGTTCACCGCGATCGGGAGCGCGTCCTCTTGCTCGATGATTGAATCGATGCCGGCAAGCTCGCGCATCAAGCCTCGCATCTGGGCCTTCGTCGCATCGGCCTGCTGCTCGAGCTCGGCGATGCGCTCTTCCAGATCGTCGCTCGCCTGATGAATGCGCCTGACGCTGTCGAGTCGCCGCCGTAGCTGCGAATGGTGCTCTCTCACCTGTGTTTGGAGTGGCGACATGACCGCCCGCAGCCAAGCCTCGGCGTCGCGGCTCGCGACGTCGTAGAGATGCTTGACGCGCGATGCAATGGTTTCGAAGAAGCGCTTCATCAGTGCGAACTTGGCCTTTGACACCATGTTCCATAGCGTATTGAAATGCGTGTTATAGACGCGTTCGAGACGCTCGATCTCTTTGCGATATTTGAGCACCGAGAACGCCGGCGGCGAGAACGGGTCGAGGCCGTGCTCTTGCGCGAAGCGCACATACATCGACTGCATCATCTCGTGAATTTCGCACGCCTGATTCGCAGCGGCCTCGAAGTCGCCTCGAATGGTCGCGAAGAAATCGCCCATCGCACCACGCACCCCCTTGGTGAAGGGGCTGTCCTCGATCCTGCGACGGGTCTCGGCTGTATTGGCGCGCAACGCATCAAGCCCGATTCGATCAAAGAGCTCTGTCGTCTGCTGCGTGAACACCGTCCGCAACGCGGTGTATCGAGAAAGGCCGCGCTCGAAGGACTCCTTTTGTTCCCGGATCCGTTCCATCATGTGCTCGACGACGTCTCGATTCTTCCCCCGCAAGGCCATGAGTTCGCTCAACTGTTCGTCGACTCCTCCCGCGCGACTGTTAATAAGCAACGTTATGCTTTTCGCCAGGGCGCGAACCTCCGCTTGCGTCGCAGCACCGACGATGTCGCGCTTGGCAGGGATGAGCTTGCGCGAAAGTGCATCCTCGAGCACGGGAAGACAGCTCCGCGTCAGGAGCGCGTCGTCGCCGTTCACCTTAGCAAGAAGCGCCTTCTGCGCGGACGCCGCGAAAACTTGGCCTTGCGCGATACCGAGATGTGCCGCCGTACTTGAGACTTGCCGTGAGATCTCGGCGTCGATTGCAACGGCGGATTTCAGGTCATCCCAAAGACCGTCGATCTTATTCAAGATGACCAAGCGTCCGGCCTTTGTTGCCGCGTCGTCACCGGCCAAATGCTGATTCCACACTTCGAGGTCGGTCTTGGTGACCCCGGCATCGGCGGCGAGGATGAACAGTACCGCGTGCGCGCTGGGCAGCAGATTGAGCGTTAGCTCCGGCTCGGTGCCGATCGCATTCAAGCCGGGCGTGTCCAATATCACCAGGCCCTGCTTTAGCAACGGATGCGGAAAGTTGATGATGGCATGCCGCCAGCACGGGATGTCGACGCCACCTTCACCACCCTGTTCGATCGCCGCCTGAATCGCTCCAATGCCATCTCCGAACAGGCCGTACTTTCGCGCCAGCTCGACGGGGACTCTCTTGATCTGTGACACGCATTCCAATGCCTCGGTCATCTTGTCCGTCGAGGAAAGGTCGAGAGCGACACTCACCCATTCGTCCGCGTAGCGTTTGAATTCGGACACCGACGCGCCTTTCGACCGGGTTTCGATCGGAAGCAAGCGGATCGACGCGGGGTACGAGGGATCGTGCAGCAGCTCCGTAGGGCACATCGTAGTGCGCCCAGCCGAGGACGGGAGCAGGCGCGCGCCGAAATCGGCGAAGAATATCGCGTTGATAAGCTCGGACTTACCGCGGGAAAATTCGGCGACGAAAGCGACGACAAGCTTGTCCTGATGCAACCTTTCGAGCAGCTGAGCGACTTTGACGTCGATTTGGGTGTCGGAGAGCTCCTGGTTCTCGAGCCAAAGCCGGAGAGACATGACGCGCGCCGAGAGCCGCCGCCGCCAATCGTCGTAGGCCTCGAAGCGGTTGGCGAGATTGCGCGGGGGATTCATGACCGCGTGTAGCATAGACGCGCTTTTGGCAACTGACCCACCCTGGGCGTTCGGGGGCTCTTCATGGAGAAATGGCGACGACTAGCGCACGAAAGCACAACTCATGCCGTCGTCCTAAAAGCAATCTCGCGTACAAGGGAAGAAATGCGCCCGGAGACGGATGGCCTTAGGCCCGTCGGGAGCGCGTGCGACTAGGCCGTTTCTGAACCCCAAGCGCAACGGCAGCACCGCCAACTTGCCCAGAAATGCCGCGAATTGACGCAATCCGCAGCGGGCCGTGAGAATTAGACCTAGGGGCCTAAGGTCGCTGACAGCGTCCGCAATAGAACGACGATCGCGCGCCCAGGCGGCTATGCCGAATCAAGCTGCCGCAGATTCGGCAGGGCTCGCCCGCCCGGCCGTACACGTAGTAATTCAATTGGAAGTAGCCGGGCTCGCCGCCGGCGTCCACATAATCGCGCAACGTGCTGCCCCCTTTTGCGATCGCTTCGGAGAGGACGGCCCGGACTTCGGACACAAGCCGGGTTAATCGGGAGCGGCCGACGCGCCACGCCGGCGTCGCTGGACGGATCGCTGCACGAAAGAGAGCTTCGTTGGCGTAGATGTTGCCCACTCCGACGACCAGTCGGCTGTCCATCAGCGCAAGCTTGATCGCTGCTGTCCGGGATCGTGTCACGCGCCACAAGTAGTCGCCGTCGAATGCCGGATCGAAGGGTTCGGGACCGAGCGATCGCAGCAACGGATGGGCATCGACAGGGGAAGGCGCCCAAAGCATCGCGCCGAACCGCCGCGGATCGTGGTAGCGAAGGACGGCGTCATCGTCGAAGACCAAGTCGACGTGGTCGTGGCGCACTCTCGCGGGCGGCCTTGAGTAGACGCGGAGGCTGCCCGTCATGCCGAGATGTACGAGCAACGTCCCCAAGCCGATACGAAAGAGCAAGTACTTGCTTCGGCGTTCCAGCGCCTCCACGATGTAACCTTGGAGCCGATCTTTGAGATCGGTTGGAACCGGCCAGCGGAGCCGGGGGTCGTACACTTGCAAATCGACGATGCGGCGCCCAATGACGCGCGCCGCAACACCCCGGCGCGTGGTTTCAACTTCCGGCAGCTCCGGCATTTTATTGGCGACGCGAACGCCGCTGGCTCACGTCAAGGAAGAGGTCCGGTTCTTGCGTCGATTTGTTGCGTGCAACCGAATATAGCCTACTATCGAATGAAAACTCGTAAGGCTCCGAACCATTAGAGTGCGTAACCGATGCCGTCGCGTCCCACATTCATGCGCCCGTTGAATCCGGGTTCTCCTCGGTACCGCTCGGCGCGCGCCGCGGCGGGGATCGTTTTGTTCGGCGGATTGCCTGCGCTTCTCTGCAACACCTCATTCGCGCAGAGTTTGCCTGTGCTCGATGCACCCGCGGCGGGCACGCCAGCCCTGGGGGCGACCGGAAGCTTAACCGCCGATGTCTTCTACCGCGTGTTGGTGGGCGATGTGGCATTGCAGCGAGGCGAGGTCGGGCTTGCCGCGCGCGCCTTTTTCGAGGCCGCCCGGGAGGCTCGCGACGTGCGGATCGCCCGGCGCGCAGCCGAAGTCGCCCTCCTTGGCCGCCAGCGGATGCTGGCGCAGGAGTCGGCCAAACTATGGATCGCTCTCGACCCCTCTGCCGAACGGCCCAAGCAAATTCTCTCGGCGCTCGAGGCAGCCCCGCCGGACAAGGACATTGCCCAAGTCGGCGACGGCGCCGATCTGCGTCTGCGGCTCGAGAAGCTCTTGGCTGATTCGGCGGTATCCGGCCAAGGCGTCGGCGAAATCTTCTTGCAGTTGAATCGGTTCTTGTCGCAGCAGCCCGAGCGACGCCAGATTTTGGACATTGTCCGCGACTTGGCAAGCTCCTACCCCGGCAGCGCCGAGGCGCATTTCGCAGTGGCGCTCGCGGCGTTCAACATCGGAAAGACCGACACGGCGGCGAACGACCTTGCGACAAAGGAGATCAATCGCGCGCTGGAAATCGCGCCTACGTGGGAGCGCGCCGCGCTTTTGAACGCGGAGCTTCTCGCACGACAGTCGACCGAAGCGGCGATCGAGTACTTGAAGACATTCGCCGCGGCCAATCCCGATGCGCGGTCGGCAAACGCCGGGCTTGCGCAGTTTCTGGTGGAGCGCAAGCGCTATACGGAAGCCCGCGCACTGTTTCAATCGTTGTGGGACCGTGATCGCGATGCACGTGAGTTCGAATTTGGCGTTGCGGTCATCTCGGTGCAGATGAAGGACTGGGCGACAGCTGAGGCGCTGTTCCTCGATTTGAAGCGCGCCAACCATGGCGAAAACGGTGCGGTCGAGCTCTATCTTGCGCAAATTGCCGAAGAAACCGGCCGTTACCAGGAGGCTATCGATCGCTATTTGGCGGTGCCGGACGGCGACCGCGCGTGGCTTGCCAAGCTCCGCGTGGCTGCGATGATGGCAAAGCTTAAGCGCTTGGACGAAGCGCGTCGCTATCTTGCCGATCTGCCGGCCGTCACGATCCCGCAGAGAATCCAGGTGAGGCAGGCCGAGGCGCAATTGTTGCGAGATGAAAGCGACCATGCCGCGGCGCTCGTGCTCTTGAGCAAGGCACTGACCGAGCATCCCGACGCGCCCGAGCTTCTTTACGACGCAGCGATGGCCGCTGAAAAACTCGATCGTCTGGAGGAAGCGGAAGCGCGGTTGCGCCGCGTCGTCGAGCTCAAGCCCGACGACGCTCAAGCGCTCAATGCGTTGGGCTACACGCTGGTCGACCGGACCGCGCGGACGAGCGAGGGGTTCGCGCTGATTGAACGTGCCCACAAACTTTCGCCGGACGATCCCTACATTCTCGATAGCCTGGGATGGGCTTTCTACCGGATGGGACGGCTGGACGACGCGGAAACCTACCTGCGACGCGCGTTTGCCGAGCGTCCCGACGCTGAGATCGCGGCCCACTTAGGTGAAGTGTTGTGGGCGAAGGGAGAGCGCACCGGTGCCAAGGAAGTCTGGCAGTCCCAATTGAAAACGTCACCCGACCATCCGGTGCTTCTGGAAACCGTTCGCCGGCTTGCGCAATAGCTTTTTCGTCGATCCACGCGACCTGGCGCAACGAATGAGCGCGCCGTAGCATGCAAGGCCTTCGCGGAGTCGTGCTCGCGACTGCGACGGCGATCGCAATGGTCATATTGACGGCCTGCACCGCGCTCGGCCCGGTGTTGTCGGAGCGGGGAGATCCGATCGCGACCGGGACCGAGTTCGACATCGAAGGACGACTCTCCGCTCGCCGAGGACCCGACGCTGTGGCGAGCAACTTCACTTGGTCGCATACGTCCGCGCTCGATCGCCTCGATTTTTCTTCGCCCTTGGGCCAGATTTACGCCCGCGTAACTGCAGATCCACGTGGTGTGAATGTCGAGCGGTCGGATGGAAGGTCGGGTTCGTACGGCGACTGGAGCGCCTTGTCGCAAGCGCTCTTCGGACTCGCAATCCCAGTAGGCAACCTCGCGACATGGATCCTCGGCGCCCCGCAACCGGAGGAGCCGTCGACAGTCGAGCGCGATGCTGCTGGCCGCGCGAGTGTTCTGCGCCAGCACGGGTGGGAAATTGTTTACTCCTACGCTGCTGCCGAAGCGCGCGAGAGACCCAAACGCCTCATTTTGCGCAACGGCGATACCGAGCCGATCGAGGTGCGAATCGTCATTGACCGTTGGAACTAGGGCGAGACCGATCGATGACCGAACTGGTCGTACCCGCTCCGGCCAAACTCAATTTATTCTTGCACGTCACGGGTCGTCGAGATGATGGCTACCACACGCTCGAGACTGTGTTCGCGCTCATCGATCTTGCCGACACCCTGACGCTCGTGCGACGAGAAGACGGAGCGATTGTGCGCGGCCTCGACCTACCGGGTGTGGCTCCAACGGATGACCTTTCGCTACGCGCCGCTCACGTGCTGAAAGGCGCGACAGGGACTCGCTTTGGCGCGACCATCGCAGTGGAAAAAAGAATTCCACAGGGGGGAGGGTTGGGCGGCGGCAGCTCGGATGCCGCGTCGGTCCTACTGGCGCTCAATCGCCTCTGGCAACTCGCTCTGCCTCGGGACGATCTCTCGCGCTTGGCCGTCTCGCTGGGCGCGGACGTCGCGTTCTTCGTCGGCGGCGAAAACGCTCACGCGCTCGGCATCGGCGAGTTACTGACGCCGATGCCGATCCCGACATCCTGGATTGCGTTGGCGCTGCCTCCGGTCTCCGTGGCGACGGGACCGGTCTTCGCCGCCGACGAATTGACACGCAATACCGCGTCGGCGAAAATCGATCTCTTTTGCGAAAATTTTGGCCGGAATGACCTTGAGCCAGTGGTGACGTCGCAGTTTCCGATTGTCGGGGACGCCATCGGCGCGCTCAATCGAGGGTCGGGAAAAAATATCGCGCGAATGAGTGGATCGGGTTCGTGCGCGTTTGCGGCTTTCGCGACGGAGGCAGAGGCGCGGCGCGCACTCTCGTTTCTGCCGCAGGGGATTCCCGGTCGAATCGTGAAAACGCTGGCGCGGCATCCGCTTGCACGATTCGCCGACTAAATACGATTGACCGACTCCGGGCAAGAATCGGTGGAGCGACCGGATTTCGGGCGACGATAGGCGACAATAGTGTTCCGCTGGGGAGTCGCCAAGTGGTAAGGCACCGGATTTTGATTCCGGCATTCGTAGGTTCGATCCCTACCTCCCCAGCCCTCTACGCAACGTCGGTCCGCATCGATCTGCCGGCTTCGTTCTTGTACACAGCGACATCTGTCATGAGGCCTCGGTGAGATGGCTGTCGAGGAAATGCGGATCTTCACCGGCAACGCGAATCCGAAGCTCGCGGAGGCTGTCTGCCGGCACTTGAACGTCAGCCTGGGCCGGTGCACAGTCGGGCGCTTCTCCGACGGCGAAGTGATGGTCGAGCTCATGGAGAACGTGCGCGGCCGTGAGGCGTTCGTCCTGCAGTCGACCTGCGCGCCGACCAACGACAACCTGATGGAGATCCTGGTGATGGTCGACGCATTGAAGCGCGCGTCGGCCGGGCGTATCACCGCCGCCATTCCGTATCTCGGTTACGCGAGGCAGGATCGGCGGCCGCGCTCGGCGCGAGTTGCGATCACGGCGAAGGTGATCGCGGACATGATCACGACGGTTGGGGTCAACCGCGTGATGGTCATGGACCTGCACGCCGACCAAATTCAAGGGTTTTTCAACATTCCCGTCGACAACATTTACGCAACGCCGATTCTCCTAGGCGATCTGTGGAAGCGGAACTACGAAGACTTGATCGTGGTGTCGCCCGACGTCGGTGGCGTCGTGCGTGCACGCGCGATCGCCAAGCGGCTCGACTCTGATCTCGCGATCATCGATAAGCGGCGTCCCAAGGTGAACGATGCGGAGGTCATGAATATCATCGGCGACGTGCATGGCCGAACGTGCGTCATCATGGATGACATCGTCGATACGGCCAACACGCTGTGCAAGGCAGCCGCGGCGCTCAAGGAAGAGGGTGCCAGCCAGGTTGTTGCGTATTGCACGCATCCGGTGCTCTCCGGCGGCGCGGTCGCGAGAATAGCCGCATCCGAGCTCGATGAGATCGTCGTCACCGATACCATTCCGTTGACTCCGGAAGCGCAAGGTTGCGTACGCATCCGCCAGTTATCATGCGCGCAGCTCCTCGCGGAGACGATGACGCGCATTTCCAACGAAGAGTCCGTCTCCTCGTTGTTTATTGAGTAGCCGGACCGGTGCGCTGCCGCGGTTCGTGGGGCAATCCATCGGCTGCCGACCTTGAATTTCATTGAGCAATGGAGCAATAGATGGCCGATTCGATCGCATCAGATCTCGCGGGTAAGTCCGTGCTTGTGACCGGCGCCTCGACCGGTATAGGTGCCGCTGCTGCGCGCGCATTCGCGTCCGCCGGTTGCCGAGTGGCGATTCACTACAACGCGAGCCGCAATCGCGCCGAGGAGGTCGCCGCGGACGTGCGTCTCGCCGGCGGCGAAGCGTATCTCGTTGGGGGCGACCTACGTACCGCCTCGAAAGCGCGGGAGGTCGTCGAAGCGACGGCTGAGCACTTTGGAGGGATCGACGTCCTGATCAATAACGCGGGCGGGCTCGTCAACCGCGTGCCGATCGCGGAGATCGACGACGCATTCTTTGATGATGTGATGGATTTGAACGTGCGCTCGCTCGTCACCGCTTGCTCTGCCGCGGTACCTCATATGCGGCGCAACGGTCACGGCAACATCATCAATGTGACGTCGATTGCGGCCAGGCACGGTGGCGGCAGCGGCGCCGTCATGTACGCGTCCGCCAAAGGGTTTGTCAGCACGTTTACCCGGGGTCTCGCCAAAGAGGTTGTGCGCGACGGCATCCGCGTCAACGCGGTATCGCCGGGCGTGATCACAACACCATTTCACGAGCGGTACTCGACACCGGCGATGCTCGAATCGTTCAAAGCGACAATCCCAATGAATCGGCTGGGAGCCGCCGACGAGTGCTCCGGCGCGTTTTTGTTCCTCGCCTCGGATGCGTTGTCCGGGTATGTGACGGGGCAGATTCTCGAGGTCAACGGCGGGCAACTGATGCCTTGAGCGAGGTTGCACCGATCCTGCAGCTGTTGCTCACGCGTGATGCGGGGATTGGTGGAAACCGCGGCAGTTTCGGGTTATAATTCAAAGCTTTCCGTGGCTACCGCAGATAGGCTTGAACCGTCTGGCGGGCCGCGGTTGTCGCCCAAGCTTGGACGACTTTTGCTTTGGCCCCTCGTTTGAATGCGCTCGGCGCAACAGGGGTCCCTAAAGACACCAGGAGTCAACCGAATGAGTATCGAATTCACCGCGTTTCCGCGCACCACCGAAGGTCGTGGGGCGAACCGGCGCATGCGGCGGGGTGGGAAGGCGCCGGGTATCGTATACGGCGGCAAAGTGGAGCCCACGCTGATCGAGCTCGATCATAACGCACTCTTTCACGCGCTGCGCAACGAAGCGTTTCATTCGTCGATCCTGTCGATGAAGCTCGACGGCAAGTCGGGGAAAGTGCTGTTGCGCGATGTGCAAATGCACCCCTTCAAGAATGAAATCCTGCATGTCGACTTTCAGCGCGTCGATGAGAACCGCAAGATCCACATGAAAGTGCCGCTCCACTTCATCAACGGCGAAGTGTCGCCGGCGGTCAAGCTGCACGAAGCGATCATCAGCCATGTGATGACTGAGGTCGATGTGTCGTGCCTGCCGAAAGACCTGCCGGAATTCATCGAAGTGGACTTGTCGGAGCTCGACACGGGGCATTCGATCCATGTTTCTGCGGTTGTGTTGCCGAAAGGCGTCAGCGTGGCCACTCGCGGCAAGCTCGATCCCGTCGTTGCAACGGCGGTGATTCCGAAGGCGCCGACGGAAACGGAAGAGGAAGCCGCGCTGACCGACGAAGCCGCGGCCGCTGCTGCCGCCGCCGCGCCCGCCGCCGATGCCAAAGCCGGCGATAAGGACGCGGAGAAGCCCGCCGATAAAGCAATGGAGAAGAAAGGCGACAAGAAGGACGACCGGAAAGACGACAAGAAGAAATAGCAGTCGGTCGAGCCTCTTTGACGCACCGCCTCGTTGCCGAAGGCCTGCCTGTTGGCGGGCCTTTCGCATTCGTGGGTCATGGAAAGTTGGCGAATGCGAGCTCTTTATCGAGAAACGTCAAGCACTACCAGCGAAGAAACTACCGGCAGAACCTCGATGTCCCTACCCATTCGTCTCGTTGCCGGTCTTGGCAATCCAGGGCGCGAATACGCCGGTACGCGTCACAACTGTGGCTTTTGGTTCGTCGAGCGACTGGCGAGCGCGCTGGGTAGTCGTTTCTCGGTTGAAGCGAAATTCGCGGGAGAGGTCGCGAAAGCCGGCGAAACCCGCATCTTGAAGCCGTCGACATTCATGAACCTCTCCGGGCGGGCCGTCGCATTGTCGGCGCGCTTCTTTGGGATTGACCCTGACGCGATTCTCGTCGTGCACGACGAACTCGACTTACGACCCGGCGACGTGAAAATGAAGCTTGGCGGCGGCGTGGCTGGGCACAACGGTCTGCGCGACATCCACGCGCAGTTGGGTTCGCGCGATTTCTGGCGTATGCGCATCGGCATTGGCCATCCGCGCGATTCCGAGCATCCCGAGCAGCAAGTCGTCGACTTCGTGCTGCACCCGCCGCGTGTTGCAGAGCGGGCGGCTATCGACGATGCCTTGGCACGTGCACTCGCCGCGTGGCCCGCGATTGCTTCCGGCGATATGGAACGCGCGATGCTCGAGTTGCACACCCGTCCGGCGAAGGACGTCCCATGAGCCTCAAGTGCGGCATCGTAGGGCTGCCGAATGTCGGCAAGTCGACGCTCTTCAACGCTCTGACCAAGGCGGGAATTGCGGCGGAGAATTATCCATTTTGCACGATCGAGCCTAATGTCGGCATCGTCGAAGTGCCCGATCCGCGGCTTGCCGCGATTGCCGCGATTGCGTCGCCGCAGCGAATCGTTCCCGCGGTCGTCGAATTCGTCGACATCGCCGGCTTGGTCGCCGGCGCATCCAACGGCGAAGGTCTCGGCAATCAGTTTCTCGCTACGATTCGGGAAACCGACGCGATTGCGCACGTCGTTCGCTGTTTCGCCGACGACAATGTCGTGCACGTCGCGGGCCGTATCGATCCGGTTTCGGATATCGGGACAATTGATACCGAGTTGGCGCTCGCCGACCTGGCCGCGATCGACAAGCAACTCGCGAAATACGAGAAAGTGGCGCGGTCGGGCGGAGACAAGGACGCGCAGCGTATTGTCGCGGCGCTCGAGAAAGTCTCCGTCGTGCTGGACGCGGGACGGCCAGCGCGAAGTGCGGATCTTTATCCGGAAGAGAAGGCGGTGCTGCGCCCGTTCTTTCTACTGACGATGAAACCGACGATGTACGTGGCAAACGTTGCCGAGGATGGATTTACCGATAATCCGCTTCTAGCGGCGGTCGAGTCGCACGCGGCCTTGGAAGGCGCGCCTGTTGTCGCAGTGTGCGCGGCGATCGAAGCGGAAATCGCCGAGCTCGATGGAGAGGATAAGCTCGCGTTTCTCGTGGATCTGGGCTTGGCTGAGCCCGGTTTGGATCGTGTGATCCACGCGGGGTACACGCTACTGGGTCTGCAAACCTACTTCACTGCGGGCCCGAAAGAAGTCCGTGCGTGGACCGTCAACGTAGGCGCCACGGCGCCCCAAGCGGCTGGTGTCATCCACACCGATTTCGAGCACGGGTTCATTCGCGCGGAGACGATTACCTTCGACGACTTCATCGCATTCCACGGTGAGCAGGGTGCGATGAAAGCGGGAAAAATGCGGTTGGAAGGGCGTGAGTACGTGGTCAAGGATGGTGACGTCATGCACTTCAGGTTCAATGTTTAAAAGCAATTGCGTCTAACGGCCGCACACGCGGTGGCCGCCCTATAATGAAAGCGACGGAATGGAGGAAAAATGGCACGCTTGATTGCGCTTCTCGTAGCACTCGACCTCATGGTCGTCGGGTTTTCGGCTCTGGCCCAGCCCAAACCGGCGCCATCCCAAACTCCGGCGCCATCACAATCCCCAGTGCCTCTCGACCGCTCGCTTCCCGTATACCAGTACTACTCGGATGCCGGCGGAAACAAGGTCCTTCTTCAGACCAACTTCACGCTCAGCAACTTCGATTCCGACACTCGATCGTTGCGCCGCCTCCATGGGATCGTCGCAGGGCTCAATGAGCGAGGATTCAAGAAGAATCCAGACACGAGCATCCGCGACTGGGACAAGAGGGAGTCGTTCACGAAGTGCTACGTCTACTTAGATGAGCTGCAGCCTGGAAAGAAGGGCGATACTGGTGCGCGCGTCTGGTGCGCTGAAAGCGGCATCTCGGAATTCGTGGTCACCCCCTCTGAGAATCCCAAGCACGTCCAGCAAGTGCTAGAGCGGTTCGACCTCTTCCTGACCAAGGCTAAGCAAAACCTGAAGAAATAACCCGAGCCCCTCTCTTTGAAACAAATCCGCCGTATCCGCTCCTGCGAAATCGGGCGTCGGCCTGACCCGCTTTCAGTCAAATGCAGTTCGATCAGCGCCGTCCGGCGTGCCGACGGCGGATCGATGTTCTGAACATGCGAAACTAGACAGCGCGGACCGAGTGACCTGTCACGGGGTACTTTGCCATCCGCGACATCTCCCCGACTCCACGGCAGATTCGACTACCCAATGACCAAGCACGCTGCGTCCCGCAAGATAGGCTCTTTCCATCCGCCGCAGCGCACGCTGATGGGGCCGGGGCCGTCCGAGATCAATCCGCGCGTGCTTGCGGCGATGAGCCTGCCGGCGATCGGCTATCTCGATCCGAAGTTCGTCGAGATGATGGAAGAGCTGAAGATCCTGCTGCGCTATGCGTTCCAGACTGACAACCCAGTCACGTTTCCTGTTTCGGGACCAGGCTCGGTCGGCATGGAGAGTTGCTTTGTCAACATGGTGGCCCCGAGCGACAAGGTCGTCGTTTGCCGCAATGGCGTGTTCGGCGGCCGTATGATCGAAAACGTCGAGCGCTGCGGCGGAACTCCGATCATCGTCGACGATGCTTGGGGCGATCCGGTCGACCCCAACAAGGTCGAAGATGCACTCAAAGCCCATCGCGACGCGCGGTGCTGGCCTTTGTGCACGCAGAGACTTCGACCGGATGCTTATCGGACGCGCAGACGTTGACGAGCCTCGCTCATGCGCACGACTGCGTTGTGATTGTCGACGCCGTCACTTCGCTCGGCGGCTCGCCGATAAAGGTCGACGAGTGGGGCATCGACGCGATTTATTCGGCAAGTCAAAAGTGCCTGTCGTGCACGCCCGGCTTATCGCCGGTCTCCTTTTCGGAACGCATCGTCGACTACGTCAAGCAGCGTAAGGAGAAGGTTCATAGCTGGTTCATGGACCTCGGATTGATCCTCAACTATTGGGGCAGCACGACGCGGACGTACCATCACACAGCGCCCATCAATGGCTTATTCGCGTTGCACGAGGCTTTGCTGCTGCTGAAGGAAGAAGGAGTCGAGCGCGCGTGGGAGCGGCACATGCGGCACTACTTAGCCTTCAAGGCCGGGATCGAGGCGATGGGCCTCAAGTTCCTGGTCCGCGAGGATGCGCGCTTACCGCAGATGAGCGCAGTGCACGTGCCGCAAGGCGCCAACGAGGCTGAGGTGCGGCGCACGCTGCTCTCCGAATTCAATCTGGAGATCGGCGCGGGACTCGGTCCGCTCGCCGGCAAGATCTGGCGCTTTGGGTTGATGGGCTATTCATGCAAGCCCGAGAACGTGATGTTGTGTCTCTCGGCGCTGGGCTCGGTATTGGCGGATGCGGGCCTGGCGATCGAAGTCGGCGCCGCCGAAGCCGCCGCGCATCGTTCGTACGCGTTGCAACACGCGCGCGCCGCACGACAGGCACGCGAGCAGCGGGTGGCGGCAGCCTGAGCCTCTTGTCCTACCACGCACCGTTCGCGCGCCGCCGCGCGAACCTGTTGCTTCATGGGCGCAACGCATGGGCGATCGTCCCGATCATGGTATTGGTCGCCCTCTCGGCATTCGCGATGGCGCCGAGACTCGACGTTCCAAAAGTCTCAGTGGTGTCGGTTAGCGCAGACCGAATCACCGGGACCCAGGCGTTCTTTACGGTCACGCTCGCGCTCGCGAACCCAAACGACCGCGAGGTGTCGGTTGCAGCCGCCGAAGCGAATTTGACAATCGAGGGCACCCCGGTGGGAATGGCGACGCTTGCAGGCCCGATGACCTTGCCCGCTAAGGGCGAGTCGACCGCAACATTGAACGCGCAGGCAAACTGGGAAGCTGCGCTCAAGATCGCGGCGGACCTCGCCACCCGCGCACGCTCCCAAGGGCCTTCCGGTCAAATTCCACCGTTGCGCTACAACGTTTCCGGCGTGGCCGTGCTCGAAGGCGGCTTACCGATCCCGTTCAACCGTAGCGGCGAGTTTCGGCTGGGCGGTGGCCGGCCCGAGATCCGATGACGTCGCTCGAGTTCACCAAAATGCAGGGCCTCGGCAATGATTTCGTCGTGCTCGATGGCGTGCGCCAGCATGTCGAGCTTTCGGCGGCGCAAGTCCGCACGTTGGCCGATCGCCGCTTGGGTGTTGGTTGCGATCAGGTATTGATCGTCGAGCGCGCACGGGGCGACGCTGACTTCCGGTATCGCATTTTTAACGCCGACGGGGGCGAGGTCGAGCAATGTGGCAATGGTGCGCGGTGCTTTGTCGTATTCGCCCGATCGCGCGGATTGACTGACAAGCGGGAATTACGCGTCGAGACCGTGGGCGGGACGATCGTACCGAGGCTCGAGGATGATGGTCGGGTGGCTGTCGGCATGGGCAAGCCGCGTTTCCGTGCTGAGGACGTCCCATTTTTCGGCGGAGAAGGGAAGGTTGTGGAGTCGTTGGATGTGAACGGGAGAAGAATAGAGGTCTCCGCGCTGTCGATGGGGAACCCGCACGCCGTTCAAGTCGTGACCGATGTGGAGGCTGCGCCGGTCAGCGTCGAAGGGCCGGTGATCGAGTGCCATCCCCGTTTCCCGCAAAGAGTGAATGTGGGCTACATGGAGGTCATCGATCGCGCTACCATCCGCCTGCGTGTCTGGGAGCGCGGCGCGGGCGAAACCCCGGCTTGCGGCACTGGGGCATGCGCGGCGGTTGTCGCGGGAATTCGACGTGGTCTTCTCGACCGTGGGGTTCGCGTACGGATGACTGGCGGCGAGTTGACGGTCGAATGGGGAAGGAATGACGGTGAGGTCACGATGACGGGACCGGCAGAGACGGTTTTCGAAGGCAGGTGGTTACCGCGGTGACCCAAGAGCGTGAATGAGCCTCCGCGCGGCAGACAACGAATCAGGAATGGTTGAAGCAGAGCGAATGGACGCAACCGACGTCGCAGGTTACTTAAGGGAGAATCCTCAATTTTTCGAGGAGTACGCGGATTCACTTGCGGAGATATTCGTCCCGCATCCGCACGGCGGGCACGCCATTCCGATCGCCGAGCGTCAGATCATTACGCTGCGAGAGAGGAACTTAGAGCTCAAAGCAAAGTTCAAGGAGCTCGTCGCCTATGGAACCGAGAACGATCAAATCGGCGAAAAAATGCATCGGTCGACTCTTGCGCTCTTCGCGGCACCCGATCTCGAAACAACTCTCGCCGTTCTCTACCATAGCCTGCGCGAGGATTTCAACGTACCCCAAGTCGCGGTACGTCTATGGGGAAAGGTCCCCGAGCAATCGTACCTGCCCGAGCTTGCGGCGACGTCGCCGGAAATTCGTGGTTACGCCGACCTGTTGACCGCGCCCTATTGCGGTCCGGTTGCTACGTTCGAATCGCGCGAATGGTTCGAAGACGGGGAGATTCTGCAGTCGTTCGCGTTCCTTCCGCTGCGCACCGCGCACTGCTTCGGCATGCTGGCACTGGGTAGCCCCGACCCGCAGCGGTTTCATTCCGGCATGGGCACGCTCTATCAAACGCGGCTTGCTGAGCTTGCGAGCGTCGCCACGGCGCGTTTCCTGCCTCCTTTGTAAGCGAAAGTGGGACCGGCAGCGAAGTCGCCCGACGCCGCGAGTCATGCCAGGCGCTGACGCGATCGCGATGCACCCGAGCAATGCTGCCTTGCTCACGGATTTTGCCGAGTATCTCGCGACGCGGCCACGGCACACCCGCGAGGCCTATTTAAGCGATGTAACCAAGCTCTCGTTGCTCGCGGGCGAGACGATCCTCACCCGTCTTACCCGCTCGCAGCTCGCACGCTACCTTGCCACATTGCATGGGCGTGGCCTCTCCGGTCGCAGCATCGCGCGCATGCTCTCCGCGTGGCGCGCGTTCTATCGCTACGTGCTCGAGCGCGATCGATCGCTCAATGCAGATCCCTGTGCCGGTCTCAAGGCGCCAAAGTCTCCCAGAAGGTTGCCGTCGGCATTGACTCCTGACGAGGCGGTACAGTTGGTCGCGATCGATGGAATCGAGCCTTTGGACGTACGCGATCGCGCGTTGTTCGAGCTTGCGTATTCGTCGGGACTACGCCTGGCGGAACTGGCGGAACTCGACGTCGAGCGGATTGATCTCGAGACCGGCGAGGTGCGCGTGTGGGGCAAGGGCGCGAAGGAGCGCATTGTTCCGGTGGGGACGGCAGCGCGAGCGGCGATCGGCGCATGGCTAGCGCACCGCGCCCTTCTCCCCACCGGCGAGTGCAAGGCTCTTTTCGTCGGCATGAAGGGACAGCGGTTATCGCCGCGGTCAATCGAGCGGCGGCTTGCCGAATGGTCGGTCAAGCGCGGCTTGGGGCGACACGTGCATCCGCACATGCTCCGGCATTCGTTCGCGTCGCATGTCCTGCAGTCGTCAGGCGATCTGCGTGCCGTTCAGGAAATGCTGGGTCACGCGTCGATCGCAAGCACGCAGGTGTATACGCATCTTGATTTTCAGGCGCTCGCCAAAGTGTACGACGCCGCGCATCCTCGGGCGAAGCGGCGAAGAGACAAGCCTCAATAGAGCGCATTCGCGCGTTGAGGCACCCCGTCGAGAAAAAGCGCAGTAGCGCAGTCGATAGCGCTCCCTCGAGGATGTTCTTTCCGGCGCTTTAGTCAGCGCCCTTTCACGTCCTATAAGCGGACTCCCCGTGAGCAGTCACATCGAGACCCTCGCGTTCGTCTTCCTCGGGGACGCGCAAGCCCACGGTGAGATCGACAAGCTTATACGAGACGAACGCGACGACCCCAGACCAGACGATCGTCAATCCTACGGCTTTGGCTTGGATCCACAACTGCTCTCCATAGCTCGTGAAGCCGGTTTTTGCGGTCACCCAGTCGGTGACGAAGCCAGGGCCACCAAGCGCGGGTGCGACGAAGATTCCGGTGAGCAGCGCGCCTGTAATCCCACCGATCGCGTGTACGCCGAAGACATCGAGCGTGTCGTCGACATTCAGCATGTGCTTCAGACCACTGACGCCCCAGAGACACACTAACCCGGCGACGGTGCCAATGACAAAGGCGCCCGGGATTCCGACGTTGCCGGCAGCCGGCGTAATGGCCACGAGTCCCGCGACTGCGCCGGACGCAGCACCGAGCATCGACGGCTTACCTTTGAAGAGCCACTCGCCAAAGGTCCACGAAAGCACTGCACACGCGGTCGCCAAAAATGTGTTCATGAACGCAAGCGCTGCGACATTGTTCGCTTCGAGCGCCGAGCCCGCGTTGAATCCGAACCAACCGAACCAAAGAAGCGACGCGCCCATCATCGTCATCGGCATGTTATGCGGCGCCATTGACTCGCGACCGAGGCCGATGCGCTTGCCCATCACGTAGGCGCCGACGATCCCCGCAATGCCAGCGTTGATATGCACGACGGTGCCTCCTGCGAAGTCAAGCGCTCCCCATTGCCAGATCAAGCCGGCTTTCGCATTGGTGGCGTCCACGACGTTGGCCGCCGTGTAAGCGTCCGGCCCTGGCCAGAACCACACCATGTGCGCAATCGGCAAATAAGAGAACGTGAACCACAGCACCGCAAACAAGAGGACCGCTGAGAACTTGATGCGTTCGGCGAATGCACCGAGGATCAAACATACAGTGATGGCGGCGAAGGTTGCCTGGAACGCGACGTAGACAAGTTCCGGGATCGGCGTGCTCTTGGAGAACGTTGCCGCCATTGCGAATTCGCCCGTGGCCGAGTCGAACGTGCCCTTGAGAAACAATCGATCGAGACCGCCGAAATAAGCATTGCCCTCGGTGAACGCAATGCTGTAGCCGTAGACGCACCACAGCACAGTGATCAGCGAGAAGACGACGAACACCTGCATCAGAACCGACAGCACGTTTTTCGAGCGCACCAAGCCGCCGTAGAAGAGCGCCAAAGCCGGTACGCTCATCATCAGGACCATTGCGGTCGATACGAGCATCCACGCGATATCGCCTTTGTTCGGTGTTGGGGCCGCCGGCGCTGCCGCTGCCGCGGAGGCAGTCGCCGGCGCAACCGCGGTGGCTGCTGGCGCCTCGGATCCGGGAGTGGGCGCGGCTTTGTCTTGAGCTAGCAGCGGCGCTGACACACTAAACGCGCCAAGCATGGCGAGAACGACAAGAAGATTTTTCATTCGATTCGCTCCGTTACAGCGCGTCCGCGCCGGTCTCGCCGGTGCGAATGCGCACGACCTGCAACAGGTCGAAAACGAAAATCTTGCCGTCGCCGATCTTGCCGGTGTTGGCTGCTTTTTCGACTGCCTCGATGACCCGATCGACCAAGTCATCGCTGATGGCGGCTTCGATCTTGACCTTCGGCAAGAAGTCGACGACGTATTCGGCGCCGCGATAGAGCTCGGTGTGTCCCTTCTGCCGTCCGAAGCCCTTCACTTCAGTGACGGTGATCCCCTGGACGCCGATCGCAGACAAGGCCTCGCGAACCTCGTCCAATTTGAACGGCTTGATGATGGCGGTAACGAGTTTCATGATTTCCCCGTGCGCGCGCATTCCCCACATCGAAAGACGCAGGTTCGCGTACGCTGCTCAAAAAGTTTTTTGGACGTACCCGACAACTTGCGTATCCGACGTGTCACGGCCGAAACGGTTGGTGTAGGCAGCTGACTCGCCGTCGGTGCCGGTGACGAACACGCCGGCGGTCACCCCATAAATCTCGGTGGCGGCACCCACTTTCCAGTCGGTGTAGTTGAAAAAGCCGTTGTTCTCGAAACGCTGCTTACCGACGTGGCCGTAGATCGTGACCTTGCCGATCACGTCGCTGACCTTCTCCACCACGTCGTAAGTGGCGTTGAGCTCCAGATAATCCGACCCGCGCGAATCGGCAAAGCCGAACGTCTTCTTGTCGACGCTATAGCTGTATTTAGCCGACAGAAACTTCCAGGAGAGACCGACGTAGACCTCGAGCGTATCGGGCTTGGTGAAATTGGCCGGATAGCGGCCTGGGTAGTAGTAATAGAGCGCGCCTAAGTCCAAGGTGAAGTCATTGGGGAGCGCCCATTTGTAGCCGCCATAGATGTCCCACTCGACCGACGCGGAGACGTCGGGGTTGCCGTCGGAGATCCAGCTGACGTTGGACAGCCAGTTCCCGAAGTAGCCGCCACTCTTGTGCACGAGATCGAAGCCGCCTTGCAGCGCCGCCTTTTCGTTGGTCTGGCTGATGCCGCGAAAGACGTATTGG
>Ga0136617_10000278_pt1 | contig 41211 bp, 36 predicted proteins | sample AntDrymUQ3222106_2_FD_129672 | JGI IMG/M metagenome (GOLD analysis project Ga0136617, IMG submission 129672) | Polar desert sand microbial communities from Dry Valleys, Antarctica - metaG UQ322 (21.06) | ecosystem: Environmental > Terrestrial > Soil > Desert | place: Antarctica: Dry Valley... | reverse complement strand
GCGTGGAAGGGGCTGGCGGCGCAAGATTCTGACGACTTTCCTACCAGCGGCCATGCGGGCATCGTGAAAGCTTCTTGCGTGGAAGGGGCTGGCGGCGCAAGATTCTGACGACTTTCCTACCAGCCGCTCAGGTAGTTGGGAGTCACGCTCGGGCAGGTGGCGGGGAACGACGCCGCTGCCGAGAAGCTGTTGCCGGAGTTCGACATCGTCGCCGAAAAGGCGGCGTAGGCCACGCCGGCGGCGACCGCGCTCACGCTCCAGATCGCCAGCGCATAGAGGGCGAGTCGCCGACGCCTGCGGCCGATCATGGGGCGTCCAGCGGCCGGCGAGCCGACACAACGTCGCCCGCGATCACGATCACGATCGCCTCGCCCGCCCTCGAGTTCACGATCTCAATCTCACCCGTGGTGACAGCGACGTAGGCACGGCCGGACTGCTGGGAGAGCCCGGGATACCGGCTGCGAGCGTCACGGTCACGCGCCAGGATCGTGGCGAGGATAGTGGCGACAACGGTGAGCACGTGCGCGCACAACGTCCATGACCGATCCCAAGCTCATGAGGACTTATCGGCGGGACCCGGTCAGTGCTTGAGTGGCACCGGCCGCCTGCGCTTCACGCGGCACTCCCTCAGGCCCTCAGATCGGACCCCTGCACGCCTCAAGCGACACCCCTGTGACAGAGGAGCCTCATCCGAGGTGGCGCAACGGCCGCAGCCGCTGCTCACGAGACTAGGGCCCGCCGGCGTGGCGCTGGCGCGCCTGCGCCATCACCCGGCTGAGGAAGACCGGGTTGCCGACGAGGTAGCGCCGCCACATCCGCTTGGGCTCGATCGCCAGGCGGAAGATCCACTCCAGACCGTTGTCCGACAGCGACGCCGGCGCGCGCGGCACGCGCCCGGAGACGAAGTCGAACAGCGCGCCAACGCTCCACAGCACGTCGCAATTCAGCCGGTCGACGGTGCGCTGCGCCCAGATCTCCTGCTTCGGCGTGCCCATGCCGACGAGCAGGATGTCGGGCTGGCGCGCGTTGATGTCCTCGATGACGCGCTCGTCGTGGCCCGAGCCGATCTCGAAGTAACCGTGATGGGTGCCGACGACGCGCAGCCTCGGGTGCGCGCGGCGCAGGCGCTGGCCCGCCTGGGCCGCGACGCCGGGATCGCAGCCGAGCAGGTAGACGGAGCGGTCCTGCGCCTCGCAGAGCGCGGCGAGGTTCCAGATCCAGTCCGCGCCCGTCATGCGGTGCGGGATCTCGGCGCTGAGGGCCTTCGCCGCCAGCCGCACGCCGTAGCCGTCGCAGTAGACGAGGTCGGCCTGCTCGAGTGCGGTGCGCAGCCCGGGGTCCTCGCGCGACTGGTTGAGCACGTGCGCGTTGACGTACATGACGCGCCGCGTCGGCTCGTGGCGGCCGACCCATCCGACGATGCGCTGCAGCAGCTCGTCGGGGTGGCCGAGCTCGATCGGGAGCTCGAAGATCCTCGACTGGCGAGCCTGCGACGCGATGGCGGCTTCCGTGAGCTGTGGCACGACGCCGGGCATGCTACTAGTGGACCGGCTTGCGCCACACGAACAGATGCCCGCGGCCCTCGCCCTCCAGGCCGAGGTCGCGGACGGCCTCGGTCACGCCGGGGTAGGCGTCGTCGTGCCAGTCGTGGAAGGCGACGATCCCGCCGGGTGCGACGGCCGGCTCCCAGGTGCGGAACGTCGCGACCGTCTCGTCGTACTCGTGCGAGGAATCGATGAAGACGGCGTCGACGGGCGGCGGATCGGCGGGGCCGAGCCCGCCGGGTCGGTCGTGCAGGTGCATCCGCGCACGGTCTCGGGGCGACAGCAGCCCGAGGTAGCGCTCACGCTCGGGGTGCGCCTCGACATCCCAGGAGTGCACCTCGCGGTCCGGCTCGGCGAGCGTCAAACAGCAGGTCGTCCAGCTCGCGGCCGTGCCGATCTCGGCGACCCGCCGCGCGCCGGCGACCGTGTCGAGCAGGACGCGCAGCTCGGCGGGACGGCAGGCCACGTCGATGCTCCACGTGTCGTGCGCGGCCTGGGCGCGGCGCAGGGCGCGCAGCCAGAACCCGGCGACCGGCCGCGGCAGCTGCGCCAGGCTGGTCGCCTGCAGGGCGAGGCGGCGCGCGCGCTGCGCGGCCGAGCGCCGATCGTCGGCGCGAAAGAGGTGGACGCGGCCGCGGCGCATCGCCGGGAACCCAGCTCGTGGCGGTCAGGTCCGCCCGCTGGTGCCCGTCGACCACAGCGCAACCCCGTTGTGGTAGATGACCGCGTTGCCGTCGTTCTGCATGACGAGGGTGGCGTTGGGATGGCCATGGGTGTTGCTGGCCCACAGGGGGACGCCCCTGCGGTAGATGACGAGGTTGCCGTCGCTCTGCATGACGGCGCCGTCGGCTCCGGAGCCGGCCGTGTGGGACTGCCACAGCGCGTGGAACGGGTTCGACTTCAGGTAGTAGAGCACGAGGTTGCCGTCGCTCTGCATGGTCAGCGTGTAGCGCCCGTCCGCGGAGACGAGCTGGTCGTTGGACGCGGCCCTGAATACGTGGGTGCAGCAGACCTGGAACGGAGGCGGCGGCGGCGGCGCGGGTGGCGCCGGCGCTGGCGGGGCGGCCGGGGGCGGGGGGACGGGGCGCGGCGCGACGGGCACCGGCGAGTCGCGGGGAGCGATCGTGGTGCCGGCCGGGCATGTGATCCTGCGCGGGCGCTTGCGGCTGTTCGGCTTGATCGGGCGCAGGCAGCCCGAGGACTTGAAGACGAGCCGGCGCGGGTTTCTGCGTCCGGGCCCGAGCACCGTCCAGCGGCCGAGCTTGCCGGGCTCGATCGCGTCGATCGAGATGCCGCGCCCGCGGGGCAGGATCCAGTACACCCCGGTGTACTGCCGCCACGTGGCGGTCTTCTTGCGGTGGATCGTCACGCGGCGCAGTCGACGGCAGTCGTTGCACCTGATGCCCAGCCTGACCGCGGGCCCCACGCCCGTCACCTTCACGCTCCTCACGACGATCAGGCGCCTGCCGCGCCACTTCACGGTCTGCGTCTTGGCGGAGACCGCGTACGACGCCATCACCGCCGGTGGGGCTGCAGCGGAGGCGGGATCGGCCGCCGGCACGCAGTGCAGCGTTGCCGCGGCGGCCAGCAAACCGATCGGTAGCGCTCGAGACCGCACGCAGCCGGAGCCTAGCTGACGCGCCGCCCGTACGGTGCAGGCTCGACGGCGATCTGCACCCACCGCCGGCAGCCGACCCGACGTGAGATGGTTCCCGCGTGCCAATCGTGGCCATCGATGCGCGCGACGCCTTCGACACGCAGCTGCGCGGCTGGGGGCGCTACGTGCGCGAGCTCGTCGACGCGCTGCCCGAGCGACGCGGCCTGGACTTCCACGTGATCTCGAGCGGCACCCGCGGGCCCGAGGTGCTGTTCGAGCAGGTCGCGCTGCCGATCCGGCTGCGCCGCGAGCAGGCCGACCTCGTTCACGCTCCCAACTGCTTTTTGCCGCTGGCGCGGCCGTGCATGGGCGTCGTGACGATCCACGACCTCGCCTTCGAGGTCTTTCCCGACGACTTCTCCAAGCGCACGGGCTGGAAGTACCGCACGTTCACGCGCCGCGCGGCGCGCTCCGCGCAGCGCGTGATCTGCGTCTCGGGCTACACGGCGGCCGACGTCGTGCGCCGCTACGACGTCGACGAGGCGCGCGTGCGCGTCATCCCCAACGCGCCGTCGCTGCCGATCGGCGACGAGGCGCTCCCCGACGACGGCCCCTACCTTCTGGCCGTCGGCGATCTGCGACCCAAGAAGAACCTCATGCGCCTCGTGCAGGCCTTCGCGGTGCTGCGCAGGGAGGGGCTCGAGCACCGGCTCGTGCTCGCGGGCGTCGACCGCGGCCCCGAGGCCGAGCGCGTGCGCGCGGCGGCCGGCGGCGAGCCCGTGCGGCTGACGGGCTACCTCTCCGACACCGGCCTGGACGCACTGATGCGCGGCGCCGACGCCCTGATCCATCCGTCGCTGTACGAGGGCTTCGGGCTGGTGATCGTCGAGGCGATGGCGCGCGGCGTGCCGGTCATCGCGGCTCACGCGACCGCGCTGCCGGAGACGGGCGGTGACGCGGCAGCATACTTCGATCCGCTCGACGTGGGTGACATGGCGGCGGCGATCCGCGGCGTTGTCGTCGACCGCGAGCGCCATGCCGAGCTGGCGCGGCGCGGGCGGGTGCGCGCGGCGCGGCTGTCGTGGGACACCACCGCGGCGCTGACCGTGGGCGTGTACGAGGAGCTGCTTACGTGAGCGCGCCGCGGGTCGGGCGGCGGCGATGAACGAGCCGGTGCAGCCCACGACGATCCTCGTGCTCAGCGTGGACGAGGCGCACCTGCTCGAGCACTCGCTGCCGGCCGCCGCGGCGCAGCCGGGCGCGGAGGTCGTCGTCATCGACAACGCCTCGTCGGATGCGACGCGATCGGTCGCGCAGGCCTGCGGCGCACGCGTGCTGGGACTGCGCGAGCGCGTGTCCTACGCGGCGGCGATCAACGCAGGGATCGTCGCCACGGAGGGTGACACGGTGCTGCTGCTGAACGCCGACTGTGTCCTGGACGCCGGCTTTCTCGCCGCCGCGCGGCCGCGGCTGTCGCAGCGCGGGGTGGGATCGGTTGCGCCGCGGCTCGTGCGCTCGACGGGGATGCAGGCGGGGGATCGCCTGGATCGGCTCGACGCCGTCGGCATGGTCGTCGATCGCCGCCGCAAGAACGGGTTGGTCGGTCACGACGAGCCGGCGACGGGCTACCGGCAGGCGTCGGAGGTGTTCGGCGGCGACGGCGCCTGCGTGCTCTACCGCCGCGAGGTGCTCGCCGCGTGCGCTGTCGGCGGCGAGGTGCTCGACGAGGACCTCGAGCTGTGGGCGTCGGACGTCGACCTCGCGTGGCGGGCGCGGCTGCTGGGCTGGCGCTGCATGTACGAGCCGCGCGCGGTGGCCTGGCACATGCGCTTCTACTCGCCGACGACGCGCAACGGGCTGCCCGAGGCGCACCGCCGGCTGCAGTTTCGCAACCGTCTGCTGATGATGGTCAAGAACGATGCCTGGTCTGACGTGCGCGGCGATCTGCACCGGATCGCGTTCTACGAGGTGCTCGCGCTCGGTCACGTGCTGCTGCGCGAGCGCCACCTGCTGCGCGCATACGGCGCGGCCGTGCGCGCGCTGCCGGCGGCGCGCCGCCGCCGGGCGGTCGTGCAGGCCAAGCGCGCGCGGGGCGTGCGACCGCCGTTCGGGCTGCGCGCGCGGCGCTGAGCGCGTTCGCGCTCAGCCCGCCTGCTCGGTGGGACGGATCAGCAGCTCGTTGATCGCCGTTCGCCGCGGCCGGGTGACGATGTAGGCGATCGCGTCGGCGATGTCCTGTGCTTCGAGGAGCTCGATGTCGGCGAAGCGGGACACCATCTCGTCGCGGATCTCCTCGCGGATGTGGTCGGCCAGCTCGGTGGCTACGGCGCCGGGCTCGACCAGCGAGACGCGTACGTGGCGGCCCGTCACCTCCTGGCGCAGCGACTCGCTGAAGGCGCCGACGCCGTGCTTGGTGAGGTTGTAGACGCCGGAGTTCAGGCGTGCCACGCGGCCCGCGACGGAGCTGATGTTCACGATGTCGGCGACATGCCGAGGCTCCTCCTCGGCGGCCTGGAGCAGGTGGGGCAGCGCCGCGTGGGCGACGTAGAGCAGGCCCTTGAGGTTGAGGTCGATCATCCGGTCCCACTCCTCCGTGGGCGCGTCCTCGATCGGCCCGAGCAGCATGACGCCGGCGTTGTTGATCACGATATCCAGGCGTCCGAGGCTGTCGACGGTGTGCTTGACGAGCGCCTGCGCCCGTTCGCGGTCGGTGACGTCGGCCTCGATCGGCAGCGCTGTGCCCCCGCGCTGCAGGATCTCCTTGGCGAGCGCGTCGAGCCGGTCGATGCGCCGCGCCGCGACGGCGACGGTCGCGCCGCGCCACGCCAGCTCCCGCGCGGTGGCCTCGCCGATCCCGCTGCTGGCGCCGGTGATGAGCGCGACGGTGTTGTCCAGTCGTTCGGTCATGCGGTGCAGGGTGCCCCGCCGGGGCTGTGATGATCCGCGCGGGTCCTGGTGCGCGCGGGTGGTGGTGCTTCCGTGCGCCCCCGGGCCGGGCCCGCTTCGGTAGAAGCGTTCCGCGCGCTCGCCCGCTTCGGTAGAAGCGTTCCGCGCGCTCGTCCGCGGCGGGCGCAACCGCAGGCGGGCGTCGATGTGGAGAGTCCGCGGGGTTGGGCACCTCGTGCTCCTGGCACGGGCACCCATGTAGGGCACCTAACCCGCGCTATGCGGGGGGTTTCGCGATAGCCGCCGGTTCGTGGCCCGCCGCCGCGTTCGGAGAGCACCTCCTGCTTCGCCCACGCCCCGCGCCTTCGTATGCCCACAGAGCGAAGCCGACGGGCGCGGCCCCGGCTGGCGCCTGCTCTCTCTCGCAGAGCGTTATCCGCCACGGTTGCCCGGATCGCCGCCCCGGCCGCGCGGGCGACTGGTCGGGGTCGCGCCCTCGCGCCCCCGCTCCCGCGCCGCGGCGAACAGCTGCGCCACCGCGGGCTCCATGTAGTAGTCGGTCCCGCCGTCGTCGCGCCCCTCGGTGGCCAGCGGCAGCTCGCGGCCGAGCTTGCGCGCGTAGCGCCCCGGCCAGGCGAGGATGCCGGCGACGCCGTGGGCGCCCTTCTCCAGCCCCAGCCGCGCGGCGACGTCGTTGCCGGCCACGCGCTCGCCGGGCGCGTCGATCAGGAGATCGAACAGCGCCCGGGCGGGCGGGGCGAGCTTGCCGTAGAGCCAGGCCGCCGGCTCGGCGTCGGCGGCCGACCAGGCGGCCGGCTCGCCGAAGCCGTGACGCGGGCCACCCGTCTTGCCGCCAGGCCAGCGCCCTGCGCCGCGGCGGCCGCCGCGCGGCGGCGCGCCGGGCTCGGCCGCCAGGAAGCTCGCGAACCAGACGTAGAACTCCGGTACGCGCTCCTCCGGCACGGCGACCGTGATCTGCTTGTCGGCCATCAGGCCGTCTGCGTCCCGGTCCCGGGCGTGGCACCCTCGTCCTCATGCGGGCGACGGTGCGTGCGACAGCCGCGGCCGTGGCCACGGCCATGGCCGCGACGCCGCGAGGGTCCGGCGAGGAAGTGGCCGTAGAACGCGTAGAACTCCGCGACACGGTCCTCGGGGACCTCGATCGTGATCTGCTTGTCCTGCGTAATGGGCTCGGCAGTCATGTGCCAGCCCTCCTTTCGTTGCTGATGCGGACAATATATACAAGTAAATACTTAAGTACAACAGGGAGGCCGGACATGGGAGTTCTCGCGATGCTGGAGATTGACGGCGACACGCAGCAGATCTCGGCGGCGATGGTCGAGCTCGAGCGGTTGATGCCCGATCCCGCAGGCGTGCGGGCACGGATCGTGGCCCCCACGGACGACGGCATGGTCCTGTTTCAGCTCTGGGAGTCGGCCGCCGCGCGGCAGGCCAACGCCGACAATCCGGGCCACACGGACGCCCTGCGCGAATCGGGCATGCTCGCCGCCATGACCGCCAGCCGGTCGCGCGTCTTCGAAGACGCGCAGCTCAGCCTGCCCCACCCACAGGCCTGAGGCGATGTTTCGGGCGCTCAGCAGCGCCGATCGCGCCCGCGCCGGCGACCACCAGGAGCGGGTGAGACCGCCGTCGACGAGCAACCGCTGCCCCGTCACGTAGCCCGCCGCGGCCGAGCACAGAAACACCGCGGCGGCGGCGACCTCCTCGGGCGTGCCCAGCCGCGCCGCGGGGATCTCGTCGCGCGCCGTCCGCTCGGCGGCGTCGATCCCGCCGTAGCCCGACGCCAGCCGGGTCGGTCGCGATCCGGCCCGGCAGCACGGCGTTGAACCTCACCCCGTGCGCGGCGTTCTCTCGCGCGAGCAGCTTCATCGCCGCCAGCAGCCCCGGCCGGTTGGCGTTGGAGAGTTGCAGGCCGGGCAGCCGCTCGATCGCGCCGCACGACGACACCGCCAGCACGCGGCCGAAGCGGCGCTCGCGCATCCCGGGCACGACGCGCCCCAGCACGAGCATCGGCGAGACGACGAGCGATCGGTGGGCCGCCCCCCCTCGGCGGCCGGGATCGCCGGCGGGTCCTCGTGGCGCGGCGGGCCGCCGGTGTTGGCCACGCAGACGTCGATCGGGCCGAGATCCGCCGCGACGGCGTGGACGAGCGGGACGACCGCGTCCAGGTGGGAGCTGTCGAAGACGTAGCCGCGCCCGCCGCACGCCTGCGCCACCGCCTCGACGCCCTCCGCCGAGCGCGCCGCCACGGCGGACCCGCGCCCCCTCGGCCGCCAGCGCGAGCGAGATCGCGCGGCCGATCCCCGCGACGCGCCCGTGACGAGCGCTACGCGGTCGGCGAGGCCGAGATCCACGTCCTCACGAGCCCTCGGAGGAGCCGGGGTCTGCGTCCGCCTCGGGCGCACGCGCGACGACCGCCATGCGGTCGTGGAAGTCCGGCGCCCACATCCGGTCGGCCAGCCGCACCGCCCGCGCCCCGCGCACCAGCAGCCGCGCCAGCCCCGGCGAGTAGCCGCCCACGCGCTCGAGGTAGTAGCGCACGCTGAACGCCTTCGGCGCGCTCGAGATCTCCAGCACGGTCCAGCCGTGGCGCTCCAGCAGCGTGCGCAGCGAGCCGCGGGTGAAGAACTGCACGTGGGTCGGGATCACCGACCACCAGCGCGATCGCAGGCCGCGCGCCAGGGCGCTGCCGGCGTCGGGCAGCGCCATCCAGGCGATGCCACCCGGCCGCAGCAGCTCGGCCATCCGGTCAAGCGCCGCACCCGGGCGCGGCAGGTGCTCGATCACGTCGCCCATCACGATCGCGTCGTAGTGGTGGCGCGGCAGCTCGGTCGTGAAGAGATCGCCCGTGCGCACGTCCAGGCCCAGCGTCTCGCGCGCGTAGGCCGAGGCGAAGCCCGACGGCTCGACGCCGGTGGTTTCCCATCCGCGCTCGGTCGCCTCCGCGAGCAGGAAGCCGACCCAGCAGCCGAGGTCGAGCAGCGTGCGGTGGCGCGGGCCGCCGTTGTTTGGCGGTATCGGCTCCGGCGTCAGCTGCGCCTCGATGCGCTTCAGCGCGCGCCGCGCCGTCTCGCGCTGGCCGGCCTCCTCGGCGACGTAGTCCTGCGAGGCGGCGTCGGCGTAGGCGCTTTGCAGCACGGCGTCGGCGGGCATCGGCTCGGTCTGGCGGTGTCCGCACGCGGGGCAGCGGACGATGTCGGCGAGCGCGGTGCCGAAGCGGTCGGTCGTCGGGATCAGGCCGTCGGGGCCCGCGTTGCCGGCCACCTTGAGATGGGCGACGAGGCCGGCGGCGCCACAGGCTGCACAGCGGGACACGCGCCGCAGGTTACGGCCGGGTGGTCCGTGCTGCAGATCCGCACCCGTCTGGGCGGTCGCCGATCGCCGACCACCGACTTCGTCGGCGGTGCCCGCGGCGTCCTCGCTCGGTCATGGGCCTGAAGGCCCGCTCCCTCACTGCGTCCTGGCCAGGCGGCGCCGGCAACCCCCAGACGGCCACGGACCCACAGCACGAACCACGGACTACGATCAGCGGCGTGGCCGAACGGCATCTGGCCCTGCTGAGCATCGTCGCGCCGATGCTCGACGAGGAGGGCACAGCGCAAGCGTTCTGCGATCGCGTCCGCACCGCGCTCCAGGGGCTGCCCTGGGAGCTGGTCGTCGTCGACGACGGATCCAAGGATACGACGCCCGAGATCCTGGCCGCCATCGCGCGCGCCGACGAGCGCGTGAAGGTTGTGACGCTGTCGCGCAACTTCGGCCATCAGACCGCGATCACGGCCGGGCTGGACCACGCCGCCGGCGACGTCGTCGTGATGATCGACTCCGACCTGCAGGACCCGCCCGAGCTCGTCCTGACGATGCTCGAGCACTGGCGCGCCGGCTCGGACGTCGTCTACGCCACGCGCACCGACCGCGAGGGCGAGTCGCGCTTCAAGCTCAAGACCGCTGACTGGTTCTACCGCATCATGGGCCGCCTCTCCGACGTCCCCCTCGCCGCCAACTCCGGCGACTTCCGGCTGCTCGACCGGCGCGCGCTCGACGCGCTGCTGACGATGCGCGAGCGCAACCGCTACCTGCGCGGCATGACGTCCTGGGTCGGCTTCACGCAGACCGCGCTGCCCTACCAGCGCGAGGCGCGCCACGCCGGCCAGACGAAGTACCCGATCCGCAAGATGATCCGCTTCGCGCTGGATGCGATCGCGTCGTTCTCACACGCGCCGTTGCAGCTCGCCACCGTCGCCGGCTTCGCCTGCGCGATGCTCGCGTTCCTGGCGGTGCCGGTCGCGATCGTCTTCCGGATCTTCGGCGAGTTCGTCCCCGGCGTCACGACGACGGTCGTCGCCGTGCTGCTGCTGGGCGGAATCCAGCTCATGGCGATCGGGATGATCGGCGAGTACGTCGGGCGCATCTACGACGAGGTCAAGCGGCGGCCGCTGTACGTCGTGCGCGAGCGGACCAACGTGAGCGCGGCCGAAGATGAGCGCGAGCGCACCCACGTCTAGCCCGCTGCGCCGGCAGCGGGCGCTGACGGCGCTCGGCGCGGCCATCTCGATCGGAGCGCTCGCCGGGGTCGTGCTCTGGGCGACGCAGCAGGAGGCGCCGGCGCTGCCGAGCTCGCCGGGTCGCGTCGCCGAATTCGGCGCGGCGATCGCGTTCTACCTCGCCGGCTGCGCCGTGCGCGCCGAGCGCTGGTACGAGCTGCTGCGCTACAACGGCGCGCAGCCGCGGCGGCTGGACGCCTACGGTCTGGTGGCGGTGGCGAACTTCGGCAACAACGTCCTGCCGGCGCGCGCCGGGGACGCGCTGCGCGTCGTGCTGATCGCCCCGCGGGCGCGAACCGACGCGCGCACGGCGATCGGCACGATCGTCGCCGAGCGCGTCCTCGACGTCGTCGTGCTCGTCGCGCTGTTCGTCGTGCTGGCCTACGGCGTGCTCGGCGGGATCGACGGCCCGTCGGCGGGGCGGCTCGGCCTGGCGGCGCTGCTCGTCGCGGCGCTGATCGCCGCGAGTGCCGCGGCCGCCTGGGTCCTGCATCGCCGCGGGCACCTGCGGCGCGTGCTCGCCTACCTCGCGCCGATGGCCGAGGCGACGCGGCGGCTGCGCTCCAACCACGGGATGCAGCTGCTCGGGCTCACCTTCGCCGTCTGGGCGTTGGAGTGGATCGGATGGTGGCTGGCGGCGCGGGCGGTCGGTCTCGACCTCGCGCTGCTCGAGGCCGGCTACCTGATGGGCCTGGCGTCGATGTTCGCCCTCATCCCGAGCGGCCCGGGCTACGTCGGGACGTTCGACGCCGCGGTCGTTCTCGGCGTCCGCGCGCTGGACTTCACCGGCGCGCAGGCACTGTCCTACGCGCTGCTGCTGCGCTTCGTCGTGACCGTGCCGATCACGCTGATCGGCTTCGTCGTGCTGGTCGCCGGCTACGGTGGGCTGCACCGCATGCGGGCACTGGTGCGCGCGGCATGACGGCGCGTCATGGCTCGACGACGGCCGCGGTCACCGCGACACGGGGCTTCTCGCGATGAGGGTCGCCGTCCTCGGCGCCGGCGTCGCCGGCCTCGTCTGCGCGTACCGCCTGTCGCAGGAGGGCCACGTCTGCGACGTCTACGAGCGCTGGCCCGGCCTCGGCGGCCAGGCGGCGACGCTCGACATCGGCCGCGGCGCCCTGCTGGAGCGCTACTACCACCACCTCTTCACGAGCGATCGCCACATCGTCGCGCTCTACGAGGAGCTCGGTATGGGCGACGAGCTCGAGTGGCACCCGTCATCGATGGCGTTCTTCGTCGACGGGCGCCAGTGGGCGTTCAACACGCCGCTGGACCTGCTGCGCTTCCGCCCGCTGTCGCTGCCCGCGCGGGTGCGCATGGGCCTCGCCGTGCTGCGGCTGCAAAAGCGGGCCAAGGAGGTGCAGCCGTTTGAGTCGATCACCGCGCGCGAGTGGATCGAGAAGCGGATGGGCGACGGCCCGTGGCGCAAGATCTGGGGCCCGCTGCTGCGCGGCAAGTTCGGCGAGCGCGCCGAGGACATCTCGATGGCGTGGCTGTGGAGCAAGCTGACGCTGCGCCGCCAGCTCGAGGGCGACGAGGCGCGCCACGAGCAGCTCGGCTATCCGTCGCACTCGTGGGAGCTGTTGTTCGATGCGCTGCGCCGCGCGATCGTCGCCGCCGGCGGACGCGTGCTGATCGACCGCCCGGCGACCGCGCTGCGCCGCGCCGCCGACGGCGCGTTCATCGTCACCGGCGGCGCGGCCGGCTCGTATCGCATCGGGCACGACCCGCGCCGCTTCGTGCCCGCACCCGGCCCCGACCGCGAGCAGGACTACGACGCGGTCGTCGCGACGGTCCCGAGCGACGTCTTCGCCGCGCTGCTCGACGAGGACCTCGCCGCCGCGATCGGACCGGAGTACCTCGGCCGTCTGCAGGCCACCGAGTACCACACGGCGCTGTGCCTGCTGCTCGAGCTCGACCACCGCTTCTCGCCGTTCTACTGGACGAACATCGCCGATCCCGAGGTGCCGTTCGTCGGCCTCGTCGAGCACACGAACTTCATCTCGCCCGAGCGCTACGGCGGGCGCCGCTTCCTCTACGTCGCCAACTACCTCGCACCCGGCGACCCGCTGCTCGCGCTGTCCCCCGAGGAGCTGCTCGGCGCCTACCTGCCGGGGCTGCGCAAGGTGCAGCCGGACTTCTCGCCTGACTGGATCGGCGCGCGCTGGCTGCACCGCGAGCCGGCGGCGCAGCCGATCGTGACCGTCGGCTACCACGAGCGCATCCCGCCGCTGCAGACCGGCGTGCCAGGCCTGCTGCTGGCGAACACGACGCAGATCTATCCCGAGGATCGCGGGACGAACTACAGCGTGCGGCTGGGAACCGATGCCGCGCAATCGCTGCTGGACGGCGTGACGGCGCCACCGGCCTGAGCGCCGATCGGCTGGACGGATGTTTGATCGAGGCGCAGCTGTGAGACACTTCCGCTGACGGGGGCCAACACCAACAGGGGACGTTCGCTATGAGTGCCTTCGCTTTACCGCTCGTGCTGTTCACCGCCGGCCTGGCATGGCTGCTGGTGGAGATGATCAAGGGTTCGATCGACGACCCATATGCGCGGCGAGCAGGATTGACCTGGGCCGTCACGTGCCCGATCGCCGGGCTGTTGTTCGGCGTCGGCCTTGCGCCGGTCGCGCTCGTGGTCGGGACAGTCAGCATGCTCGCGCTGGGATCGCTCGCCTACTGGTTCCTGGCGACCGAGTCCGACGACACCGACGACGATGCCGAAGAGCATGTGGAGCCCGACCCGGAGCCGAGCGACGACGATGTCGTCGAGCTGCCCGCGTGGGCCCTGCGCGCCGAGCCCAAGCCCGAACCGAAGTCCGACATCGACTGGGACGCCTTCGAACGCCTCCGCGAGGAGTGGGAGAAGAAGGAGATCACGCTTCCCGTCACCGAGCCGGAGCGCGAGCGCGTGCCGGCCGACGTCTGACGTACCTGAAGCTCGATCTCGCACGGCGCGTGGCAGGGCGCGCGCCGTGCGGTGGTCGCCGCCGCGGCGCAGCTGGTGCGCGACCGCAAGGGTCCCCAAGCGGCTTCGCAGAACCTCAAGCCCGTGAGCTACGCGCGCCGGGCTACCTCCGCGTAGACCCGCCATGTCGCCAGCGCCGCGTCCGCCCAGCTCCACGCCGGCGGCGCCGGAGCGGGCCGGCTCGCCGCCGCACCTGCGGCCAGCAGGCCTGCGAGGTCGCCGCCGTCGACGAACGTGGCGCGGTCGCCGAGCACCTCGCGCAGCACCGGGATGTCCGTCGCGACGACCGGCGCGCCACAGGCCAGCGCCTCGATCGTCGGCAACCCGAAGCCCTCGTCGTCGGAGGGAAAGACGAGCGCGCGCGCGCCCGAGTAGATCGCCGCGAGGTGGTCGTCGGGGACGAAGCCGGTGAGCGTCACGCCCGGCAGCTCGTGCGCCCAGGGCTTTGTCGCGCCGACGAGCACGAGCGGCAGCGCGCCCGGCGTGCGGGCCAGCGCGGCGACGCGCTTGCGCGGGTCGGGCGTCTGCAGCCCGCCGACCCACAGCAGGTACTCCTCGGGCAGCCGGTAGCGCAGGCGCACTGCGGCGATCTCGTCCGCGCCGCGCTCGTACAGCGCGGGCGCCGGCGCCTCGTGGATCACGACGATGCGCTCGCGGTCGATGCCGACGTGCTCGGCGACCTCGGCCGCCACGACCGCCGTCGGGACGATGACGCGCGCCGAGCGCTCGACGGCGAGGTAGCGCATCCGAAAGCGGATCCCGGTGCGCAGGTACTCGCTGGGGCGCTTGAGCGGGACGACGTCGTGCAGCGTCACGACCTGCGGCCCGGGCGGGCGCAGCAGCGCGCCGTCGATCCACGGCGAATGAAAGACGTCGCCGCGGCGGGGCCGGCGGCCCTCGGCGACCTGGTCGCCGGCGCGGGCCGTCTCGTGCAGCGCGTCGAGCAGGCAGCGCGCGTAGCGCCCGATGCCGCGCGGGTCGCGCGCCGGGCGGCTGTCGAAGGTGACCCTCATCGCGCGCACCCCCGCCGCCAGCGCGCACAGGACGTCGTGCCGCCGGGCCGCGCGGTCATGCCCGAGCCATCGGCAGCCGCGCGGCGGCGAGCAGGATCGCCTCGACGCGGTCGGCGTAGGCGTCGGCGCCGAAGCGCTGCGCGCGCTCGCGCGCGGCGGGGCCCATGCGCTCGCGCGCGGCGAGCACCTCGAGCACGGCGGCGGCGAGCTCGTCGGGCCGGCCGGGGGTGACGAGCCGGCCCGTGACGCCGTCGGCAACGACCTCGGCGAGGCCGCCGACGCGCGTCGCCACGACGGGGGTGCCGGCCGCCATCGCCTCGGCCAGCACGGTGCCGAACGGCTCCTGGCGCGAGGGCGCGACGAGCACGTCGAAGTGGCGCATGACAGCCGCTCCGTCGGGCACCCACGGGATGTGCTCGACATCGGCGGACTCGCGCACGCGCCGCGCGTACTCGGGCGCGCTGTCGTAGGGATCGTCGCCGACGAGGACGATCCGCGCGCCCGGCGCACCGGCGCGGATCGCGGTTGCGGCGCGGACGAGGTCGAGCGGGCCCTTGCGCGGCTCGATGCGCCCGACGAAGCCGATGACGGGGCGCCGCGTGCCGGTCGCGCCGCCGGCGTCCGGCGGCCACGGCGCGGGCGCCGCGCCCACGTCCAGCTCGACCGGGCAGTAGACGACGTGCGCGTCGAGGCCGGGGAGGCGCTCGGCGACCGCGCCGGAGTCGGCCAGCACGGCGTCGGCCAGAGACCAGAAGCGCGGCACGCGGTCGACGATGTCGTGCACGTGCAGCACGCTGCGCCGGTCGCGCAGCGCGGGCAGCAGTCGCCCGCTGACGGTGCCGTTGAGATAGACGAGGTCGTGGCCGGCGGCGAGCCGCCGCGCCCGCGGGAAGCTCGCCGCGGCGCGCGCGCCGGCGCCGCGCTGCAGGCCGCCGAGGACGAGCCGCACGACCGGCAGGCCGGCGTCGTCGAGCGGGCCGGGAGCCGGCGTGGCGAGCGTCAGCGCGTGCCCGCGCGCGAGCAGCCGCCGCGCGAGGCGCAGCAGCCCGATCTCGGCCCCGCCGGGATGGGCGACGGCACAAACGGCGAGGATCCGCACCCGTCGATCCTCGCAGGGCGCCGGTCACGGCGGCGGTCAGCTGTGGTTGTCCCCGCAGGCGACGAGCCTCTTGTCGGCTCGTCGTCCTTGCCGCCCATTGCACGGCCCGCTGCGCGTCCGAGATGCCGGAGTCCAGACACCGTTCCGCCCCGTCTGACCTGCGCGGCCTCGCTGAGGGCGGGGATGCCGAGATCAACACATTGGCATCGCACTGTTGACCTGTTCTACGTACAGGGGCCTACCGGTGAGACACCAAGTTTCGCGCCTGCTCGGTCGAGGGTAAGCGTGGCGACACCTCGGGCCTCCTTCCGGTGATAGACGAAGCAGCTCAGCCGTAGCGATGCATCGCGTCCACGCAACCGGGGTGTGAGCTGGCTCACACAGGGCGACTCACTGGCGAGGCCGTCGTCTGACCGGTGCTAGCCTCGCCGGAATATTTTGTACGTGTCAGAACACCAGCGGATCGGCTGAATGGCGGACATCGACGTAAGCACGCTCCAGCCCGAAGGCCCGCTGGCCTTTGACTTCGAAGCCGCCAGCGATCTCGCCGCGAAGTTCAGAGCGAGCGCCAATCTCGTGACGGCGCAGCAGATCCCTCGGCGCCGCGAGCTGGCGCACACGGCGCGCGCGGACTGGCAGGGCAGGTACGCCGGCATCTTCGACACCCGGATGGGGCAGTGCACCGGCGACGCCGAGCGACTGGCCGAGGCGATGAGGGACGCTGCGACCAAGGTTGAGCAACTCGCGCAGGAGGCGCGGGAAGAGCAGCAGCGTCGCGACCGCGCGAACGAGTACCTGCGCGAGCACGCCGAGTGGCGTGAGCGCGAGCGAGAGCGAGACAACGACCTTCTGCCTGAAGTCGTCGATTTCAGCTCTCACGACGAGCCCGAGATGCCGGACATGACCGGGGAGCCCACATCGCTGCCGGTCATGGATCCGAACATCAGGACGCGCGAGTCGTAGGCATGGGTACGAGCTCGGCGCGTCCCGACGACCTCGACAGCTTCGTGAGCGGCAGCCGCGAGCTGGACCAGGAGCTCGTCGGCGACGAGGCGAGGCTGCGAGGCGCGTACGAGCTGTTCAAGCAGCGCTGCCGCTGGGGCGAGCTGGACGCGACGTCGCTGGTGGACGGCTACAAGCGCTATCCGGGGCTCAACGAGACGGACGCCGCCTGGGTTGCGAACATCGCCGCGCCCTTCCGGCGCGCGGGCGGGAACGGCGACATCGCCCGGCTACCCGACGCCGCGATCGCCGCCAGCCTGCGAAGCGCCGGCCTGAGCGACACGCGCGCCGCGCTGACGTTCGACAGCCCGATGGCCTACGGGTTTCCGCCGACGACGGGCTATACCGACGACCCGATCAACACGGCGTCGGGCAACTTCGTCATGCAGGAGGACGATCTCGTCTTCGGGGGCCTGCTCGAACGGCTGCTGCTCGCCCGCACGTACAACAGCCGCTCGCCGCACGTCGGCGCGTTCGGCCGCGGGTGGTCGTCGTGGGCCGACGCGCGCCTGATCGTGCGGCCGGAGGGCGCAGAGTACGCGGGCCCGGACGGGCAGCGGGCGCAGTTCGGTCGCCAGGGAAGCGGCTACGACCGGGTCATCGGCATCGCCGCGCTCGTCGAGCCGCTGGACTCCGGGCTGGCGCTGGCCTGGTTCGGCGGCGATCGCTGGTACTTCGACGACGCCGGCCGGCCGGCGCGGATCGACGCCGGCCCCGGCCGCGAGGTGCGGATGACCCACGACGACGAGGGCCGGCTCGTCGAGCTGGCGCATGGCGCAGGCAGGCACGTCGCGCTGGAGTGGGACGGCGATCGGATCGTCATGGCAGCGGCTTCGGACGGGCGTCGCGTGACGTATGGCTACGACGACGAGGGCAAGCTCGTCTCGGCCGACCGCGGTGCCGGCGCCGTCCGCCGCTACGCGATCGGCGACGACGGCCGGATCGCGTCGGTCACCGACGCCGACGGCGTCGTCGAGGCCGTCAACGCCTACGACGAGGAAGGTCGCGTCACCGAGCAGCTGTCGCCGTTCGGGCGCCGCACGCGTCTGGCCTATCTCCCGGGCCGCGTGACCGTGACGAGCGACGATCAGGGCGGGCCGGCGAACACGTTCATCCACGACGACGAGGGACGGCTGCTGGCGATCGTCGACGGCGACGACCAGCGCACGTCGTGCAGCTACGACCAGTGGGGCAACCTCGTCGTGATCACCGACCGCGGCGGCGGGGTGACGATCCAGGAGTGGGACGAGCGTTCGCGGCTCGTGCGCCGCGTCATGCCGACGGGCGTGACCCTGACCTATGCCTACGACGACGCCGACCGCATGGTGCAGAGCGCGACATCGACCGGCGCGGTCACGCGGATGCGCTACGCCGGTGCGGAACGGATCCCGGTCGAGGTCATCGACCCCGAGGGCGGCGTCACCGCGTTCGACGTCGAGAGTGGCCTCGTGACGGCGATCGTCGATCCCGACGGCGTGCGGCTGCGCTTCGAGCACGATGCCGAGGGCGCGGTCGTCGCGGCGATCGACGGCGAGGGAAACGCGATACGCCTGGAGCGCGACGCGGCCGGGCGCGTGATCGCGACGATCAGCCCGCTGGGGCGCCGGACGGAGCTCGACTACGACGACCACGGCCGGATCGTCGAGCGCCGCGAGCCGAGCGGTGCGGCGTGGCGCTACGAGCACACGATCGGCGGGCGCCTGCGCGCGGTCGTCGATCCCACCGGCGCACGTGAGGAGATCCGCTACGGCGAGCACGGGCAGCCCGTCGAGATGGTCGATCCGCTCAGCCACGCCAGCGTGCAGCGCTACGACATCTTCGGCAACGCCGTCGCGGCGACCGGCCCCGACGGCGCGACGACGCACTACGAGTACGACGCGCTCATGCGCCTGACGACGATCGTCGACCCGCTCGGGGGCAGCTGGCGCGAGGAGCACGACGCCGACGGCAACCTCGTCGCGACGATCGATCCCGCCGGCACGCGCCGCAGCAGGACCGTGAACGCCGCCGGCAAGGTCACCGCCGTTCACGACGGGCTCACGTCGACCGGCTTCGTGCTCGACGAGCTCGGTCGCGCCGTCGAGCAGCACCGTCCCGACGGCGCGGTCGTGCGCTGCGAGTACGACCAGCGCGGCCTGCGAACGCTGGTCGAGGACGCGACGGGCCAGCTCTGGCGCTCGGAGTACAGCCCCGGCGGCCGGCTGCTGCGGGTTGTGATGCCGAGCGGCCGCGACGAGCACTACGAGTACGACGGCTGCGGCCGCCCGGCGGCGTTCACCGACGGCGCCGGACGACGCTGGGGACTGCGCTACGACGCCGACGGCGCGCTCGTCGCGCGCGTCGCGCCGAACGGCGAGACGACGCGCCTCGTCTATGACGCGGGCGGGCGGCTGGTCGAGGTGTCTGCGCCGGGCTATGGCACGACGCGCTACAGCTATGACGCGGTCGGGCGCACGACGCTGATCGAAGACCGCGACAGCGGCGCGCGGCGCTTCGAGTACGACGCCGGCGGGCGGCTCGTCGCTGCGATCGACGCCAACGGCGCGGCGACGCGCTACGCCTACGATGCCGCCGGCCGGCTGCTGGAGGTCGTCGATCCGCTCGGCGCGGTGACGCGGCGGGAGTACGACGCGGCCGGGCAGCTGACGCGGATCATCGACCCGCTCGGCCGCGCGACGAGCTTCGAGTACGACGCGGCGGGGCGGATCGTCGAGCGCGACGACGGGTCGGACCGGCGCGTGCGGTGGGCCTATGACGCGGCCGGGCGGGTGCGCGCGTTCGGCCCCGCCGAACGCGACCCGATCACGATCGAGCGCGACATGCTCGGACGCGAGATCGCGATCAATGAGCCCGGGCTGCCCGGCATCGCGCTCGAGTGGGATCGCAAGGGGCGGCTCGTCGAACGCCGCCGCGGCGACCTTACGATGTGCTGGAGCTACGACGGCGACGGTCAGCGCACCCGGCTGGGCTTCCCCGACGGCACGTCGCTGAGCTACGACTACGACGCCGGCGGCGTGCTCGCCGGCCTGCGGCACCCGTCGCTCGGGGCGGTCGCGCTCGAACGCGATCGCGCCGGGCGGCTCGTCGCGGCGAGCGCGGACGGCATGCAGGCGCGCTGGCAGTTCGACGATGGCGGCCTCGCTGAGTACGCGTTCGAGACCGGCGGCGTGCGCCGCTCGGCGCAGCTGGAGCGCGACGCGGTTGGGCGCATCGTCGCGGCGACGGTCGACGGCGACCGCCGCGGCTACGCCTACGACCCGGCCGGTCAGCTGGTGGCCGCGCAGTCGGGTGCCGGTGCGTTCACGTTCGAGTACGACACCTGCGGGCGGCTCGAGCACGAGACCTCGCCGGTCGGGTCGTTCGCCTACGAGCACGATGCCGCCGGCCAGCTGACCCGGCGCCGCGGCGGGGACGGGGGCTCGACGGACTACGCCCACGACGGGGCGGGTCGTCGCGTCCGCGAGAGCGACGGCGATCTCAGCCGCTGCTGGGAGTGGGACGAGCAGGGGCGCCTGCGCGCCATCCGCTCGCAGCCGGCCGGCAAGGAGGAGCAGACGACAAGCGTCGTCGTCGACGCGTCCGGTGAGCTTGCCGAGGTCGACGGCGCACCGCTGCTATGGGACAGCGCCGACCCGCTGGCACCGCTGGCGTGGCTCGACGAGCAGGCGGTCATCGGCGCCGGCACGCCGTGGGGACTGGCCGGCGGCGACGGCGCCGCGACGTGGCTCGCGCCCGACTGGCAGGGCACGGTCGGCCCGCCCCGCGTCGATCCGTGGGGGGCGCTCGGTGGCCCAGCCGGCGAGGGCGCCACGCACGTCCCGCAGCTCGGCTATCGCGGCGAGCTCGAGTTCGACGGGGACGTGTGGCTGCGCGCCCGCGTCTACGAGCCGGCAAGCCGCTCGTTCCTGTCGCCCGACCCGTTGCCCGGCATCGCCGGGACCCCATGGGCCGCCAACCCGTACAGCTACGCGGGCGCCGACCCGGTCGGACGCGCAGACCCCCGCGGCCTGCGGCCCATCACTGACGCCGAGATCAACGCGATCCGCGAGCGACAGATCGAGGACAACAGCAGTGGGTGGAACCCGATGGACATCGTCCACGGCGCGCTCGACGTGGCCGGCTTCATTCCTGGGCTCGGCGCGGTCGCCGACGTCCTCAATGCCGGCATCTATCTCGTCGAAGGCAATTACGGGGAAGCCGCCTGGGCCATGGCGGCGGCCGTACCGGGCATCGGCGATGCCGCCAAGGGCGCCAGGATGGTCAAGAACGGCGCCGAACTGCTCGCCAGACATGGCGATGAGGCCGCCGGCGCCGCAAGGCGACTCGACTTCACTGGTCCCGTCCGTCAATCGAGCAACCAGATCGCTCACGGACACGCGTTCGGCAAACACGTCGTCCAGAAGGGCGAGTTTCCGGAGGTCTCGACGCCGGACGACCTGGCTCGTGTCGTCGAGCGTGTTCGAACAGAAGGCACGCCTCGCCAGCTGTCGAACAACCGCCGGGCCTTCTACGACGAGCGCGACAATACGCTCGTCATTCGCAATCCGAGCTCGAACGACGGTGGGACGGTGTTCCGGCCGGATGATGGGCTCGACTACTTCAATGACTTGCAGTGACTGAGTATGTTCGCTTCGCGTGTCCGTGCTGCGGTTACTTGACGCTTCCGCAGCAGCCGCCGGGCACGTATGAGCTGTGTCCCGTCTGCTGGTGGGAGGATGACGGCGTCCAGTTCAACGACCTGAATCGTCGAGGGGGCGCCAACGGACCGAGCCTGAATGAAGCGCGCGAGAACTTCCGGCGGTTCGGTGTGAGTGACCCAGAACTCAAGGACGAGGTCCGAGCCCCACGTAGTGAGGAGATTCCCGAGGAGGGGTCAGCGCCCGGAACCGGCGGTCGCTGACCGCGCCGCGGAGAAGACTGAACTGTGGAGCTTACGAGCACAAGCCGCCCGTGCAGGCCGACCTCGGTGAGCCGGCTCGAGCCGGTAACCACGCGATCTCCGATCGCGACCGATCCGGGTGCGCGCGCGCCCAGCACGGCGCGCAGCAGGTCGTCCGCGGTGCCTCCGGATGTCGCGCATCCACGGCAAGATCGTGGTCACCCTCTGCCGATCAGAACACGATCTGCATCGGCCGATGTCTACCCGTTGCCGGCGTTGCGTGCCGCCGCTGTAGCGTGGATGCGGTGCAATCCGCGATCGACCTGCACGATGCCGTCTGGGCTGCCTTGCCCCCCGGGGCACGCCCCGAGCGCTTCGATCTGCGGCGCGCGTTCCTGCTCGAGCACGTGCGCTCCGGCGACGCGTCCTAGACCTCGGCTGCGGCGCCGGCGAGTTCAGCGCGGCGCTTCGCGATGCCGGCGCGCATCCGATCGGCGTCGACGTGGCGGCCGAGGCGCTGCGGCGGGCGGCGGCGCTCATGCCGGACGGCGACCTGCGGCTGTGGCGCGGCGGCGAGCCGCTGCCGCTCGACGACGGCAGCGTCGACGTGGCTTGGGCCGGGGAGGTGATCGAGCACGTCGCCGACGTCGCGCCATGGCTGTCGGATGTGCGCCGCGTGCTGCGCCTGCGCGGCACGCTGCTGCTGACGACTCCCCACCACGGCCCGCTGACGCTCTTGCCCCTGGCGCTCAGCCGGCGGCGCTTCGCCGCGCACTTCGAGCCGCGTTCGGATCATCTGCGCTTCTTCTCGCCGCGCACGCTGCGAGCGCTGCTCGACGACCTCGGCTTCGACGTCGCGCAGCTGCGCGTGCGCCACGCGAAGATCCTCGTGCACGCGGTGCGGGGCTGACGCCTGGGCTGATCGGCGGGTTCGGGCGCTGGGTGGGGGCGCATCGTGCCCCGACGGTGCGCGTACTGCTCGACACGACCTACGGCCTGCGTGGCCCGAGCGGCACGGGCGTCTACATGGCGTGCCTGGCCGCGGCGCTGCGCGCCGAGGGCGTCGACGTCGTCAGGAGATCGTGGCGCGAGGCCGCATCCGCATGCCACGCTACGCGAACGAGCTCGAGACCATCGAGGACGTGATGGATCCGAATCTCCGGATAGCCATCCGCGGAGCAATGCGACCATCTCCGCGCGGGATATTCGGCGACGGATCAATCGGCGCTACTGCGATTCGAACCGGATCTCCGGTGATCACGAACGACAGGCAGTTCGCCGAAGCACTGCGCGCCTTCGGCCATGAGGTCCGAACGCCATGACGGACACCGTGGACGTTTGCGCCTCGCCCGTGCTCGAGGTTGCTGGCGGTGTGATCGAGTTCGAAGACTCGGGTGTCGTGACGGTTTCAGGAGCCACGGAGAAGGCATCGATCTCTGCGCCGCGTCTACGCGCCGATTGCGACGTCGCGTTGTGGACGGACGGCCGTTGGGTCGTCCTCCTTGGCCTTGGAGACGTGGAGTTGTACTGCGCCGAGCCACGGATGGGGTGGATCCGCGCCTGTTGCGAACTTGAACGACTGGATCTTCGTGACCGTTAGGACCCCGGTGGATTTCATCGCGTCGATTTTGGTCCCTTGCCCGACGGGGATCTCATCGTGACCCATGAGTCGGTGCTGCCCGAATCACCAAACCATGTCGGATCGTCTGGTAACGAGCCCATCGGGATCTGACTGCCCGGCACCAGGGCGTGACGCAGGATGCGGTGTGGTTTCGTAGTGAGGACGGGTTCTTCGGTTTTCGGAAGCCGATGGGCAGACGACGGGCGTCCAGAGCGCGCGGCCGGATGGGATCGGGCCGGCGGATGAGCGGTGAGGCACACCGGCGAGGGCCCAGATCGGTCTCGACGCTCGCGCGTTCGGGGCTCTAGCTGGATCGCGGAACTCGTTTCGGTTGGGCACGTGCGCTTTTGGCGGCAGGCCAACGTTGCGGCCGTGAGCGAGCGGTAGCGTGGCGCAACCCGTGATCGACCTGCACGACGCGATCTGGGCGGCCGTCCCATCATCCGACGCGGCGCCCGAGGAGCTCGCGCTGCGGCTGTCGTACCTGCTCGCGCACGCCAGCCGCGGCGAGACGGTGCTCGACGTCGGCTGCGGCGCCGGCGCGTTCAGCGCCGCACTGACGAAGGCCGGCGCCGAGGTGATCGCCGTCGACGTCGCCGCCGAGGCGCTGCGGCGCGCGCGAGCGCGTGCCGGGGCTCGACGCGCGCCGGTGGGGCCACGGCGTGCCGCTGCCGGTCGACGACAACGCCGTCGACGTCGTCTGGGCCGGTGACGTCATCGAGCACGTCGCCGACGTCGCGCCGTGGCTGTCGGAGGTGCGCCGCGTGCTCAAGCCGCGCGGCTCGCTGCTCGTCACGACGCCGCACCACGGACCGCTGACGATGCTGCGGCTCGCGCTCAGCCCGCGGGCGTTTCAGCGCCACTTCGACCCGCGCTCAGATCACGTGCGCTTCTTCTCGCCGGTCACGCTCGGGCGGCTGCTCGACGACCTCGGCTTCGACGTCGCCGACCTCGGCGTCGCGGGCGGCCGCGTGCTCGCCCGCAGCACGATCCTGGCGCGGGCGATCCGCGCCTGAGCGGGCCGCCGGCGAGATGGTCGCTGCGCCTCACGGCCGAGACCTGTGCAGCGATCCTCTCTCCCAGGACGTCATGGTGGCTTCGGGGGCCCTCGCGCGTCGGGGCGTATCGTGACGCGGCGGTGCGCGTTCTGCTCGACACGACGTACGGCCTGCGCGGGCCGAGCGGCACCGGCGTCTACCTCGAGCGCCTGGCGGCGGCGCTGCGCGCGGAGGGCGTCGACGTCGTGCAGGCCGCCGACACGGGCCGCGCGCAGCCGGCCGGGGGCGGCCTCGGCAGCGCGCGCAACCTCGTCCACGACGCCCGCTGGACGCAGGTCGAGCTGCCGCGGCGCGCGCGGGACGCAGGAGCCGACGTGCTGCACCATCCGCTGCCGGCGATCGCCGCGCGCGCGCCGTGCCCGCAGGTCGTGACGCTCCACGACCTCGCCTTCGAGCGGCTGCCCGAGTGCTTCGACCCCGCGTTCCGGCGCTGGGCGTCGCTCACCCACCGCCGCGCGGCGCGCGCGGCCGACGCCGTCGTCTGCGTCTCGCAGACGACGCGCCGCGACGCGATGGCGCGCTGGGGCCTGGACGGCGCGCGGATCGTCGTCGCGCCGCACGGTCCGGGCCAGGCCCCGCCCGCTCGCGACCCGCCGCCCGCTGCGCCGCGCCACTTCCTCTACGTCGGCGACGACGAGCCGCGCAAGAACCTCGCGCTCCTGCTGGCGGCGCACCGGCTCTACGCCGGCGCGGTGGGTGCCGGAGCGCTCGAGCTCGTCCTCGCCGGCCGCGCCCGTCCGCCGCAGCAGCCCGGCGTGCGCTGCGAGCCCGAGCCAGACCTCGCGAGGCTGTTCGGCGGCGCCGCGGCGCTCGTGCACCCGGCGCTGCACGAGGGCTTCGGCCTGACGGCGCTGGAGGCGATGCACGCGGGCGTGCCGGTGATCGCGGCGCGCTCGCCGGGGCTGGCGGAGACGTGCGCCGACGCGGTCGCCTACGTCGATCCCTACGACGCCGGCGGCCTCGCCCACGAGCTCGCCCGCGTTGCCGCCGACCCCGCCCTGCGCGCCGCGCTCGCCGCGCGCGGGCGCGACCGCGCGGCGGCGTTCTCCTGGCGGGCCTCGGCGCGCGCGCACATCGAGGCTTATACGCTGGCTCAGGATGCCTGACCCCCGCACGCCCCCGGCTGCCCGATGAGGGTCGCGATCCTCGGCACCCGCGGAATCCCCGCGTCCTACAGCGGCTTCGAGACGGCCGCCGAGCAGCTCGCCAGCCGACTGACCGAGCGCGGTCACGAGGTCGTCGTCTACTGCCGCCCGCACGTCGTCGACCGGCGCCTGAAGCAGCACAAGGGCGCGCGCCTCGTGCACATGCCCGCGGTGCGCAACAAGTACCTCGACACGTTCACCCACACGTTCCTGTCCTCGCTGCACGCGGCGCGGCGCCTGCGGCCCGACGTGGCGCTGTTCTTCATCGCCGGCAACAGCCCGATGTGCCTCGTCACGCGCGGTGCCGGGATCCCAACGGTCATCAACGTCGACGGCCTCGACTCGGACCGCTCGAAGTGGCCGGCCCTGGCGAAGGCCTACCTGCGCTTCGCCGAGCGCAACGCGCCGCGCTGGTCGGACACGGCGATCACCGACTCGCACGCCGTCGCGGAGATCTTCGAGCAGCGCTACGGCCAGCGGATCGGCGTCGTGCCCTACGGCGTCGAGGATCCCGGCCACGAGGGCACCGACACGCTGGACCGGCTGGGGTTGGAGCCGCGCAAGTACGTCCTGTTCGTCGGGCGCCTGGAACCCGAGAACAACCCGCACGTGCTCGTCGAGGCGTTCAGCCGCATCTCGAGCGAGCGCGCCAGGGGCATGAAGCTCGTCGTCGTCGGCGGCGCGCCGTACGCCCACGACTACATCAAGCAGGTCCAGCGCGCGGGCGATCCGCGCGTGATCTTCCCGGGCTACGTCTTCGGACGCGGCTACTGGGAGCTGCAGCGCCACGCCTACGTCTTCTGCGCGCCGACGGAGGTCGGCGGCACGCACCCGGTGATCCTCGAGGCGCTCGCCGCGGGCAACTGCGTGCTCGTCAACGACCACGCGCCGAACGTCGAGACGGTCGGCGACGCCGGGCTGACGTTCTCGGGCAAGGAGGGCGTGCCGTCGCTGACGGCACAGCTCGGGCGGCTCTTCGACGAGCCCGAGCTCGTGGAGCGCTTCCGCTCGCGGGCGCGGGAGCGCGCCCGCCGCTACTCCTGGGATGCGGTGACCGACGAGTACGAGCAGCTGCTCGTCAGCGTGCGCCAGATGGGCGGCCCCGGCTCGCTGCCGGCCGAGTTCGTCGACGGCGCGCCGACGCCGCTGGCCGGAACGCGCTGACCGCTACCGCGTCGCGGTGACCAAGACGGGGCGGCTGGCGACGGCGCGCCCGCGGTGGGACCAGAGGACCCGCACGTGGCCGCTGCGCGTCACGGGCAGGCGCGTCTGGAAGTAGTGGCGCGGGCCCTTGGCGATGATCCGCTTGCGCGTCGTCCAGCGCTTGGCGCCGCTCGTGCGGAACTGGACCTGGACGCGCACGCTGGCCGTCGGCGCCGCCGGTCGGGTCATCCCGAAGACGGTCGTCGAGCGCCCGCGGCGCACGCGGGCCGACTTGACGTGGATCGGCGTCATGTACGCCTTGTAGGAGCGCTTGCGCGGGCCGGCGAGCAGCTGCAGCCCGCTCTGGAACGTGCGCCACTTGGCGTTCCCGGCTGTCTCGTCGGCGACTGGGGCGTCGTCGACGAGCAGGAACTGGTTCATCGCACGCACGTTGGGATTGGCGAAGGCGATGTACTCGGCCTCGTTGATCCACGCGGCCTGCCGGTCGTATGAGACGCCGAGCGGGTCGGGCTTGGTCTGGTAGCCGAACTCGGTGAGGTACAGCGGCACGCCGCGCTTGGACTGCATCCGCTGGCCGTAGCGGCGGTAGATGCGCGCCAGCTCGCTGCTGAGCTTGCCCAGATCGGACATCGACACCCAGTCGGCCTGCTCCGAACGCAGACCGGGCGGCGTCAGCAGCGCGTACGGATGATGCGCGTAGCCGGTCGCGCGGAAGAGGCCAGGGTTCTGGTTGACGAACGTCGCGCCGCTGCCGGGGCAGTTGCGCACCTGGGCCTCAGAGCCCTTGAGGATGTTGAGGTTGCGATCGAGGCAGTACAGGCGGCGGATGAACTTCAGCGCGTCGAGCGACTGGGTGAGGTCCTTGTCGTTCTTCTCGCCCTGCGGCGCCGTCTCGCCGACGAGGATCGTGTCCGTGCCGTGGCCGCTGTCGGCGAGCGCCTGCCAGGCGCTCGCGACGAGCGCGCGGTAGCTGGCCGGCGCGGCCTCCACGAACTTCTTCGGGTTGCGCGGGTCAGGGGCCCACTGGGGGGTCAGCCAGCCGGCCTGATTGGGCTCGTTCCAGATCGACCAGTAGTCCACACGCGGCAGGCCGTTGTAGGTGCCGCTGTAGCGCGTCCCGACGGCCTGCACGAACTTGCCGAACTCCTCGGCATTGGGGCCGAACGTCTCCTGGATGTCGGCGCGAGGCGCCTCTCCCGCGGCCCAGCGCGGCACCGGCGCTGTGATGTTCAGGTTCACGAGGATCCCGCGCGCCAGCGCCGCCTGGATGAGGCGGTCGTGCTTCACCCAGTGCTCGGCCGGATACTGCGCTGGATCGGTGGCGTCGAAGCTCGGCTTCCGCACCCGGTCGTTGGCCGGCGCGATGACGCGCCAGAAGACCGACACGCGGATCCGGTCGACGCCGAACGCCTGCAGCTGGTCGAGCGTCGAGGTCATCTCCTCCGCGCCGCCCAGGAGCATCGGGTCGTCCTGGAAGGTCGACTCCTGCGTGCGGGACGCGAGCGCGAGCGAGGGGCAGGCCGCCAGCACGAGGAGGGCGGCGATGATCGGACGGAGTGGTTTCACGGTGCGGTGGTCTTTCGTTGCGCTGCAAAGAACACGGCGACCGCATCAGAAGAGCGGGGGTCGAGGTAGAGCGCCGGGCGGATCGCCGTCAGCGCGACCTTCGGCCGCTGGAGCGTATTCAACTCGAATTCGGCAAGGCGGATCCACGGATCGGGATTGGAGGGCTGCAGGCGCACTGCCTGCTCCAACGCACGACGGGCCGCGGGATTGCGCCCAACCGATGCCTCGATCGTCCACAACGCGTACAGCGGGTCCAGCGACAGGGGGTTGATGTCGCGTGCCTGCTGTGCCTGCTCGCGTGCCCTGTCGGCGTTGCCGGTGACCAGCGTGTCCAGCGCATCCTGGGAGATCGTGTCCGCCCGCTGGGGCTGGTAGACCGTCCAGGCGGTCGCGAGCGCCAGCAGCACGGCGCCGGCCGCGCAGACGGCGCGCGGACGCTCGCGCAGCCCGGCGTGCAGGCGCGCGGCGAGGGTGCTCGTCGCCGGCTGCCCCTCGCCGTCCTGCCGTCCGCGGGCGCCGAGCGGCCCGCGGCCGGCGACCCAGCCCGCCGCCAGCAGCGCGACCGCGGCGTTGGCAGGCACGAACCAGGTCCAGTCGATGGACGACGACACGCCGAAGACGATCACGACCGCGACGAGCGTCAGCAGCCCGATCCGCTCCGGCGGGTACGGACGGCCGCGGTCGCGGCGCCGCAGGCCGGTCGCGCGGGCGGCGCCCGCCAGCCAGGCGGCGAGCAGCGCGAGGCTGACGGCGAGCCCCGCGAGGCCGAGGTCGGCGGCCGTCTGCACGCCGTAGCCGTGGGCGTGGCGCACCGCCGGGTCGGCCGTGCGGTAGCGCTTGCGGACCGTCGCGTAGCCGCCCGCGCCGACGCCGACGCCCGGATTGTCGTCGAAGATCCGCAGTGCCTCGTCCCAGTAGCGCGCGCGCACGCTGCCGGCGGAGGTCAGGCGGCTGTTGTCGTTGCGCGGCAGCGGCGCCGAGGCGTCGGTGAGCTGTTCCCAGCGCCCGGAGATCGAGCCGGTCAGGCCCTTGTCGCCGAGCGACAGCGCGACGATCCCACCGACGCCGGCCAGCGCGAGCGTGGCGAGCAGGGCGACGCCGGCGCGGTCGCGCATCAGCATCGTCGGCGCCCGCTGCGCCCGTGCGAAGCCGACGCCGAGGCCGACGAGCGCCAGCAGCCCGAGCATCACGACGACGAGCAGCCCGAGTTGCAGGCCCGCCGTGTTGCGCAGGTCGATCGGCACGCTGTCGTCGGTCAGCGCGCTCTGGCCGAACGCCCAGGCGGCGATCAGGCCGCCACCGGCGGCGCCGGCGATCAGCAGCGCCGCGGCGCGCAGGCGCCGCGGCACGGTGACGATCCAGAAGACGGTGCCCAGCACGGCTGCCAGCACAGCGCCGCGCGAGAAGGACAGCAGCATCGTCAGCACGAGCAGCCCGAGCGCCGGGTAGGCGAGCGCGTTGAGCGCCTGGTGGCCCGCGCGCCGGGTGCCGAACCACAGGCAGCCGGGGACGCCGAGCGCCGCCGCGAGGCCGACGCTGTTCCAGTAGCCGAACGGCTCGCGCAGGCGGGCGTAGGTCTCGTCGGGGTTCAGCGCGCCGGGGAAGATCTTCGTCAGCACGGCATAGGCGCTGATCGCGACGGCCGAGAGCGTGATCGCGCCGATCACGGCGCTCCAGCGGCCCGGAATGCTGTGCGCGAGCGCGACGGCGCCGGCGAAGATGGCGGTGTAGGCGAGCGTCCGGTTGGTCTCGATCCATGCCTCCGACGGGTTCGCGGCCCACGTGATCGAGAACGCCGTCAGCAGCGCCAGCGCGAGCAGCGCCAGCAGCGGCCCGAGCCCCCAGAACTGCTCGCGGCGCGGCGCGAGCAGCAGCGCGCCGCAGACGGCGGCGCCGCCGCCGAGGACCAGCCCGATCTCGGCCGGAGTCGCGCGCCCGACGCGCAGCCCGCCGTCCGCGACGAACGCGACGGCGCAGATCATCGCCGCGAGGCCCGCCGTCAGCAGCGTGTGGACGGCGGGCGTGGGGACGCTCAGCGCGCCGACACGCCCGTGGTCCTCAAGCGCGGCGTGCGTTGACAAGGCGTCTGATGCGGAGGCTGCCGATCGCAAGCGCGCCGGCCAGCAGGAGCGCGATCAGGACCAGCAGCGGCGCCGGCAGATCGGCGACCGAGCTCATGCCCGGCGCGGTGCCGACCTTCGCGGTGTCGACGCTGGCGTTCTCCAGGGCGACCGGGCCGCCGCGCGTCGTGCGCGCCTGCTGGACGGCGGTGCGCTCGGCATCGGTGGCGGACGTCAGCTGCTCGGCAGCCGGAGCGCTGCCGATCGCGCCGGCGCCGCCGCTGTTCGCGCCGCCGCCGGAGCCGGCGTCGCCCTTGTCCTTGCGCTTGCCCGCCCCGAGCGCCGCCTGCTGCGCGCGCAGGATCACGTCGCGGCAGTTGCCGTACTGGTCGGCGTCGGTCGCGAGCTCCTTCAGCGCTGCGCGGTACTCCTTCTGCGTGTAGGTCTTGTTCATGACCTCGTCGTCGGTGCAGTCGCGGATGACGTCCCGGCCCGAGGCGAGGGCGCTCGCCGCCGGAAGGAGCACGGCGAGGAGCGTCAAGAGGGTGAGGTGCAGGCGCATCGCGTGTCTCACGGTAGCGAGGGTGGGCGATGATCGAAGCCGCGCAGACGCGGCCGGCCCAGGGCGCGCACAGGCAGCGAGTCGATCGCCGTCTCGAACCCGCTCGCCCAGGCCTCGAAGGTGTAGGCGGCGACATCGCGGCGGGCGTTGGCACCCAGCCGCGCGCGCAGCGCGCGGTCGTCGTGCAGGCGTCGCAGCGCGGCCGCCAGCGCGGGTGCGTCGCCGGCGGAAACGACGAGGCCGTTGCGCTCGTGGCGGACGAGGCCGCCGGCGACCGCGCCGACCTCGTCGCTGGCGATGACTGGTGTGGACTGGTTCATGGCCTCGTTGGCGACCAGTCCCCATGGCTCGCGGAAGCTGCGCGTGCGAAGGGACGGTACGACACAGACGTCCGCGGCGGCCAGGAAGTTGCGGACCTGCTTCGCCGGCTGCGGCCCGACAAACGCCACCGCGCCGCCGGCGGGGTTCCGAGGGGTCCCGGTTCCCACGCCGACGAGGACGAGCGCGGCGGCTGGTGCACCGAAGCCTGACTGTCGCCAGGCATCCAAGAGCACCGCAGCGCCTTTTCCCCGGCTTGCGCGTCCGAGAAACACCGCGAGAAACGCCGCGGTCCGCTCGAACTCCACGGGAGCGCTCCAGAACGCGTTGTCGACGGCCTGCGGCGCAATGTGGATGTTGCTCGCGCCGCGGGCCTTCGCGAATCCGGCGACGTGGGGCCCGTAGGCGACGACTGCGTCGGCGTCGCGGTACAGCGCGGCCATCAGCGGCGCGCCCGCGAGGAGGTGCGCCGGCGTGCGCGGATGGGCCCACAGCGCACTCCACAGGACGAACGGCGTGCGTCCGGCGCGCGCGCCCAGCCAGGCTGCCGGAAGCGCGACGCGCCCGGCCGTGCCGCAGACCACGGCGCGGTAGCGACGCGCCGCGGCCAGGCGGGCGATCTCTTCCTGGCTGACGTGGCGGTGCGGCACGCCGGGATCCTCGACCCCCGCGGTCGCGTGGGTCGAGCGCCCACCGAAGATCGCCAGCTCGATCGGCAGCCGCCGGTGCAGCGCGGCGAACGCGCCGACGCGCTCGGGCGGCACGTGGTTGGTGACGAACAGGACGGGCTTCATCGGACCTGCGGTCACCGGCGGCGAGCGGTCGCCGGGGTGGCGCGGTTCATGCCAGGGCCGCCTCGTAGGCGGCGACCGTGGCGGCGCCGCAGGCCGTCCAGGAGAAGGCGCGCTCGACGGTCGCGCGGGCCTCGGCGCCGGCCTCACGCAGAGCGGCGTCGTCGTCGAGCAGATCGCCGATCGCCGCCGCCAGCGCGGCGGGATCGGCGGGCGCGACGAGCGTCATCCCGCCGCCCTGCGTCAGGATCTCGCGCGGCCCGGGCTCGCCCTGCGCCGCGATCGCCGGCAGCCAGCCCGCCATCGCCTCGACGTACGCGACGCCGAACGCCTCGTCGATCGAGGGCATCGCGAAGAGCGTCGCGCGGCGCGTGCGCGCGAGCGCCTCCCCGCCGGGCAGCTGGCCGGCGAGCTCGAGGCGGTCGGCGAGCCCCAGCCGCGCGGCCAGCGTACGCAGCGGCTCGCGCTCGGGTCCGTCGCCGATCACGAGGTAGCGCAGCGCCGGGTGGCGGTCGCGCAGCAGCGCGACGGCGCGCAGCACGTCGGCATGGCGCTTGCGGGCGACGACGTGGCCGGTGGTGACGACCGTCGGCACGGGGTAGGACGCGGCGCGCTTGGGCGGCAGGTCCGTGCCGAGCCGCACGACCCGCGTCGCGCGCGCGCCGAGCACGCGGCAGGACTCCTCGATCCCCGTGCTGTTGGCGATCACGAGGCGGGCGCGGCCGAGCGCGGCGCGCACCGCCTCGGCGCCGGCGCGCGAGCCGGGCGCGGTGTGGAACACGTCGCCGCCGTGCACGGAGACCGCGACCGGCGTGCGCAGGCCGGCGCGGCGCACGGCCTCGCCCGCCGGGACGGCGTTGTGGGCGTGGACGAGGTCGAACGGGAACCTGCGGCGCAGGGCGCGCAGCGCGACCGCCAGCGGTGGCGCCGCCCAGCGACCCCACGTGCCATAGGTCCTCGGGCGCGGCGGCGCGAGAAACGGCACGTACGCGACCTCGATGCCGTCGAGCCTGACGCGCGGCGGCTGGGCGAGCGCCGCTGCGGCCGCCCTGATCGCTCCCCTCGCGCCGCTGCGCGCCTGCGCCAGCGACGGCAGCGGGCGGTGCAGCACGAGCACGCGCACGTCGGCGCCGGCGTCGCGCGCGGCGATCGCCTGGCGGTGCGCCCACAGGCCGAGCACCGGGTCGGCAGCGCGCGGATAGAACTCCGCGACGATCGCGACCTTCACCGTCATGCGATGCGCCGCGTCCAGCGCGCCTGCGCGCGCGTGACGTACGGGCGCGTGGCGAGAAACGCGTGCGCCTCGGCGACCGCGGCCGCGCGCTCGTAGCCGCCCCCGACGGGCGTCGTGTGCAGGATCGGCGTGGCGTCGACGATCCCCGCGCGCCAGCCGTGCTCCTGCGCGACCGCGCCCCAGTGCGCATCCAGGCCCCAGCCCATGCGCAGGTCCGGAAACGGCAGCAGCGCGTCGAACGTCGGCGCCGCGAACGCCGTGACGGGCCCGATCTCCACGAAGCGCGACTCGCGCACGGCGCCGCCGGGCAGGCGTCGCGTCGCCGCCCACGCGGCGTGCGAGTGGCGCCGGTGGGCGGGCTGGGCGAGCAGCAGGCCGGCGTCCTCGGCGCAGAACAGGAAGTGGTCGAGGAAGCGCGCGCCCAACACGCCGTCGTCGTCGACGACGAGCAGCCAGTCGTGGCCCCGGGGCGGGTGCTCGGCCAGCAGCGCGTTGAGGTGCTCGAACTTGCCCGTGCCGCTGCGCATCTGCGCGGTGTGCATCTCGACGCGGTGACGCGTGCGGTGCAGCTCGGCCCGCACGGCGGTCATCAGACGCCCCGGGCGCTCGACGCCGATCACGAGGACGCTGCGGCGCGGCGGGCTCGCGCGCGCGCTGCGGTCGACGCGTCGCGCGCGCCTGGTCGCCTCGACGTCGAGCAGCGCGTCGGCGGCGCGCGCCGCGGGCCGGCGCAGGCCGCGCACGGTGCCGCTCTCGCCCGAGAGGAAGTCGGGGTCCTGCTCGTTCTCTGCGGGCTGGCGTTGGCCCGTCGCCAGCGCGGCCCGCAGGCGGCCGAGCGAGTGCGCGGCGAGCACGATCCCGTTGGGGCAGGCGAAGCGGACGGTGTGCGCGGCGCAGCCGGCCAGCACGCGCAGCTCGCGCCGCAGCGACGGTGCGCCACCCTCGGCCTCGTCGAAGCGCCGAGCGGTCGCCCCGCGCACGAGCGCGGCGCCGGCCAGCGCGCGCAGCCGCGCATCGTCGCCGGCGCGGCGATGGTCCAGCGCAGCTTCCGCGACGTAGCGGATGCGCCCACCGCCGGCGAGCAGCCGGCGCTGCCAGGACTCCTCGTCGCCGGCTCCCGTCGCTTGTTCCTCGTCAAAGCGCCCGGCGCGTCGCAGCGCGCTGCGACGCAGCGCCATGTTCGCCCCCCACGCGTGGTCGATGTCGCGGTCGTGCGGGCCGTGGTCCTGCGTGGTGATCGGCGGGTCCTCGCGGCCGCACGACCTGAGCCGGTGGTCCTCGAAGCGCGCGCGGATCGGGCCGGTCAGGACGCCGACGTCGGGCTCGGCCGTGGCGTCGGCGGCGATCAGGGCCTCCAGCCAGCCGGGCTGCACCTCGACGTCGTCGTCGACGAAGACGAGCAGGTCCGCCCGGGCATTGTCGATGCCGGTGTTGCGCGCGCCGTTGAGCCCCTTCGACGCCTGGGGTGCGACGTAGCGGGCGCCGTGGCGCGCGGCGACCGCCCGCGTCTCCGCGTCCGGGCCGTCGTCGACGACGATCAGCTCAGAGCCGGTTGCCGCCGCCTGCGGCGCGATCGAGGCCAGCGCGACGTCGAGGTAGTCCGCTCGCAGCCGCGTCGGCACGATGACGCTCGCCGTCGGGGCCATGGGGCGGAGTCTAGGTTGGAGGTGCTGCGGCTGGTGCGGGCGCCTGCGTCGATCCTGCGGAAGGCCAGAGCCCAACCCGGACCGCCGCGCACCGGCGACGGCTCGCGCAGCCCACGGCCATGACCTCAGTCCAGCGCCAGCTCCGCCACCTCTGCCTCGCGGCGCAGCCGCTCCAGGCAACGCGCTCGCGTCGGCCCGATCGAGCCCACCGGCATGCCCATCGCCGCGGCGATCTCGTCGTAGCTGGGCATCGGCTCGCTCATCAGCAGCCGCAGCAGCGACTGGTCGCGGGCGGGCAGGCGCGAGAACGCCCGCCAGAGCAGGCTGTCGCGCTCGTCGCGCAGCAGCTTCTCGTCGAGCGCCGGGCTCGGGCTCACGGGCTCGGGCATGTCGTCGCCCATCGGGATCTGCCGGCCGGCGCCGCGCAGCACGCGCAGCGACTCGTGGCGCGCGGTCGTCGCGAGCCAGCCGCCGATCTTCGACGGGTCCTGCAGCCTGTCGATGTGCTCGGCGAGGCGCAGCCACGTGGTCTGCGAGACCTCGGCGGCGTCGTCGGCGGACAGCCGGTGGGTTCGCGCCACCGACCATACGAGCCTGGAGTAGCGGTCGACCAGCGCGCTCCAGGCGTGCTGGTCGCCGCCGGCCGCGGCGCGCACCAGCGCGCCGACGTCAGTGGTGGGGTTATGTGCTTGCATCAACATCGAGAGCAACCTTCGCCCGCCGGCATTGACGTGACCCTGCGGAAACCTTGCGGTGCACCTTTCGGCTCTGCAAGATGGTCGTGCCAACCTCCGCGTGGCACCCGGCCGCGGGGCCAGTCCTCCAACGAAGTAGGGGTCCGAAGAGGACGCAGATGCAGGCTCAGCAGACCGAACACGCCATCGTCGCCCCGCGCGCGCGGATCGAGCTGTCCGGAACGCTGCGCGCCGAGATCGGCGGCCGCGACATCGCCGCCCAGCTGCCCGGGCGCCAGGGCCGCGCGCTGTTCGCGTTTCTCGTCCTGCACCGCCACCGGCCGGTCAGCCGCGGCGAGCTGATCGGGGTGCTCTGGCCGCACGAGCCGCCCGAGGCGCCCGAGGCCGGCCTGAGCACCGTGCTGGCCCGCGCCCGGCGCGCGCTGGGCGAGGGCGTCGTGCAGGGGCGCGCCGAGCTGCAGATCATGCTCGACGAGGACACCGACGTCGACATCGAGCGCGCCGAGGCGGCCGCGCAGGCTGCCGAACGGGCGCTCGCGGCCGGGCATCCGCAGCGCGCCCGGGCCTCGGCGGAGGCGGCCCTGGAGATCATCGGCCGCCCGCTGCTGCCGGGCATCGAGGGCAACTGGGTCGAACAGCGGCGCGCGGAGCTGGCGGCGCTCGAGCCGGGGCTGCTCGAGGTCCTCGCGCGCGCCGCGCTCGGCGTCGGCGACCGCGAGCATCTGGCGCTGGCCGAACGGGTCGCGCGCACGCTCGGCGAGCGCCACCCGTTTCGCGAGTCGGGCCACGCGCTGCTGATCGAGGTCCACGGCCGCCGCGGCAACGTCGCCGAGGCGACGCTCGCCTATGACCGCCTGCGCGCGTTCCTGCGTGACGAGCTCGGCACGGTTCCCTCCAGCGCCGTCTCCGCGCTGCACGAGGAGCTGTTGCGCGAGGGGCGCCTGGGCGCGGTCCGCGCGCCGGGCGACGCGCAGGCCGCGGCCGCGCCGCAGGGCGGTCCGCTCCCGCTGCCGGTCATCGGGGGCGCGCCGGGCGCGACGCCCTTCGTCGGCCGCGCCGAGCAGGTCGAGCGCCTGCGGACGGCGTGGGTCGACGCCAGCTCGGGCCAGCGGCGCCTCGCGCTGCTGGTCGGCGAGCCCGGCGTCGGCAAGACCCGCCTGGCGGCGCGGTTCGCCGCCGAGGTCCACGACGCCGGCGCCACCGTACTCTACGGGCGCTGCGACGAGGAGCCGCTGCGCTCCTACCAGCCGTTCATCGAGGCGCTGCGCCACGAGCTGCGCCACGGCGGCCTGCTGGCCGATCCCGACGCGGCGCCCGACCTCGAGGAGCTGGCCCGCATCCTGCCCGAGGCGCGCCCCGCCGCGGCCGACGCGCCTCTGCCCGCGCACGACCCCGAGACCGAGCGCTACCGCCTCTTCGAGGCCGTCGCGAGCCTCGTGCGCCGCGCGACGCAGCGCGCGCCGCTGCTGCTCGTCGTCGACGACCTGCACTGGGCCGACAAGCCGACATTGCTGCTGCTGCGCCACCTGCTGCGCCACGCCGATCCCGCGCGGCTGATGGTGCTCGGCCTCGTCCGCGACATCGAGGTCCGCGAGGACCACCCGCTGACCGAGCTGACCGCCGACCTGCGCCGCGACGGACGGCTTGACCGCCTCGTGCTCGACGGCCTCAGCGAGCGCGAGGCCGACGCCCTCGTCGCGGCGTGCCTGGCCGCGCAGCCGAGTGCGGCCTTCGTGCGCGGGCTGCACGAGCAGACCCAGGGCAACGCGTTCTTCATCGAGGAGGCCCTGCGCGCGCTCGTCGAGGCACAGGTGCTGCAGTCCGGCGCCGAGGCGCAGGCGGATGCCCTCGCATCGATCGGCGTGCCCGACAGCGTCGCCGACGTGATCCTGCGGCGCCTGGGCACCATCTCCGAGCTGGCCCGCGAGGCCGTCACAGTCGCGGCGACGATCGGCCCCGAGTTCGACCTCGCGATCCTCGAGGCGCTCGTCCCGTCGACGTCGCCGGAGGGGGTCATCGCGGCGCTCGAGGAGGCGATGGCGTCGGGCCTCGTCGCGGAGGTCGCCGAGTCCGTCGATCGCTTCGCCTTCTGCCACGCGCTCGCGCGCGACGCGATCTACGGCCGCCTGTCGCGCACGCGGCGCCTGCGCCTGCACCTGCGCGTCGCGACCGCGCTCGAGGCCGCCGGCGCGCGCCCCGGCGCGCTTGCGCACCACTTCTTCGCGGCGCGCGAGATCGGCGCCGCCCCGCAGGCCGTGCACTACTGCGCGCTCGCCGGAGAGGCGGCCGCCGCGTCGCTGGCCTACGAGGACGCCGCCGAGCACTACCGCCGTGCGCTGGAGGCGACCGCCGCCGATCTGGCCGCCGACGAGGCGCATCGCTGCGACCTCCTGCTCGCGCTCGGGCGCATCCAGTGGCGCGCGGGCGATGCTGCCGCGCGCGCGACGTACCTCGAGGCCGCCGGCAGCGCGCGCGAGCGCGGCGCCGCCGAGCAGCTCGGCCGGGCGGCGCTCGGCCTGGGCGAGCGCTATTGGGAGGCCAGCACCGTCAACCGGCGTCACGCGGAGCTCATCGCCGCGGCGGTGCAGGGGCTGCCCGCGTGCGACAGCCCGCTGCACGCGCGCCTCATGGGACGGATGGCCGAGAACCTGCACTTCTCCGCCGAGGAGGACTGCGGCAGGCAGCTCAGCGCCGAGGCGCTGGCGATGGCACGGCGCCTGGGCGACCCCGAGACGCTCGCGATGGCGCTCATGAGCCGCCACGTCGCGTTGCTGCACATCGAGCACCTCGACGAGCGCGTGGCACTCTGCGACGAGGTCGTCGCCCTGACCGGCGAGCACCGCGCGCTACGGGCCGAGGCGCTGCACTGGCGCCTGCTGGACATCTGCGAGCTCGGTGCGCCCGACGAGGCGCGCCGTGACCACGCCGAGCTGACCGCGCTGGCGGGGCAGCTGCGCCAGCCGCTGCTCGAGCACCTCGCGGCCGGCTGGGAGGGCGTCTTCGCGCACCTCGCGGGCGACGTCGCGGCGGCCGAACGCTGTGCGAGCCGGTCCTTCAAGGAGGCGGGGCGCGCGCAGGTCGGCCACGCCGGCAGCTACCTCGCCGGCATGCTCTACACGCTGCGCCGCCAGCAGGGGCGCGTCGACGAGCTGCTTGCGCCGATGCAGGGGCTCGTCGGCGGCGGGTCGGCGAACCTCGCCTGGACGGCCGCGCTCGCGATCGCCGAGGTCGAGACCGGCGCCGTCGAGGAGGGGCGCGCGCGCTATGCGCAGCTGGCCGCCGGCGGCGTGCGCGCGGTGCCGCGCAACTGGTTCTGGTTGCTCACGGTCGCGCTGCTCGCCGAGACGGCCTGTGCGCTCGAAGACGCCGACGGCGCGCAGGAGCTCTACGATCTGCTCGCGCCCTACGCCGAGCGCTTCGTGCAGGTCATCTTCGCCGCCAACTGGGGCTCGGTGCAGCGACAGCTCGGCATGCTCGCCGCCGTCGGCGAGCGCTTCGACGTCGCCGAGGAGCACTTCCGCGCGGCGCTCGCGGCCAACGGGCGCATCGGGGCAGTGCTGATGACGGCCGAGACGGAAGTCGGCTACGGCGCGCTGCTGGCGCGCCGCGGCGGCCCCGGCGACCGCGCCCGGGCCGCGGCGCTCGCCGGGCACGTCGAGCTCATCGCCGCGCCACGGGGCCTGAACGGGCTGCGCCGGCGCGCGCGCGCGCTGACCGGTGGATGACGTGCGCCGCCGAACTCGGCCGCGCTGGTCGGCGCGCTGCCGGCCGCAGGCCCTGTGCCAGCGCCGGGCACGGCGCTCAGCTGGAGTGACGCCGGCGCCGAGGACGCGGCCGGGGGCGGCGACGATGAAGCAGCCAGGAGCTCGACGATTCGTGTCACCGGCGCGGCGAACTGTGATCGAGCGGCGCGTCAGGACCCGCGCCGGCTGGGGACGTGGCTCGATCGCAGGGGGTGAGGGCTCCCGGTTCACCGACGGCGTTCTGCGCAGCGATCGCAAGAACGTCGAGAGCGATGTGCGCGACATCCGCCACAACGAGTCCACGCACGAGGTCGACCTGGCGCAGCTCTACGGCCGCGACGACGGAGACGAACATCCTGCGCGACAAGCGCCGGCCGATGCCGCTCGCCTGCCAGGGCGAGGCCGGCGAGGAGCTGCCGCCCGACCTCTACGACGCCGACGGTGCGGATGGCGCACGTTGCCGACCTGCGCGTCGTCGGGACCGAGCAGCAGCATGTCGACAACGCGCAGCTGCTGGCGATGGGCAGCGACGTCTTCAACACGCAGATCGGCTACGCGATGCTCAACACGCTGTTTCTGCGCGAGCACAACCGGATCGCGCGCGAGCTGGCGCAGGCCAATCGCAGTTGGGACGAGGACCGTCTCTTCTACGCGCCCCGAACCCATCGACGAGACGCGCAGCCTGGCCGACATCGTGCGCCGCAACATCCCGCAGCGCACGCGGATGCCGCTCGTGACGCTCACGCGGGAGGACCGCAAGCGCGTGTAGAGCGCGGCGTGCGGAACCTAGACTCTCGCGGGGAGATGGCGGCCCGCGCGTGATCCTGTTTGTGCACAACCGCTACCGGACGACCGGCGGCGAGGAACGGGTTGTCGAGGATCTGCTGTGGCTCGTGCGCGAGCACCTCGGCGAGGACGCGCAGCTGCTGACGCGCGACAGCGCGTCGATCGGCCGTGCCCGCGCGGCGGCAGGGCTGCTCAACGGCGGCCTTGCGCCGGCGCAGGTCGCCGACGCCGTGCGGCGCAGCGGCGCACGCGTCGTCCATGCCCACAACCTCAACCCGTCGCTCGGCTGGCGCGCATTGGCAGCCGCGCGCGCGGCGGGCGCGCGGACGGTGCTGCACCTGCACAACTACCGGCTCGTCTGCGCGGTCGGCACGTGCTTCACGCACGGCGCGGACTGCACGCGCTGCCACGGGCGCGACACCCGGCCAGGCGTGCGTCGTAACTGCCGCGGCACCGGCCCCGAGGCTGCCGTCTACGGCGCGTCGCTTGCGCTCTGGCAGCGACGCCTGGTCGAGCACGCCGACGCGGTGATCGTGCCGAGCGCGTTCGCGCTGCAGCGGCTGCGCGCGTTGGGAGCGCCGCTGGGGGCCACGCCCGTCCACATCCTCGGCCACGTCGTGCGCGACGTCGTCGCGCGCTCGGCGGCGGCGGATGGCGAGCACGCGCTCGTCGTGTCGCGCCTGGCGCCGGAGAAGGGCGTCGACACCGCGATCGCGGCCTGCGCCGCCGCCGACCTGCCGCTCGTCATCGCCGGCGACGGGCCGCAGCGGGCGGCGCTGGAGCTGCGTGCGCAGGGCACGCGCACGACGTTCGCGGGACGCGTCGGCGCCCAGCCGCTCGCCCGCCTGCGGGCGCGTGCGGGCCTGGCGATCGTGCCGTCGCGCTCCGCCGAGACCTTCGGCCTCGCGGCGGCCGAGGCGATGGCCGCGGGGCTGCCGGTCGTCGCGAGTGCGATCGGCGCCCTGCCGGAGCTCTGCGACGCGGCGGGGCTCGTCGCGCCGGGCGACGCGGCCGCGCTCGCACTCGCAGCCCGCGCGCGCTTCGGCGATGCGCAGGCCGGCGAGGCCGGCCGCCGGCGGGTGCTCGAGCTCGCCGCGCCGGCGGCGATCACGCCCGCGCTGGGCGCGATCTACGACGGCCTGCGCTAAGGGCTCACGACGTAATTACTGTTGCAGGATGGATGATGTAGTTCCAGTCGCCGTGGAACGGGTCGCGCTGGATGTTGATCGCGGCCATCTGCGCGTCGCTGATCTTGATGCCCTTCTC